>Ga0209502_10000469_pt1 | contig 43797 bp, 53 predicted proteins | sample ArcticOcean_MG_C_10_FD_187442 | JGI IMG/M metagenome (GOLD analysis project Ga0209502, IMG submission 187442) | Marine microbial communities from western Arctic Ocean - ArcticOcean_MG_CB11_90 (SPAdes) (version 2) | ecosystem: Environmental > Aquatic > Marine > Oceanic | place: Arctic Ocean... | reverse complement strand
TGAAATTAAGCATATGAATTTAATGCTTGATGAATATTTAAATTTTTCTGAAGAAGATAATTTTAAAGATGATATTAAAATTAATCCAATTGAATCAGTAATTAATATAAAAAATGACATTCACTTTAAGGACAAAGATATTGATTTAGAAATAGTAAGCGATGCATTCATTGAAGTGAATGCAAATATATTTAATAGATCTATTATAAATCTAATAAATAATTCATTGGAATACGCTAATAAAGTAAAAATTATTATAGAAACAACATCTGAGTTAACTAAGGTAGAGATTCATGATAATGGTGAAGGGATCCCAGAGGGTGAAATGGCCAATGTATTTAAGCCTTTTTATAGAATAGATAAAAGTAGAAATCAAAATTCTACTAACTCTGGCTTAGGTTTATCTACAACAAAAAATTTATTAAATTCAATCAATGGAACTATAGAGTTGGCAAATAGTGAAATTTTAGGTGGCTTAGAAGTAAGGATTATAATACCTAATTAGCTCTTGCTTAATGTTCCTGCCCTTTTTATTGCTTTAGAAACAGCAGTTTTAAATAATTTCTGTAAGTTATTATTTTTAGTAAATTCAGCTAGAGCTGCTTCAGTTGTTCCGCCTTTACTAGTAACACCGGCCCTTAAAGACTTAGGGCTATCTTGTGTTTTTAACAATAATAATAGTGACCCTAGCATTGTTTGTATTACCATCTCTTCACTATTTTTGAGGCCATATTTTTTAGCTAAATCAGTCCAAATTTCAATAAGTAGGTATAGATAGGCAGGTCCACTTCCAAATAGTGCTGTAAAAGTATCAATATGTTTCTCATTTTTTATTTCATCCACTTGTCCAACAAGATTTAATAGATGAGTAGCTTTATTTTTATTTGTCTTTGTTGTAGTTTTTAAAAAATATATTATTGAAGTACCAAATCCAACTGTAACAGGTGTATTGGTCATAGCTCTAGCAATATCTTTATTATTCCCTGAAAGTTTTTTTAAAGTCCCCATTGTTTTTCCCGCTACGATAGAAATAAGAATAGAATTTTTTGTTTTACTGTTAAATTCTTGGGTAAATAAGCTATCTAGCTGATTAGGTTTTATTGCAATTAAAGTAATAGAGATCTTTGTTTTTATATTCAATTCATCAATTGATTTAAAAAGGTTAATTTTTTTAGCTTTGCTAATTTTCTTAAGTTTTAAAGTTGGTTTTTTTTCAATGATATTAATTTGCTTAGGACTGATTTTATTATCAAGTAATGCTGATATAAAAGCAAAACCCATATTGCCCGCACCAACTATTAGTATGGTATCTTTTTTAAGAATCATTTTTTTTTAAATTATTTAAATTTTTTTTTCTTTCATCTCGAAATGAGCAATGGGTTTTAACTTCAGACTTAATTATTTCAACTACCTCAAAAGATCCAACTATTGCTTTAGATAATAGCTTTAAGAATAGGTTCTCAGTTTGCATTTCAAATGGTATAATATTCAAATTAATTTTTAATTATAATGCTTTCTATTACATTTCCAACAGTTAGTCCTATTTTGTTTGAGTTCGGACCCATAGCAGTAAGATGGTACTCGCTTGCGTATATTTTTGGATTTATTTTTGCTTGGAGATATATTCAGTATTTAACCCATCAAAAAGCTTTTTTATCTAAAAAACATAATATCAATACAAAAGATGTGGATGATCTAATTTTTTATGGAATCATTGGTCTTATACTTGGTGCTAGGTTCGGGTATGTATTATTTTATAACTTAAACTACTATATAAACGATCCAACAAAAGTATTCTATGTTTGGGAAGGTGGCCTATCCTTTCATGGTGGCCTTCTTGGAATTATCGTTACGGTATATCTATTTTCTAAAAGTAAACATTTTAGCTTTTTAACCCTTACAGATTTAATTTGTGCTTCGGCCCCAGTTGGGATTTTTCTTGGCAGAATATCTAACTTTATTAATGCAGAGTTGTATGGGCGTCCAACTGAAGTATTTATAGGCATTGTATTTCCAAACACTGAGGGACTACACAGACACCCTAGTCAAATCTATGAGGCATTATTAGAGGGATTAGTAGTGTTTATTATTTTAAATATTATGATTCACAAATATAAAAAGTTAAATCAAACAGGATTTATATCTGGAATGTTCTTAGTCCTATATAGTCTATTTAGATTTTTAATTGAATTTACACGAGAACCGGACATTCAAGTAGGTTATATTCTAAATTATATGACCATGGGAATGATCTTATCGGTGCCAATGTTTATTTTTGGTATAATATTTATTTACTACTCAAAGAAGAATGTCCATCAAAAATAAGATATTAGATGTTATTGAAAGAAAAACTTTCATTTCATTGGAAGAATTCATGCATATCTCTTTGCATGATAAAGAATTTGGTTACTACAAAAACAGTAAGCCATTAGGTGCCAATGGAGACTTTGTTACAAGCCCAGAAATATCTCAGCTCTATGGTGAGATGGTTGGATTATGGTTAGGCCAGTTAATAATTACAAACAATATTAAGAACTTTAATTTAGTGGAGCTTGGACCAGGAAATGGAACATTAATATCCGATATTTTAAGAGTTTTAAAAAAAATATTTAAAGATACCTCGTTTATTGAAATACATTTTGTCGAAAATAATGTTCATTTTATTAAAAAATTAAATATAGATTTTCCCAATGCTATTATTCACTCAGATATAAAAACAATACCAGATGATTTCTCTATATTCATTGCTAATGAATTTTTTGATGCTTTGCCTGTAATGCAGATAAAAAAAGACGATAAAAAATTTAAGAAACTAGTAATAAAAAAAGATGAAAATGGTGAACTTAAAGAAGAGTTTATATTATTTAAAAATGATGCAGCATACAAATATTTAGAAAATCTTGAACTAAAAAATGGAGATATTTATGAAATATCAAATGAAACTGATAGTATAATAGAACTAATTGCCAAAAAAATTAAAGTGTTTGGAGGCTTTGTACTTTTTGCAGACTATGGATATTCTCAATTAAAATTGAAAAGTACTCTTTCATCAATGAAAAATAATAAAACCACTAACTTTTTAGATAACTTAGGTGAGCAAGATTTAACTGCACATGTTAACTTTATGAAAATTAATGAAATCTTTAAAGATCATAGAATTAAAAATTTAAAAACTGTTAAGCAATCTGAATTCTTAAAGGAATTAGGAATAGAATTGCGAGCTTCAAAATTAATTGAATCTAATCCTGTAAAAGAAAAAGAAATATTATTAGGTTTAAATAGGCTTATTGGCTTAGATGAAATGGGTTCTTTATTTAAAGTAATTTATTCCGATTATAAATAAAAATGTTTTTTGCAGATAATTTAAAAGAAGTAGATCATTGTTTTTTTTCTCGCCTTGGAGGAGTATCTAACAAAAAGTATTATTCATTAAATTGTGGCTTAGGTTCAATGGATATGAAGAAAGATATTATTAAAAATCGAGAAATAGTTGCTAAATATTTTGAACTTAATTCTACCCAACTGTTAACACTTCATCAAACCCACTCAAATAAAGTGAAAATTATAGATGTTTATAATTCAGATGAAATATATTGTTATGATGGCGTAGTAACTAAGCAAAAGAACGTGATCCTTGGAATTCTTACTGCAGACTGTGCACCTATATTATTTTATGATAAAAAAAAGATGATAGCTGGTGCATGTCATGCTGGCTGGAAGGGCGCATTCTCAGGAATAATTGATAACACGCTAAGTGCAATGAAAAAGCTTGGTAGCAATTATTCAGATATTAAATGTTGTATAGGACCCTGTATAGGAGAAGAATCATATGAAGTAAGAAATGATTTTTATAACTCTATCACTTCTAATGATGCTAAAAATAGATCATTCTTCAATAAAATTTCATCAAATAAATTTAATTTTAAGCTTAGTGAATTTATTACTCACAAACTAAATGTTAGAGGTATTGGTGATATTTCTTCAATAAAACTAGATACCTGTGCAAGAGATGAGCTTTTTTTCAGCTATAGAAGATCTGTCCATAAAAAAGAAGATGATTATGGTAGAATGATATCTACAATTGTTATAAAAGATTTATAATATCAGCTACTAATTATGAAAATTATTACCGGAACTAGTAATATACCATTAGCCAAAGAAGTTGCTGAATATATCAATATACCTCTAGCAAACGCTGCAATTAAGCGTTTTGCAGATGATGAAGTTTTTGTAGAAATTAAAGAAAATATTAGAGGTGAAGATGTATTCATTATTTGTTCAACCTCTCACCCTGCAAATGATAATCTTGTAGAATTGCTAGTGACAATAGACGCTCTAAAAAGAGCCTCAGCTAAAAGAATTACTGCTGTAATGCCTTATTATGGTTATGCTAGACAAGACCGTAAAGCAGGACCAAGAACTCCTATTTCTGCTAAATTAGTTGCCAATCTAATTACTACTGCTGGGGCTGATAGAGTTTTAACTATTGATTTGCACGCAGAACAAATACAAGGTTTCTTCGATATACCTACTGATAACCTTTTTGCAGGCCCTGTGTTTGCAAAAGACATTAATAAGAAATTTGATTCCGATAACCTGGTTGCTGTATCACCTGATGTTGGTGGTGTGGTTAGGACTAGGGGTATTGCAAATAAATTAGGTGCTTCCATTGCCATAATTGATAAGAGAAGATCAAAACCTGGTGAAAGTGAAGTGATGAATATTGTTGGAGATGTTGCTGGTAAAGATTGTATTATATTAGATGATATTATTGATTCAGCAGGCACTATTTGTAATGCCGCAAATAAGCTTATAGAGGATGGTGCAAAATCAGTTGCAGCTTATATAACTCACGGGGTACTTACTGGAAAAGCGCTTGAAAGAGTTGAAAAATCTAGCCTTTCAGAACTAGTAATTACAAACTCTATCAATATTGGCTCTAAAACTTCAGAAACTAGTAAATTAAAGGTAGTTTCAATAGCTCCTTTACTTGGAGAAGCAATTAAACGAATATCTGAAGAAAGCTCTGTCTCAAGCCTGTTTGAGTTTTAATTTAATCCACTTGCTATCTTCTAAATTTTGATTTAATACCTCATAAAGTTATGGCAAAAGAAAATAAATTAAGCATTGAAATAAGAGATTCGACAGGAAAGTCAGCAGTAAAAAAAATAATTGCAGCTGGTAAAATTCCATCTGTTTTATATGGCCTTAAAGAAAAGCCTCTAACAATAAGTATTAATCGAATGACAGTTCAAAAAGAATTAAAAGCCGGTGGATTCTTAACAAAAATATTTTCTCTAGATATGGATGGAAAAGTTAGTTTGGCAATTCCAAGAGATGTTCAATTTCATCCGATATCAGATTTACCAGTTCATGTTGATTTCTTAAGACTTGGTGCCGATTCAAAAGTTCTAGTTGATATACCTACTATATTCATAAACCATGAATTGTCTCCTGGTTTGAAAAAAGGTGGTGTACTTAATATTGTTAGAAGAACTGTTCAGATTAATTGCCCAGCAAATAATATTCCTGAAGAAATAGTATTTGATCTTGAAGGTCTAGAAATTGGTGATGCAATTCATATTTCAGCAACTAAACTTCCTGAAGGTGCAGAACCAACAATTACTGATCGTGATTTCACTATTGGTACTGTAGCAGCTCCAACAGTTGTTAAAGAACCAGAAGCAGCGGCCGAAGGTGAAGCAGCAGACGGTGAAGCAGCAGACGGTGAAGCAGCTAAGACTGAAGAATCTTCAGAAGATAAAAAAGATTAATTTTTAAAGCGATAAATCACTTCTTTTTATCCTCTATCTTACTTATAATTAATATATGTTCGCATTAATTGGCCTTGGTAATCCTGGTGACAAATATTCCATGACAAGACATAATATTGGATATTTAGCTCTAGAAGAAATAATCAAATCTTTTGAACATACTGAAAGTCAGAGTAAATATGGCGGTCAATTGTGGACTGGTAAAATTAATAGCAGTAAGGCTGTAGCCTTTAAATCAAATGATTACATGAATGACTCTGGTAAAGCAGTAAGCAAGCTTGTTTCATTCTATAAATTTAAGCCAGAAAATATATACGTAATACATGATGATTTAGATCTAGATTTTGGAAAAGTAAGAATTAAGTTTGCAGGAAGTGCTGCGGGACACAATGGATTAAGATCAATTGATGAGCGAATAGGTAAAAATTACTTTAGAATTAGAATAGGAATAGGACATCCAGGTGATAAGGATAAGGTTTTAAAGTATGTTCTAAATGACTTTAAGAAAAAAGAAATTGAAGTAATGAATCAAATATGTATAAACATTTCTACTAATATGGAATATCTAATTAACCAAGAACATTCTTCATTTTTGAATAAAGTAAAGATTATATAATGGGCTTTAAGTGTGGGATTGTTGGTCTTCCAAACGTAGGTAAATCTACCTTATTTAACGCACTAACGAAAAAAATTTCTGCTGAAGCTGCTAATTACCCCTTTTGTACAATTGAACCAAATGAAGGAACTGTTGCTGTACCGGACGATAGGATTTATAAGCTTTCTAAAATAGCTAATTCAAAAAAGATTATCCCTGCCCCTCTTACTTTTTTTGATATTGCTGGACTAGTCAAGGGGGCATCCAAAGGTGAGGGTTTAGGAAATAAATTTCTATCTCATATTCGCGAGGTTGACGCAATAATTCACGTTGTGCGTTGTTTTGAGGATGACAATATAACTCATGTTAATAATAAGATCGATCCAGTTGATGATGTTGAAACTATTAATACAGAGTTGATACTTGCTGATTTAGAAATGATTGAAAAATTAATTGGTAACCTAGAAAAATTACAAAAAAAAGGTGATAAGGATGCAAGTAAGAAAATTGTAATTGCCAATAAAATCTTGGATCACTTAAGTCAAGGTAAGCCTGCTCGATCTATTGATAATATTCATGAACAAGAAGATGAAATTAAAGAATTTAATTTAATTTCAATCAAACCAATTATCTACGTATGTAATGTTGATGAGAGTTCAATTATATCAGGTAATAATTTAACTGCTGCATTGTCAGATGAAGTAAAAGATGGAAAAATTATTATTATTTCAGCTGAAATAGAATCTCAAATTTCATTGCTTGATGAGTCAGAACAAACAGAATTTTTAGATTCTTTAAACCTTGATAATTCTGGTTTAAATAAAATAATTAGTAGTGGCTACTCAATACTAAATTTAGTAACATATTTCACTGTAGGACCAGAAGAGGCTCGAGCTTGGACTATTAAAGTAAATACACTAGCTCCGGATGCTGCAGGTAAGATTCATACAGACTTTAAAAAAGGCTTTATAAGAGCAGAAACAGTATCTTATAATGATTTTATTGAATGCAATGGAGAAAGTAAGGCAAGAGAATTAGGTAAACTTAGAAGTGAAGGAAAAGAATATAATGTGCAAGATGGAGACGTAATGCATTTTTTATTCAATAATTAAAATTATGGATCACAAACTTATATTTCCAACTTATGAAGAAATGCATGACAAAGCTGTTAAGCTTGCTCATCTTCTTAAAGAAAAAAACGTGAATTTTGATAAAATGGTTGTGGTTTCAAGAGGAGGATTTGTTCCTGCTTCTGTTGTAGCATATACTCTTGGTATTCAAGATGTCGATATCGTATCAATTCAAAGCTATATTCATCGTGAAGTTGATAAGGCTATTGTCCACCGTGCACCAAAAACTGATGAAGTAGTACTAGTGATAGATGATATTGTTGATCAAGGCGGGACTGCAAGAGCGCTTGCTGAATACATGCCTAACATGCATTTGGCTGTTATCTATGCAAAACCTAGGGGCTTGCCGTTGGCTGGAACTTATGTAGAAGAAATTACCCAAGAAACCTGGCCTGTCTTTCCTTGGGACGAAGAAGACAAGAAAAATCACTAGTTAAATTAAATTCCTATATGGGAGAACAAAAAATACCTCCCCTATTTATATTTTAAATAGGAGAAGTAATTTTAGTTACTTATTTAGACTATGTAGTAAAGCAGCGAGAGTGCACCAATTACTATTGAACCAGCATTTAAATCACTAGCTCTTCCACTTAAAGCCTTAATAACTACATAAGCAATAAAGCCAAGTGCAATACCATGAGCAATACTAAAAGTAAGTGGCATTAATATAGCCGCAAGAACTGCTGGAGCATATTCACTAACATCATCCCACTCAATGTCTCTTAAATTTTTCAAGAAAAAAGTAGCTACAAAAACTAATGCGGGAGCAGTTGCAAATGCAGGTATACTTTGAGCAAGAGGTGCTAAAAATAAACATATAGCAAAAAGTAAAGCGACTGTAACTGCAGTTAAGCCTGTTTTACCACCTTCTTTAATGCCAGCACCTGACTCGATATAAGATGTTGTATTTGATGTACCAGCTAAAGCACCGACAGTAGTTGCTACAGAATCAGCTAAAACTGCTCTACCAATACCATCAACTTTTCCATCTTGATCAACTTTCCCTGTAAGATTAGCAACAGATGTTAAAGTCCCTGCTGTATCAAAAAAATCTACAAATAAAAATGCAAATGCTACTCCAATAAATCCTGAGGTTGCCACTAGGCTAAAGTCTAATTGAAAAGCATGCACTGCAGGTGGAATTGAACCCACAACTCCATCAATAGAACTAACTCCTGTCATCCATGCAATAATACTAACAAGAAGGATGCCAATAATAATTGAACCTGGAATACCTCTTTTATCAAGTATTGCCATAGCAGCAAAACCAACTGCAGCAAGTATTACAGGCATTGAAGTTACATCACCCAAACCAACAAGAGTTGCAGGGTTATCAACTACAATTCCAGCATTCTTAAGACCAATAATTGCTAGAAAAAGACCTATCCCAGCACCTACTCCAAACTTCATACTTTTTGGAATACTATTAATAATCCAAGCTCTTGCAGGAGTTACTGATAGTAATAAGAACGCAAGACCTGCGATAAATACAGCTGCTAGGGCTTGTTGATAGGTATACCCCATTCCAAAAATAACACCAAAAGCAAAAAATGCATTAAGACCCATTCCTGGAGCCAAGCCTATTGGCCAATTGGCATAAAGTCCCATAATCAAACAGCCAATAACTGCTGCAATTATTGTAGCTACAAATACACCGCCAAAATCCATACCTGTTCCATCAGTTGATAGAATAGCTGGATTAACAACAATAATATAAGCCATAGTTAAAAATGTTGCTAAACCAGCAAGCATTTCAGTTTTTATAGAAGTGTTATTTTCACTTAATTTAAATAATTTTTCTAACATAAAAGTTCTCCAATGATTCAATGTAAATATTATCTTAAAGATTACTTTACTGCGAGATTAAGCTGATGAGGCTGTGGATAATATCAGTTAAATTAGTTTCTTAATTAAGATAACTAATACATTGAAACATTGATTTAATTATTAATGAGAGGTATCTCGCCAGATTCTTTTATTGGTGAAGTATAATAAAAAAGATAAAATTATTAAGTAAACAAGCACCTTAAATCCAATTCTTTTTCTTTCTTCTAATTTTGGTTCCGCAGACCAGGCTAGAAAAGCCGTGACGTCTTTTGCCATTTGAACTTCGGTTGCCATAGTACCATCAGTATACTCTACACCATCTTCATAAATAACCTGAGGCATAGCAATTTTTTGATTTTTTGCATAAATATTATAATAAACTCCATCATCTAAAGTAACTCCTTCAGGCGCTTCATCTTCATAACCTAGTAATAAGGAATAGACATAATCTGCCCCACCCGATCTTGCTTTAACCATTACTGATAAGTCTGGTGGATATGCACCACCATTTGATATTCTGCCTTCTTGTTCATTTTTCCAAGGGCTTACAAATTTATCAGAGAGTATTGCGGGACGCATAAACATTTCACCATCAGCATCTGGCCCAGCTTCAACTTCAAACATTGCAGCCATAGCTTTGGCTTGTTTTTCAGAAAATTCTGGTCCACCTTCTTGAACTAAATTTCTATAACTTACCAAGTCCATTGAATGACAACTCGCACAAACTTCTGTGTATACTTGAAAACCTCTTTGTAATTCTGCTCTATCAAATTTACCTAAAGGACCTTGAAATGACCAATCTGGCTCCATTGGTGCGTGCATCTCTCCTTCTGCAAATGCAAAAGAGGTGGTAAATAGAAAAGTTATCATTAGTGCAAATATGTTAATACGTTTCATCATTGCTCTAAGCAGTTTGTCCAGACTTAGCTAGTTGCTCTTCTTTTGACAGTACTGGTTCAGAAATACTTTTAGGGAGAGGTTTAGGTTTTTCTATAAACCCAATTAGAGGCATCACTAAAATAAAATGTAGAAAGTAGTATAGAGTAGCTAGTCTACCTAAAATTAAATATATTCCAGTCGCAGATTGTGAGCCAAGGTAACCTAGTAAAATAAAGTCAGCTATAAGTAACCAATAGAATTGTCTATACAGCGGTCTGTACTTACATGATCTAACTTTAGATGAATCTAACCAAGGAATAAAAGCTAATATAGCTATGGCAGAAACCATAGCAATTACACCACCAAGTTTATCTGGTATCGCTCTTAAAATTGCATAAAAAGGTAAGAAATACCATTCGGGAACAATGTGTTCCGGTGTTTGCAATGGATTTGCTTGAATATAGTTATCACTATGACCAAGAATATTTGGACTAAAGAAAACAAAGCCAGCAAAAACAATCATAAATACGACTAAAGCTAAAACATCTTTAACAACATAATGAGGATGAAAAGGAACTGTGTCTTGGCCTTTAACTACATCAATACCTTCTGGATTATTATTACCAGGAACATGAAGTGCCCAAATATGTAATATCACTAGGCCAAAAATTAAAAATGGCATTAAATAATGTAAGGTAAAGAATCTAGTTAATAAGGCACCACTTACAGAGTAATCACCCCACAACCAATTTGTAATAGCTTCACCAAAAAATGGAATTGCGCTAAATAGGTTTGTAATAACTGTTGCACCCCAAAAGCTCATTTGTCCCCAAGGTAAAACATAGCCCATAAATGCTGTTGCAATCATTAATAGAAATATAAAAACACCAATGATCCAAATTAATTCTCTTGGTTCTTTGTAAGAGCCATAAAAGAGTGATCTTGCCATATGAAGATATACAGCTATGAAAAACATTGATGCACCATTTGCATGAATATACCTTAACAACCAACCATAATTTACATCTCGCATAATATGCTCAACACTTGCAAATGCTAAGTTTGCGTCAGCAATGTAGTGCATTGCTAAAACCAAACCGGTAATAATTTGAGTTATAAGACAGAAAGTTAGAATACCTCCAAATGTCCACCAATAATTTAAATTTTTAGGAGTTGGAAACTGCATTAAATGACCACTAAATAAGGTAATTATAGGTAGTCGTTTATCAATCCATTTTGCAACTGCCGACTGAGGCTCGTAATCATCACTCATAAATATTTATCCAATTTTAATCGTATTATCATCCAAGAAAACATAGCTTGGTATTTCTAAATTCTTTGGTGCTGGGCCTTTTCTAATTCTTCCCGATGTATCGTAATGCGAACCATGACAAGGACAGAACCAACCATTATACTCACCCTTATTTCCAAGTGGAATACAGCCTAAGTGAGTGCAAACTCCAACCATTACTAGCCACTCTGGTTTTTGAACTCTAGTTTCATCAGTTTCAGGATCTGGTAAATCTGTTTGTTCAACTGCTTGAGCTTCAGCTATTTCTTCTTCTGTTCTTCTTCTAACAAAAACAGGTTTTCCACGCCATAGTATTGTTATACTTTGACCTGGCATTATTGGAGATAAATCAACTTCAGTTGAAGCAAGGGCTTTAACTGAGGCATCAGGATTCATTTGTGCAATAAATGGCCAAACAAGTGCTCCCGCTCCAACAACTGTAAAACTTCCAGTTGTTAAATATAAAAAATCACGTCTAGTGACTTTTGTCTCAGCTGTATCTATATCTTTCTTTGTATCCATCGTGTAATATAAGGTTTATATATACGTTAATTACGGATTTTCTACAAAAATAAATTAGTCTAACTGTAAATTCTTGTGTCACTATGACGCATACTTTGCCTAGTTTTAGTAGACACATAACTAACATAATAAAAATGAGATTAGCATTGTTTCAACCTGATATTCCGCAAAATACTGGCGCTATGATACGTATATGTGCCTGTTTTGAAGTTGGAATAGATATCATTCATCCAACAGGTTATGTTTTTAGCCAAAAAAATATTAAACAAACAGCAATGGATTACCTTTCTCTTGTCTCGCTAGAAGAGCATGATTCGTGGGACTCCTATCTAAAAGACAATAAGGGTAAGAGAATTATTCTTTTATCTACAAAGGGAAAAATAAAATATTCAGACTTTAGTTTCAAAGAAGATGATTGTATTCTTGTAGGACGTGAAAGTGCTGGAGTTCCAGATGAGGTTTTTAATGCTGCTGATGAAGTGATAACTATTCCAATGAGTAAAAATTCAAGATCTTTAAATGTAGCAGTTTCTGCGGGTATTGTACTTGCTGAAACGCGAAGGCAGCTCTTAAAATGATTGAGCAGCAAAAACTAATTACAAAAAATTGGTTTGAAGAATTAAGAAATCAAACAATTGATATATTCCAAGACATAGAAAATAGTAATTCTAAATCACTTAAAAAAAATAAGTTTAGCTATAAAAAATGGAAAAGAAAATCTAGTGGTGTCCAAGATCATGGGGGTGGAACTATGGGTATTATGTACGGTGATATATTTGAAAAAGTTGGTGTTAACGTTTCAACTGTTCATGGGAAATTTAGCAGTAAATTTAAACAGCAAATACCTGGTACTGATAAATCAGGCAAATTTTGGGCAAGCGGTATTTCAGTTGTAGCACATATGAATTCACCTTTTATTCCATCATTTCACTTTAATACTCGTTATATAGTAACTGAAAATAGTTGGTTTGGTGGTGGGATGGATATGACTCCAAGTTTTAAAAATCTAAAAAATAAAAATACATTACACCAAAATTTAAAAAAAATGTGTGATGCGCACAGTAAAGGTTACTACAATAAGTTTTCAAAAGAGTGTGATAAATATTTTTATTTACCACATAGAAAAGAAACGCGTGGAGATGGTGGTATTTTTTTTGATCGCTTAAACTCAAAAAAATTTGAAAAAGATTTTGAGTTTGTTAAAGATACTGGAAAATCTTTTATAGACATTGTACCCCAAATTATTATTCAAAATATAAAGAAAAAATGGACAAAAAATGACAAAATAAAGCAAAAAATTAAGCGTGGAAGATATGCTGAGTTTAATTTATTATATGATCGTGGCACACGCTTTGGCTTAGAAACTGATGGCAATATTGATGCTATATTGATGTCGATGCCACCTGAAGCAATTTGGAAATAAAAAAACATGAGTACTGAACCAATTACTATGAATGGCGCAAAAATGTTGCAGGACGAACTTGCATCATTAACTGGCAGCAAGAGACAAGAAGTCATAAAAGCCATTGCTGAAGCTAGGGCTCATGGTGATTTAAAAGAGAATGCCGAATATCATGCTGCAAAAGAAGAACAAAGCCACAATGAAGGAAGAATCCAAGAAATACAGTCTTTATTGGGCAATGCTGAAATTATAGATATAAAAGATATTAATCACGATAATAAAGTTGTCTTTGGCTGTACTGTAAAATTAAATGATTTAGAAACTGATGAAAAAAAAGTTTTTAAAATTGTTGGTCACGAAGAAGCTGATATTGAAAATAATTTACTATCCTATAAATCTCCAGTTGCAAAAGAACTTATAGGCAAGGTGAAAAACGATTTTGTAATGGTTAATACACCTAAAGGTGAAAAAAGTTATGAAATTACAGCGATAATTTATAAGTGACTAATGTTGAGCAAAACATATAGCTTTTAATCGCTCAATTAAAGAAAATTGATCTTCAATAAAGTCGTTATCAATCCACCACTCTTCTAACTCTGTTAAAATTTCACCTAATTTTGGACCTTCTGGAATGCCCATATTCAAAACATCAATAGCCTTTATTGTAAAATCTGGTTTAACCCATGAGGCGCCAACTTCTACAAGAGCTCTCCAATTAATAGTTGTTTTCTCATTAGAATCTTTAGACCACTGACATAAAACTTGATTAATAAAATTTGATTTACCTAGACGATATAAGGCTGCTCTAGCTTCTCGCATGGACATATAAGACACTATATTTTTATTAATATTTGATAGACCTAGTAAGTTTTCTTTTTCAATATTTGAAATTGGATTTTCTTTTATAAAATCTAATATTCTATGTTGATCATTATCAAGCAAACTACTTAACTTACAACTCAGTGTATTTGGTAAGCTTAAGTTAATTAGGATATCATTTAATTTTTTATAGTTATGATTAACCTCTACTTCTTTAAATATAATTGAAAATATTCCAATTTCCTGCATATCTTGAAGTGATTGAATAGAGTTTTCATGCCCAATGATATTCTTTAATTCAATCCATAATCTCTCTTTAGAAACTTTATTCAGGCCATCTAAGTTTTTTTGGATTAACAATAGATCTTCTTTTCCATTTTTTTCTTCATGGTAATCACACTGGAATCTAAAAAACCTTAAAATTCTTAAATAATCTTCCTGAATTCTTTTTTCTAAATCACCAATAAATCTTACTTTATTTTTATTTAAATCATCTATTCCATTATGAAAATCAAATATTTGACCAGAAAAATTTACATAGATTGCATTGATGGTAAAATCTCTTCTGTTTGAATCTTCTTTGATATTGTCCGTATACTTTACTAAAGCATGTCGACCGTCAGTCTCAATATCTGAACGACATGTTGTTATTTCATATTTATTATTATTTATAATTGCTGTTATTGTCCCATGATCTTTTCCAATATCTAGAAACTTAATATTATTATGATCTAATATATTAATAATCTTATCTGGATTAAGAATTGTTGCAAAATCAATATCTTTTACTGCTTTATTGCTTAGTGCATTTCTTATACAGCCTCCAACTAAGTAAATATTCTCATCCCCAATTAATTTAAATAGGGTTTCTACTTCAGATATTGCTAAAATATTTCTAATATTTTCATTTATCATTTTAATCTTTCATACAAGTTTAATAGAATGCTTGCAGTAGCTCCCCAAATATAGTGCGTCTTATAATTAATGACATTAAAATTATAATTATAGGAGATATTGCCATTATTATAAAGTTTCTTATCTACCGCATGATTATTGCTATCCATTAAAAAATCAATTGGTAATTTAAAGATACTATTAACTTCTTTGGCATTTATCTTGATTGAATATTCTTTATGAATAATTGATATTATTGGTAAAATTTGAAAACCTGTACCAGTGATGTAGGTGTCTAAGCTCCCAATTATATTGATATAATTTTCATCAATTCCAATTTCTTCATAAGTTTCCCTGATGGCAGTATGAACTGGAGAAGTGTCATTTTTATCTATTCTACCTCCTGGAAAGCTTATTTGATTTGCGTGATCTTTAAGATCTGCTGATCGATATGTTAAAAGTATATCGCATTTATTGTTATCAAAAATTATAGGTATTAGAACTGCTGCCTTGATCAACTTTTTATTAGATAGGCTGATTAATTTTTTATTATTCTGATTAATTTCCTCATCTGATCTCACTGATAACTTGTCAAAATAGTCATGAGATATATCATTTTTATCTGAGAAAATAGAGCTCAGATAGTTTGGTGATATATTATTTTTAGTATTCATAGATTCTAAAGATTTCTCCATTACTTTCTAAAGTAAGATGCTCTTTACCATCTATATTTTTTTTTGATGCCAATTCTATTAATTCATAAAATACCGATCTTGAAATTAAAGCTTTTAAATTTTTTCTTACAAGAATGTATGGAGACGGTTCTTCAGTTTCTTTATCAATTTTTATTTCAAGTGGGTTATCTTTTGATAATAAAATTTTTTCGTTAACATTAGTTATAAAATAGAGGTTGTGAATACTATCTTTTATTTCAGAAATTAAAGTTGTAGCTACAAATGGAGCATCTTCAACGGTAATTCTAACTTTCTCAACTGGGGTAACTAAGTAATAGCAATTATCAGAATCTAATCTTAGAATTCCTGAGAAAAGTTTTACCATTGCTGGGCGTTTTATTTCTGTACCCATATAAAACCATTGTCCATTTCTCATAATTTTCATGTCTATATCACCACAAAAATCTGGATTCCACTTGTCTACAGGCGGTAATGAGTCTTTATCTTTTTTATTAAATTCGTAAATAGTCTCAAGCCCTTTAGCAAAGGTATAATTTTTATCAGACATTAATTAAATTCCATTTTTTTAAAGTCATTTTTTTGTAGCCTATTTTTCAAATCTAAAATTAAGACTTTCTCGACACTCACAGGCCCATAAAAGTTAAAGGTTGTATCAATCTTTTTAAAGCCAAATTTTTCATAGTATTGATAATCCCCTACTACTAAAATGAAACCATAATCCATATTTTTTTTAATAAGAGAAATGGTATATTTAACAAGCTCCACGCCAAAGCCTTTACCTCTATGTTTTGGATCAACTGCTAGTGGACCTAATAAAAGTCCTTTAATATCATTGTTTAAAAATGTTTGATAATATGAAATAGATGACAGAATATCTTTATTTAACTCATAAATATATGAAAACTCGGTTTCTCTATTGGTTTTTTCTCTGAGCCTATAAACAGACCTTGCAAACCTTCCTGGACCAAAAGATCTATGCAGCAGATTAAAAATTTTATCTGTATCATTTTTACTTGTCTGTCTTATATTGCTCATAATTAAAATATATATTTTATAATAATTTAAGATATTATTTAAATATTAAATTAATAAGGAGTTTTTGTATGTTATCTGTTGATTTTAGTGAGTTAGAAAATTTTATTGGTAAAGATATTGGTAAATCAGATTGGATTACTATTGATCAAAATAGGATACAGCAGTTTGCAGATGCAACTAATGATCATCAGTGGATTCATCTTGATGCCGAAAGAGCAGCTAAGGAACTTCCAACAAAATCTACTATAGCACATGGCTTTCTTACTCTATCTTTAATTGTTCCATTAAGTTCAATGGTTTGGACAATTACAGGTACAAAAATGACTATTAACTACGGTCTCAACAAAGTGAGGTTTATTAATATGGTTCCTGTAAACTCAAAAGTTAGACTCAGTCTAAAAGTTAGTGAAGTAAACAAGCTTGATAATGGTGGCACTCAATTAATTTCTGAAGCTACATTGGAGATTGAAGGTCACGATAAGCCTGCCTATGTCGCTGAGTCAATTATGGTTGCGTTTGCATAGATATTAAAAATGCCTGATAAATCTTATTCAGATTTAGATGCTTACCCTGAACTGGCCTATAGTAAGGAAATAAAGGTTCTATCTTGGAACCTATGGTGGAAATTTGAAAATTATTTAGATCGTCAAAAGCTTATATTTAATGAGCTCCTAATACTAAATCCAGATATCTTATGCTTACAAGAAGTTTGGGAAGACTCAGATGGCAGTCAAGCTAAAAAAATAGCTGATTTATTTGGGTATGAATATACTTACTCAAAATCATTTGAAATTGACGGTGTATCATTTGGTAATGCTATTATTTCTAAATTTCCTATTTTAAATTCTTCATCACATAAAATTCCTACGGCCACAGAATTTAATGAAAATCGTACGTTGATGCATAGTGTGGTCAATTATGATGGTTTTGAAATAGATATTTTATGCACCCACTTAAACTACAAGTATGATCAAAGTAATATACGCCAAAATCAGGTAGCCTTTATTTTAGAATATATTAGCAAATTAAAAAAACCTAAATTTCCAACTATTCTTTGTGGGGACTTTAATGCCGATCCATTAAGTGAAGAAATAATGCAAATAACTGGCCTAAAATCTTCTATTAAAGGAACTGTTTTGCGTGATGCATGGCAAATTACTAACCGAGATGATCCAGGTTACACTTGGTCAAATAATAACTATTATGCCAAAAGAAGTTTAGAGGTAGACAGAAGAATTGATTATATTTTTGTTAGCAAGCCCACTTCAAAAGGTTTGGGACATCCAATCAAGAGTATATTAGTAGGAGCATCTCCAAAAGATAATATATTTCCCAGTGATCACTTTGGTATAATGACTTATCTAGAAGGTTAAAATATGAAAGTATTATTAATAATTTTTTTTGGTGGAGGAGCTGGGTCTGTAACAAGATATTTACTGATTAATTACTTTAATAAGGTAATACCAAGCACTGTTCCATATGGGGCAATGTTAGTTAATTTATTTGGAGCTTTAATAATAGGAATAATCTATTACTTGATAACAACAAAACTTTTACTCAACGAGCAATTAAAGATATTTTTAACAATAGGTTTTTTAGGTGGTTTCACTACCTTCTCAACATTTAATCTAGATTTTTTTAAGTTAATAGAATCTGGGAATTTAAGTTTAGCAATTATATATGCTATTGCCACCTTTATTGGGACAATTACACTTTTCTATATGGGCTATAGTTTTGCCAAACTAATATCTTAATTATTTTTTACGCTTCTCAATCATATATTCAGCAAGTCCTTGATAACCTTTTTGAATCATCATTCTAACTGAAGCTGAGTTCATAGCCTCATTTAAAGCTGATATTTTATGTGCTCTTACAGTTGTATTCATATATTGGGCAGCACTACATATAGCAATAATTTCAGAAATGACATTTTCTGAAAACCCATTAATTAAGATAGCATCAACATCTTCTTGTGTAATAGAATCTATATCTTCATTTACTTTGTGAGAAAAAGTCAGTACCGATTTATATTCTTCTTGAATAGAAGATAAGGATATATTTTTCAAAGGAGAGCTCTCTTCCATATCAATTATCATTTTCTTAGATATTTCTTTATGTATATTCTTACAGTAAGTGCAGCCATTTAGCTCTGATACGTAGGCAAAAATCATTTCTTTAATATAAACAGGCAGAATAGTTTCTTCGTACATCAATTTTTCAAGAAATAATACGTACTGAGACTGATAATTCCAGTTATCCAAGAAAACATTGTAAACTGATGTATATTTATTAAAAAAATCACTCATAACTTTATCCATTTTACTGGCTGGGGCGGGAGGATTCGAACCTCCGAATACCGCTACCAAAAAGCGGTGCCTTACCACTTGGCCACGCCCCAACGATAATTAATTATATATTTAGTGTAACAAGTACGAAATGCAATGATTAAATAGTTCTAACAGAAGATGTCCACCACTTTGGATAATTATTTTTAAAATACTCTTGTCCTATTAAAGATGCTTGCTTGTCCTCAAATATACCAAAATACGTTGATCCACTACCTGTCATTCTGTCAGCTATTAAGTTTTTCTGTGCTCTCATCTCACGCTTAATCTCATCTATAGCTGGACAAAGTTTAAAGGCACTGCCTTCAAGATTATTAGAAGTAGTTTCCATAAGAGTTTTTATATCTGCTATTGGATTTGAAATATTAATATCATGCACTGAAGAGTAGGAAGAATTTAAATCAAATACTTCTGCAGTACTTAAATTATATTTTGGATTAACTAATAAAATTTCATAAGACTTGGCTATATCTATTAGTTTAATTACTGAACCTTTTTCATTAACTAAGGCTGATTTGTTATATAAAAAAAATTCAATATCTGATCCTAATTCTCTAGCAATACTAACAGTATCAATATTATTTTTAACAATTTTAAGTTTTTTTAGTGCGCTAATAACAGTTGCCACGTTACTAGAGCCTCCCCCTAGACCAGCGCCAACAGGTATATTTTTATCAACTGTAATTTGATAATCAAATTTATTAATCAAATCTTTTTTTTGTAACAAAAAAATTAATTGTGAAATATTATCGTTAATTATTTCATTGGACTGTAAACCATTGTAAATAACCTTAAATTTGTCACTTTTTTTAAATGTAATTTTATCGAAAAGATCAATACGACTTAATAAGCTTATAATATTGTGATAATCATCATTTCTTTTGCTAAGAACATGCAAGAATAAATTTATTTTTGCATAAGATTTAAATTCTATTGTATCTGACACCATAAATTTATAGTGCTTCAGTAACCCTTTAGCAATTTAACTTTAATCTTATTAGTAAGCTCAATTCCAGGATCAAGATCTAAGGCTCTATTCCATTGATATCTAGCCTCGATATATTTTCCAACTTTCCACAGTGTGTCACCATAATGCTCATTAATGACAGCGTCAGCTGGCGCAAGCTGAGATGCATAGCTTAAAAGTGAGTTAGCTTGCTCATAATTACTTACTTTAAAATAGTACCAAGCAAGGCTATCAATAAAATAAGCATCATCAGGCTTTTGCTCTAACGCTAATTCAATCATATTCTTTGCTTTAAGCATGTTTTTGTCACTATCAATCCATGAATAGCCAAGATAATTTAAAACATCAGGTTGATTATTATTCAACGCAAGTGCCTTAATAAAATCTTTTTCAGCTAAATCCATTTGTTTGTTTCTTTCATGGGCAATACCTCTTCTGTAAAAAGTATTCCACAGATTTGGATCTAAAGCATATTTTTCATTTTCTATAATTTGAGTGTAAGTTTTTTGTGCGTTCTCCCAGTCGGATTTATATCGGTAGTGATCTCCTAGTGTCATTTTAACTTTAAAATTATTTTTTACTTTCAGGTAATCTTTTAAAGCTTTTATTGCCTCATCTTCTTCATTATTCAAATTAAGTAAGCTTGCAAGCTGTATTACCGCCAAAGAACTTAAGTAATGATTATGTGGTATGGCTTTATATAATCTAATTGCTTCTTCAGAAAACTCCAAGCTATACAAAAGGCTAGCAGATAAAAAACCTACTTCATGTAGGTTAGGATAACTATAGTTTGCAATATTTAGAATACTTCTTGAAAGCTTCATATCTTCAAAACCAAGTTGTTGAGAAGCTTCATAGAGAACCAAACCTACTCCATTGGATTGGCTTTCAATAAGTCTCGTGTCTAGTAAAATATTATTATTGATAGATATTTGATAATTGCTATCCGCATACAGCTTTTGTAAAAACTGTTCTTTTTTTTTGTTCTTATTATTTCTGTGCAAGAAATTTAAATAGTAATTAATTAAGCTAACTTCTTGCCTATTAATTAAAGCTTGTTCATAAAAAATTTCTGCAAGTTCTACTTCATTTACAAGATCATATATTAATGCCTTATGCATAATTATTTCATTAGAATTACTCTCTGATCTAATGCCATCTAAAGTTTCAATGCTTTGTTTGAACGTATAGAAATTTGCTAATGACCATGCCTTTAAAAGTCCTGCGTATAATTCATTTTCTTCGAAATTTCTGATTTTAGAAAATGCTTTTAATGCCTTGTTGTTTCTATTGTTTTTTAGATCAACAATTCCATTTACTAAAGGTCCTATAGACTCAAGAAAATTGATACACTCTAAATTTGAATTGTTACATCCAATTTTTTTTAATTTGATATAATATTTATTGGCTTCTTCGATCTTATTGTTCAATAAATTATTTTTAATAATCTTAAGGTATAGATTGATGTTTTTTTTATCTTTCTTAAGCAAATTTAAATAATGAATATTAGCAGCATTATAGTCGTTAGCCTGAGAAGAAATTTGGGCAATTAAATAATCGCCTACTCTAAGTGCACTATCTTTTTTTGCAGCACTTACATTTACTTGAAGAAATACTATTGAAATTAAGCCGAAAATAAATAATTTGATCTGAACCATTTTATTTACATATTAGAATATTTAGGTCCACCACCACCTTCTGGTGTTACCCAATTAATATTTTGGGATGGTTCCTTAATATCACAAGTTTTGCAATGTATGCAGTTTTGACTATTAATAATAAATTTTTGTTCTGAAGTTGCCTCATCTTCTCTAACCTCATACACGCCAACTGGACAATATCTTTGAGCTGGTTCAGCAAATTTACTTAGGGTGTAATTAATTGGTAATTCAGGGTCCTTTAGTTGCAAATGAACTGGCTGGTTCTCAACGTGGTATGTACCAGACAAATATACTGAACTCAGTCTATCAAAAGTTAAAACTCCGTCAGGTTTCGGGTATTCAATTTTTTTTACATCAGCTGCTGGCTTTAAACATTCATGATCTTTGTGTTTATGTTTAAGTGTAAAAGGAAGTCTTCCTCTAAAAAATAATTGGTCAATACCAGTTAAAATTATTCCAATCAATAATCCAAAGCTCATAAATGGCTTAACATTTCTAGCGGTATAAAGTTCTTTATAAGCCCAACTATTTTTAAAATTAACTTCGTATGAGGACAAATCTTTTAGTTTATTGGTAAATTTTTCATGAATAGTTTCCGCGGCAACTATTCCACTTTTTAATGCAGTATGAGAACCTTTGATCTTTGGCATATTTAATGTTCCAGCATCGCAGCCAATTAATAAGCCGTTTGGCATGTACATTCTTGGTAGGCTTTGTAAGCCACCTTCAATTAAAGCCCTTGCACCATAAGATATTCTTTTGCCACCATTCAATATTTTAGATATTGCTGGATGTGTTTTAAACCTTTGAAATTCTTCAAACGGTGAGAGATATGGATTTTTATAATCTAGGCCAACAACATATCCGATAAATATTTGTTTATTTTCAGCATGATAAATAAAGCTTCCACCATAAGTATCATTTTCTAAAGGCCAACCAGCAGTATGCATTACAAGTCCTTCTTTGTGATTTGAATCTGGGACTTCCCATATTTCTTTCAACCCAATGCCATACTGTTGCGGGTCACTATTCTCAGCTAAGTCATATTTTTCAATTAAAGATTTGCCAAGGTGTCCTCTGCACCCTTCTGCGAATACGGTAACGTCTGCATGTAGCTCAATTCCTGGCTCATAAGAATCTTTCTTTTCATTATTTATATCTATCCCCATATCATTAGTTGCAACACCTTTGACAGAATCATCTTCGTTAAATAAAACTTCAGAAGCAGCAAAACCTGGATAAATTTCTACTCCGAGATTTTCTGCAACTTGTCCTAACCAACGACAAAGATTTGCAAGACTAATTATATAATTACCCTTGTTATGCTGTACAGGAGGTAAGAATAAAGTAGGAAAACTAAAATAGCTTTTTTTGGATAAAAATAGAAATTTTTCCGAATTGACTTTAGTTTTAACAGGACATCCATCCATATTCTTCCAATCAGGCAGTAGCTCGTCTAAGGCTTTAGTCTCAAATACATTTCCACTTAATATATGGGCACCTACTTCAGATGCTTTCTCTACTACACATACATTTGTATCTGCATTTAATTGTTTAAGTTTAATGGCTGTAGCCAATCCAGCTGGACCAGCTCCGACGATCACTACGTCATATTCCATCGACTCGCGTTGATTTTTTGTATCCATATAAATTATCTAATAGTATTATTTAAATTACTGATACAATAATTCAATCATATGATTCAATTTCTTTAAAATAATGGTGGGAAAACTTATAAAAAGTAGCATTAAAACTTTAAGAGTGCTTAAAGAAAGCGGTGTGACTGATAATTTAACCAAATTTCCTATAAATAGATTTGAAATTAAAGAATCAAAAAAGCTAACCAATGCTGCCAATAACCTAGATAACATTGAAATAATGAATTCAAAAACTGAAAAACAATTATCGAAAGTAAACACTATTGATGAGTTAAAGACTTACATTGAGAGTTTTAAGGGCTGTCCTTTGCATAAAGATGCAACTAATGCAGTTTTTTCAGATGGAAACCCAAAATCAAAAATTATGTTAATCGGAGAAGCTCCTGGTCATGATGAGGATATTGAAGGCAAGCCATTTGTAGGAAGAAGTGGAAAATTATTGGACAAGATGTTGAATGCAATTAATCTTGATAGAGAGAAAGTATATATCGCTAATATTATACCATGGCGACCACCAGCTAACCGAAAGCCAACTGAAGAAGAAATCAATATATGTTTACCGTTAATACATAAGCACATTGAACTTATAAGCCCTGAAGTTTTATTACTTTTAGGTAGTACGTCTACTTATGCTTTACTAAAAGACAAAACACCAATCACAAAAATAAGGGGGAAATGGTTCCCTTTAAATATTAATGGAAAAATTATTCAAGCTATGCCTACATTTCATCCAGCATTTTTATTAAGACAACAAAAACAGAAAAAATATGTTTGGGAAGATCTTCAAAATGTTCGAGATAGTATAAATAAATAAGTTGGAACCTAGTTACAAATTTGATGAAGCTTATGAGTCTCCAATTATAGGCGTAGATGAGGTTGGTAGAGGTCCTCTTGCAGGTCCCGTTATATCTGCAGCTATCATTCTAAATAAAGAAATTATTCCCGAGGGCATTAATGACTCAAAAAAACTTTCTAAGAAAAAAAGAATTATTATTAACGAACAATTAATTTCCCATCATAGTTATGCAATAGGCATGGCAACAGTTGAAGAGATAGATAAAATAAATATTTTACAAGCAAGCTTATTGTCTATGAAGAGAGCTATCCTAGGGCTAAATATTGAACCAAAATCAATATTAGTAGATGGAAATAAATTACCTGACCTGGAATATAAAATGTATCCGATAGTAAAAGGCGATAGCAAGTCCGTATCAATTGCAGCAGCTTCAATTATTGCAAAAGTTTATAGAGATAAATTAATGGAAGATCTTTCTATTCAATACCCAGGATATTATTGGGAAAAAAATTCTGGATATGGAACAAAGCAGCACCTTTTAGCCCTTAATAATTTAGGGGTAACCCCTATCCATCGTAAAACTTTTGCCCCTATATACAACATGTTGAATTAAGAAAATCTTGTAACTTATTGAGTCCATTAAGTTATTGACCAAAAAAATATTATGAATCATATTATTTTTTATGAAAACGGTCAAAAATCATACATTGCCTTTAAATCAAATTCTTCCCGGTGAAACGATTGAACACTTAAAATCGCTACCTGAAAATAGTATAGATGTGATCTTTGCAGACCCTCCTTACAATCTTCAGCTTGAAAATGAATTATCTAGACCTGACTCTTCTAAGGTTGATGCTGTAAATGATAAATGGGATCAATTTGAAAGTTTTAAAGCTTACGATGATTTTTCAAGAGCTTGGTTGACAGAAGCCCAAAGAATATTAAAGCCCAATGGAACAATTTGGGTAATTGGCTCATATCACAACATATTTAGAATTGGCTACATACTTCAAGACTTAGGATATTGGATACTAAATGATATAATTTGGCAAAAAGCTAACCCAATGCCAAATTTTAAAGGCACAAGATTTACAAATGCACATGAAACAATGATTTGGGCTTCAAAAAATAAAAACTCTAAAAAATGCGTATTTAATTATGAAGCAATGAAGTCATTAAATGAAAATACGCAAATGCGGTCCGATTGGTTTTTACCTATTTGTAATGGTCATGAAAGACTAAAAGATAAAAATGGAAAAAAAGTTCATTCAACTCAAAAACCAGAGTCATTACTTCATAGAGTAATCATTTCTTCAACCAATCGTGGAGATACTATTTTAGATCCATTTTTTGGCACTGGTACTACTGGCGCAGTGGCAAAAAGGTTATGTAGAAATTTCATAGGTATTGAAAGAGAAGCTAAGTATATTTCATTCGCAAAAAATCGAATAGCTAAAATCATTCCATATGATAATGACTCTATAGCTATCACTACATCTAAAAAAGCTGAGCCGCGAGTTCCTTTTGGGTGGCTCGTAGAAAGAAAATTAATTGAGCCTGGTGATAATCTTTATGATTCAGCAAAAAAATATAAAGCAAAAGTCAGGGCCGACGGTTCCATAGCTTATAATAAAAATACTGGTTCTATTCATCAAATTGGTGCACAAGTTCAAGATGCCCAGGCCTGTAATGGATGGACATTTTGGCATTTTGATGTTGAGGGTGAATTAAAGCCAATTGATTTACTTAGACAACAAATTCGATCAGAATTAAACTAAATTAAATTATTATCTAACAAAATTTTCTTTGTGAGCGTTACTAGTGGATATTTATGTAATGCTTTTATACTGACCCATTTAAAGTCCTTATCAAACAAATCTATTTTAAGGCTTATATTTGCCGTATAAGTTTCATTTAGTAAATTTATATGACTGAATTTATAATTAATTTTTTTTCCAGTTTCAGACCATTTTGCTTTAAATGGTGCTTGGGATAAAAGTTTTTTATTATTACTTTGATTAATCCAATCGCTAGATGGAAGCTGCCACATATTTTTTAACAGACTTTCATTTTTTCTTTTAGCAATTAACACTAAATTATTCTTATCGATTGCCAGAAAAGAAGCGCACCTTAAGTTTTTTTTATTAGTTTGAGTTTTTGCTTCAGGTATTTCTAAAACAAGCCCCTGTTTTAGAGATAAACAACCATGACTCACTATGCAATCACTACAACTAGATTGTCTTGGTGTACATATTAAGGCCCCAAACTCCATAATCGCTTGAGAATAGTTTGCGTTACCTTTATTTGGAGTTAAATATTTAGCCAATAAAGATATATCTTTTTCATTATCTTTAAGCTTTCCACTGAGAGCAAAAAATCTTGCTATTACTCGCTTAACATTTCCATCTATGACAGTTGCTTTTTTATCAAATCCAATCGATCTAATTGCAGCCGAAGCATACGATCCAATTCCGGGCAAAGAAAGTAAGTCATCTAAATTATTTGGAATGATACCATTGTAATCTAAATCAATTATTTTTGCTGACTTAAGCAAGTTTCTTCCTCGACTATAATACCCTAATCCTTGCCAATATTTTAAAATTTCATTTTCAGATGCTTTTGCTAAAGATTTAATATCTGGCCATTTAGCAATAAACCTTTCAAAATAAGGTATTACTGTCTTAACTCCTGTTTGTTGTAACATAAATTCACTAACTAAGATTTTATAGGGATAATTGGGGTCTTCTTTGTTACATCTCCATGGTAGTTGCCTTGAGTTTTTAAGGTACCATTTCTTTAAATCTTTACTAAAAATTAATTTAGATTGCTCAAGATCATGATAAGGTAATTTTAAATTAGTATTCATGGTATATAAAAAAAGACATTACGGATTAAATTCATTATCCAAGTTTCTTCCAGAAGAAGCAAAAAAAATTTTGAAAAAAAGAGGTTTTTTTGAAATTGAGCTTTTAAAATCATGGAGAGAGATTGTTGGAGAAGAGTACTATAAATTATCAAAACCTAATAAAATCAAAAAATCACAAGTAAGCTTAAAAGATACTGCCACGTTACAATTAAAAGTAGACCCCACTATTGCTTTTGCGATTGAACATGACCAAACTAAGATCATGTCGAAAATTAATGGTTTTTTTGGATATAAAGCAATTAATAAAATAGAGATTATTCAAGAACGCATGGAGATAGATTCTCTTACATTAAATGATAACAACAAGTTAGATGAAGAAGTTCATATTGATTCTAATAGATTTAAAGAACTTGCAGATCATCCAAGTTTGCAAACAAGTTTTCAAAAAATATTAAATAAAGTTAAAAAAAGTTAAATTTCTGACACAATTTTATCTACAATAATTATCTAAGAGGATTGAGATTCTACTGTATAATTATGCAAGAATTGAGTATATTCAACATATTGTGCATTAAACATCGCATAAAGCACTAAATATAGATAAACGGCCAAATGAACTACATTATAAGAATATTAATTTTTTTCTCTCTTTTAGCATCAACTACTGTGCTTGCTAAAAATAAGTGGAACTTTGATAGTAATAACAATCTTGTTGAACCAATAATTATTGGCAACATAGATGCTGAAGTTAACATCATAGAATATAGATCATTAACTTGTAGTCATTGTGCAGAATTTGCAAGTAACGGCTTTGTTCATTTAAAAGAAAAGTACATTGATACCGGTCTAGTTAGTTTTGAATTAAGACCTTTTCCATTAAATGCTGTTGATCTAAATGCATTTAAACTGCTTTATTGTGCATCAAAAGAAAACTTTCATAAATTGGATAAAACACTTCTAAAAAATCAATCCAAGTGGATTGATACTAGTGACCAAGAAAAAGTTTTAGAAAATAGTACTGCCGCACTTACAAAGCAGGCTGCACTATTTGGAGTTTCAAGTGAAGATTATAAATCTTGTCTAGAAAATGAAGAGATTACAAATTTTATATTAAAAAGTCGTATTGATGCAGTCAAAGAGCATCAAGTTAATTCAACTCCATCATTTTTAATAAATGGTGATCTGTATGCTGGAAGTTTATCTGCTGATAGAATTGATGAACTGCTAGAAGGTTATCTTAATTAGATATGAAATTTAAAAAAATAAAAGTTACTGGCTTTAAGTCTTTTGTTGACCCAACTGAAATAACTATTGAAGAGGGTCTTACGGGCATAGTTGGTCCCAACGGATGTGGCAAGTCAAATGTTGTTGAGTCATTACGATGGTGTATGGGTGAAACTTCTCCTAAGAGTATGAGAAGCACAGGAATGGAAGATGTAATATTTTCTGGAACATCAGATAGGCCTGCTAGAAATAATGCAGAAGTAACAATATCTCTAGATAACAAAGATAGAACTGCTCCCGCAGAATTTAATGAAGAAGAAGAAATACAAATTAAGAGAAAGATTGAAAAAGACCGTGGATCTGAGTATCGAATTAACGGTAAAGAAGTGCGAGCTAGAGATGTTCAAAGGCTATTTGCAGATCTTTCAACTGGAGCCCATTCTCCATCTTTAATAAGTCAAGGTAGAGTTGGCGCTCTAATAAATGCAAAGCCTATTGATCGAAGAGCTGTATTAGAAGAAGCTGCGGGTATTTCTGGTCTGCACTCTAGACGGCATGAAGCAGAGTTAAAACTTAAAGCCGCAGAAACAAACTTACAGAGACTTAAAGATATAATGAGACAGCTTAACTCTCAAATAACTAATCTAAAAAAGCAAGCACAGCAGGCAGAAACATATAAAACAATATCTTCTGAGATAAACCGTCTCGAAGGCGTTGTGATGTATCTTAAGTGGTACAATTTAAAAGAATCTTTTGAAAAATCTAATGAGAATTTACAGTCAAGTGAATCTGAGATTCGAAAATATACACTAGAAGTAACTCAAGCTACAACAAGTCAGGCAAAAGCTAATGAAAAAATTCAACCCTTGCGAGAGAAAGAAATTGAAGCAGCAGCTAAACTTAATAGGATTAATCTTGAACGAGAATCCTTAGATCATGAAGAAGAAAGAATAAAGGAAGCAAAGAATAATCTAGAAAGAACAATCCAACAAATTATAGGTGATTTTGAGAGAGAGCAATTTCAACTAAAGGATGCTTCAAAAGATCTTGAAATTTTAAATGCTAAGAAAAATCATACTGATAACGATCAAGGTATTCATGAAGTGGATAATGAAAAAATAGATTCCTTGAAAGAAGAAAAAGATCAACTTGAAGTTCAAATTGCTGACTTAGAAAAAAATATAGAACAATATAATACAATTAAAAACTCAAAAAGAGATGACTGGCAAAGAACAATAGTTTCGAATGAAAACATAATGTCTAAGCAATCAACTCTTAAAGAAGTTGAAGGATATGATGATACATCAAACTGGACAAAAATATTTACTGATAAATTTTACGCAAGTTTAAGTGAAATATCTCAAAAAGTATCTGAGGCTGAAGAGATTTCTAATAAGGCAAAGACAGCTTACGAAAAGGCTAGCAATGATGCCAAAGATGCAGCAACGCTATCATTGGAACTAAGAGAAAAGCTAAGACAAAAAGATATTGAACAAAAATATAGTGATTGGACTTATGAATTCCAAAGACTTAATAAATCTATAAAATCTGCAAATGAACATATTGAAGAACTTACTTTAAGAAAAAAGAAATCAGAAGAAGAGTTAAAAAAGATTTCTAGTCGTCCTGAAGAAATTGCTCAGCGCAGAGGTCAATTAATTGAGACTAAAGGCTTTGCTGAAACTGAAAGACAATTTGCAGCTGACAGACTTGCTGAAGCTGATAATGAATTAAAAAAAATTGAAGGTAGCTTAAGAAGTGCTCAAAATGATCTTGCTAATATTAGAGAGTCAAAAGGACGAACAGAAGCTACAAAAGAACTTGCTGAATCAAGATTAAAAGAATTAGACGAAGAATCTCAAGAAAAGTTTTATTGCAAACCTCAAAATATAATTCAAAAGTTAGAAATTACAGATGACTTGGAGGCAATGCGATTTAATATGGATAGAAACGAAGCTAAGCTAGATAGACTAAAACAACAACGTGAGACAATGGGTGCTGTCAATTTAAGAGCGGATTTAGAGACAAAAGAGATAGATGATGAGTTAGAAACTATGAGCACAGAAAAAAATGAGTTAGATGCTGCAATTAAGAAGATGAGAGAATCTATTGAGGAATTAAATAAAGAAGGGCGAGCTCGATTACTAAAAGCCTTTGATACAGTAAATAATCATTTTAAGGATGTTTTTGTTAAACTATTTAATGGTGGTAAAGCTCATCTTGAACTAGTTGATGCAGATGACCCTCTCGATGCTGGACTTGAAATGATGGTAAGTCCTCCAGGTAAAAAATTGCAATCAATGTCTTTACTTTCAGGAGGTGAGCAAGCTTTAACAGCTATGTCTTTAATTTTTGCAATTTTCCTTACAAACCCATCACCAATTTGTGTATTGGATGAAGTTGATGCACCCTTAGATGATGCTAATGTTGAGAGATTCTGTAACTTACTAGACGATATTAGCGCTAAAACTCAAACTAAATTTATGATTATAACTCACCATGCCTTAACCATGTCTAGAATGGATAGATTATTTGGCGTTACCATGGCTGAAAGAGGTGTAAGTCAAATAGTATCTGTAGATTTAAAGCGTGCTGAGGAAATTGGCGCCGTTGCTTAATGCCAGAAGAAAAAATAAAACTTAAAAATTTAGAAAAAAGAATCGATGCTGCCAAAGATCATATAGCTGAGAAAAATTCACCAAATATTAAGCCCTCCCCACTTGGACAAGTAATGAAATTGGCGGTAGAAATTGTCGCAGCTATGGCCATTGGTCTTGGGATTGGCTTGATTCTTGATAACTATTTTAGTACTAGGCCTTTATTCACAATTATCTTCTTTTTACTCGGAAGTTTGGCAGGAATATTAAATGTTTTTAGGGTTGCAAAATCCATGCAAAATAACTAAAAAATACAACAATGGCCGCTGAAAAAACACCAAATTTAATTGATCCAATTCACCAGTTTGTAATAACTAAGATTGCAGATATTCAAATTGGAGGAGTAGATATTTCTTTTACGAATTCATCTCAATTTATGGTCATATCTACAATAGCTATTATGTTCTTTTTTATGTTAGGTCTTTCCAAAAGATCGATAATTCCAAATAGATTTCAGATTATGTGTGAACTCTCATATGAGTTTATTGCTGATTTATTAAGAACAAATGTTGGTGATCAGGGAAGAGCTTTTTTTCCTTTTGTGTTTTCTTTATTTATGTTTATTTTTTTCTGTAACTTAATTGGACTAGTTCCCTATTCATTTACCGTAACAAGTCATTTTGCAGTAACCTTTGCATTCGCAGGTTTAATTTTCATTGGCGTTACCGTTTTAGGTTTTGCAAAGAATGGATTTGGCTATCTAAAAATGTTTTATCCTAGTGGAGTACCTATTTATATGGCTCCTATAATTATACCAATCGAAATTATCTCTTATCTATCTAGGCCTGTGGCACTTTCAGTGCGTCTAATGGCTAACATGCTTGCTGGACATAGCATCATCAAGATTTTTGCTGGCTTCATTGTAATGATGGGATTTTTTGGCATAATACCTTTAGCTGGTCTCGTTGCCATCTATGCACTTGAAACTTTTATAGCTTTTTTACAAGCTTACATATTTACAATACTAACATGCATTTATTTGAATGATGCACTACATCCGCATCATTAAAGATATTAATTAATTATAAAAAACGAAAGGAAGAAAAATGGAAGTAGAAGCAGCAAAACTAATTGGAGCAGGATTAGCAACAATTGGAGTGGCAGGACCTGGTATTGGACTAGGAACTGTATTTGGAGCATATATAGCAGGTATCTTTAGAAACCCATCTGTTCAACAGCAAGCATTTGGCCAAGTACTACTTGGATTTGCTTTAGTTGAGGCGATTGCATTATTTGCCCTAGTTATAGCCTTTTTAATCTTGTTTGGATAATACCTAACAAATAGATAAAGACTTATGAGTTATATTAAAATTTCAACTAGTGCCATCTTGACTATGTGGTCAGCAAATTCATTTGCTGCAGGTCAAGGTGGTGGTTTGCCACAAATGGATATTGGCAGCTATCCATCTCAGATTTTTTGGCTGATTATAACTTTTGGAGTGCTATATATATTCATGTGGAAGATTGCCATACCACAGCTAAGAACAACAGTAGAAGAACGTAAAGACAAAGTATCAATGGATTTAAATGATGCAGAACAACTTAAAACTGAAGCCAAGTCTATTTTAGAAGAGTACGAAGCTAAGATTACAAATAGTAATCTAGAGGCATCATCAATCTATACAAATACTAAATCAGATATAGATAAGAAAATTGATTCATCTAAGAGAGAAACTGATGAGAAGATAAGAAAATTGATAGAAGAATCTCAATTAGCTTTAGAAAAAAAAGAAACTGAAGCTATTGATGAAATAAAAGCCAAAACAATAGAAACAACTCAATCTATCGTTGAGAAATTTATTGATCAAAAAATTAGTGAAGAAGAAATAAGAAAGTATTTAAATTAATAGTATGGAATTTTTTTCACAACCAGCATCATGGACACTAGTTGCATTTTTAATATTTATAGGGATAGCTATCTACTTAAAAGCACCATCAATGATTACAAAACTGCTTGATGATCAAATTGAAAGAGTGAAAAAAGAATTAAGTGATGCCATCGAGTTAAAAGAGGAAGCCAATTCTTTATTAGCTGAATATCAAAGAAAAAAAGAGGCTGCTGAACAAGAAGCTGTTTCAATCATTGCTGCTGCAAAAGAAAGAGCCAATGCTTACGAAAGCTCAGCTCTCATAAAAAGTAAAGAGATCATTAAACGTCAAGAAGCGCAGTCAATTGAAAAAATTAATCAAGCAGAAATTCAAGCAATGTCTAGGATTGGTAAAACTATTATTGATCAGTCTATTAATTCAGCAGAGAAACTTGTTTCCGAAAAAATCTCTTCTGGGAAGTCAGATCAGATCTTTGCTGATAGTCTAAAAGACCTAGATAAGCTAAAAATCTAATCAATTTAGTTTTATTAAAACTTCATTCCAACTCAATAAAACATACGCTATAAGTGTCTAATGGCAGTTTATACAGACATAAATAAGAACGAACTAGATTCATTTCTAGCTCTTTATAATATCGAAGAGATTGTAAAATTCACTGGCATAAAAGAAGGTGTGGAAAATTCTAATTTTCTTTTAGAAGGCAATAGTGCTAAATACATTCTTACTATTTTTGAAAAAAGAACAGATGAAAATGATTTACCGTTCTTTTTTAATCTCATGAATCACTTAAATGATAATGAAATTAAATGTCCTCAAGTAATAAAAGACAAATCAAATAAGTTATATAATTTCATAAAAGATAAACCTGCTGTGATAACTTCTTTTCTTAATGGAATATCTATTAAAAAAATTGCGCCTAAGCATTGTGGAGAGTTGGGTGAAAACTTAGCTAAGTTTCACCTTGCATCAAATAAACTTGAAATTAAAAGAGATAATACTCTTGGTATTAAAGATCTTAATAAATTAGTTATTGAGATTAATAAACTTAATTTAAAAGAGTATGATAATTTAATATCTATAATAAATAACGAATATGATTATCTTAAGGATGAAATACCATTTAATCTTCCATCGGGAATTATTCATGCTGATCTTTTTCCTGACAATGTCTTTTTTATAGAAGATCAACTATCTGGAATTATTGATTTTTATTTTGCCTGCAATGATTATTATGCATATGAGCTAGCTATTTGTATCAACGCCTGGTGTTTTGAAAGAAATAATGAATTTAATGTTTCAAAGGCAAAATCATTCTTACACCAGTATAATTCTATCAGGAAGATAAGCGCAGATGAACTAAAAGCTCTGCCTACATTAGCTAGAGCAGCTGCTTTAAGATTCTTATTAACAAGGCTTTATGATAAAATTCATCATAACAAAAATGACTTAGTATCCACCAAAGATCCAAAAGAATATTATGAAAAGCTTAAGTTTCATCAAACAGTCAAAAATGTAAGTGAATATGGACTCTAATAATATAATTAACATTTATACTGATGGCGCTTGCTCTGGAAATCCAGGTCCAGGTGGTTGGGGCGCTTATATTGACAATGCTGGTTTAGTTACTGAACTATCTGGAAGAGAAGAAGATACTACTAATAATAGAATGGAGCTTAAAGCAGTTATTGAAGCACTAAATTCATTTACGAGTAAAACCAATTTAAATCTCTATACAGATTCAAAATATGTCATGGATGGGTCAAGCAAATGGATTGAAAATTGGAAAAAAAATGGATGGAAAACAGCACAAAAAAAAGCGGTTAAAAATCAAGATTTGTGGATCGAATTAGATAAACTTGTACATTTCCACCAAATACACTGGGTTTGGGTTAAAGGTCATGATGGAAATTTAGGTAATGAAAGAGCTGACTATCTAGCCACTTCAGCAATTTAACTATCCTATAATTTCAAGCATTTTTGCAGCACCACTATCTTCTGCTTGTCCTGGCTTACCTTCGACGTTAATGCTTTTGACAACAGAGTCTTCAATTAGCATTGAATATCTTTTAGATCTTACGCCTAAACCAAATACTTCCAAGTCAGCATCCATTCCAACTGCTTTGGTAAACTTAGCACTTCCGTCGGCAGCAAGAATTACCTTATCTTCTGATTTCTGATCTACAGCCCATGCGTTCATGACAAAGTTGTCATTCACTGATACACAAATTATTTCATCAATTCCTTTTTCTTTAAATTTATCATGATTTTCAATATAACCTGGTAAATGTGTTTGGGAGCAGGTTGGACTAAATGCTGCGGGAACAGCAAATAGAACTATCTTCTTTCCTTTTGAAAATTCCTCTAAATTTAATGGCGCCGCCCCTTTTTCTTTTGAGGGAATTGTTAAAGGCTCATTAGTTATCTTATCACCAACTTTTATTGTCATGTCTTCATTCTTTCTAGGTAATTAATTATAATTTACCTTATATTTAACTTGATTATGAATAGTATCCAGCAAACATATATAACAGGCAAGCTATTAATTGCAATGCCTCACATGCCTGATGATAGGTTTAAAAATTCAGTTATTTTTATTTATAATCATGATGCCGAGGGGGCTTTTGGTTTAATTCTCAATAAGCCATTAAAAAAAATAAATTTAAATGAACTTTCAGAAGATTTGGGATTAAAGAAGATAAAAGATAATGATTACAATCTAGATATTTTCTTAGGAGGTCCCGTTGATATAACTAAAGGTTTTGTTCTTCACTCAAATGATTACACTGAAGAAACTACTCAATCAATTACTCCTGATATAAAACTTTCAACTAGTACTAATGTTTTAGAAAATATGGGTAAACAAGAAAACCCAGGTAGCAAAATAGTCTTATTTGGCTACGCCAGTTGGGAAGCTGGGCAACTTGAGCAAGAAATAGCTGACAATGAATGGCTAATAGCTGATGCATCAAAAAAATTTATATTTGATTGTGAATCAAGTAAAAAATGGAATAAAAGTATTTCTAATTTAGGCGTTAATGTAACTTATTTAGCATCTTTTGGTGGAAATGCATAAATACTAAATCAAACTAAAATTAAGGAAAATAATATGAAAAACTTATCTGGAAAAACATTATTTATAACTGGGGCAACTCGTGGAATAGGATTTGAGATTGCTAAAAAAGCAGCAAAGGATGGTGCTAATATTGTAATTGCTGCAAAAACAGATACACCCCACCCTACACTACCTGGAACAATACACACTGCTGCTGAAGAATTAAAAGAAGCTGGTGGTGATGCAATTGGTATTAAGACTGATATTAGATTTGAAGATCAAGTAAATGCTGCAGTTGAACAGGCTGTAAAAACATTTGGTGGTATAGATATCTGCATTAATAATGCGAGTGCAATAAATTTATCGTCTACTCTACATACAGAAATGAAGAGATACGATTTAATGCATAATATAAATACTAGAGGTACTTTTATGGTATCAAAAACTTGTATTCCTCATCTTAAAAAATCCGAAAATCCACACATACTTAATCTTGGACCTCCACTTAATATGGCATCTAAATGGTTTAAGCCACATGTTGCATATACAATGGCAAAATATGGTATGAGCATGTGCACTTTAGGAATGTCGGAAGAACTTAAGCCACATGGTATTGCAGTAAACTCCTTATGGCCTCGAACTATGATTGATACATCTGCTGTAAGAAATATTCTAGGTGCAACACTTGCCGACAAAGGTTTAAGTCAATGTCGTAAACCAGAAATTATGGGAGATGCTGCATATATAATTCTTACTCAAGACTCTAAAAAATTTACAGGAAACATGTGCGTAGATGATAGTACGATAGTTGCTTCTGGTAAGACTAATTTAGATGAATATCTTGCAACACCTGATGCAAAACCACTAGAAGATTTTTTTGTTGATGATGGTGATGGAGAAATTGAATTATTTTAATTTTTTAAAATCATCCACTATGAAAGAAAGCACAGTATGATCTTGCCATTTATCGTTTATTTTCAATAATTTACGTGCTGTGCCTTCTTTAATAAATCCATTTTTTAAAAGTACTTTTAATGATGGCTTATTATGAGGTAAGCAAGCTGCTTCAATACGATGTAACTTTAGTTCATTAAAAATAAATTTTTTAACTAATTCTAGAGACTCACTCATCATACCTTTGCCTTCACAATCTTTTGCAATCCAATAACCAATCGCACAAGATTGAATTATTCCCCTCTGGACATTGCTAATATTAACTTCTCCAATAAAATCTTCATTGTCAGACTTGAATATTAAAAAAGAGTACGCTTGATCATTGTGTGAAAGTCTTTCAAACATTCTAACTCTTTTTACAAATGAGCTTCGTTCTAATTCATTGATAGACCATAAAGGTTCCCAAGGCTGTAAATATAATTCATTTTTCTTTCTTTCATCAGCCCAAGTCCTCCAATCATTATATTGCGGTGGTCGCAGTATTACTTTTTGACCTGCAATTTCAAATAGGTTTTTCTTTAGGCTATATGCATTTAGAAAGGACATTGATTATTATTTAGAATAATTATCTTTAATAACTTTTCTAACTTCTTCAGCTGAATTCATAAAACTATAAAATTTTTCTTCATTTTTATACATTTCAAAAAACTCATTAGTAGATTGCATTGGATGCCCTATTGCTTTTTCAACTGTATCTGAAAATTTAATTGGATGTGCTGTTCCTAAAATAAAATTATTATCGCCTCTTTCATTTAATACTCTTGAGGCTCCAAGTCCAATAGCTGTATGAGGATCCATTATATAATTAAATTCTTTATAAGTTTCTTTGATTAAATCATTAACTTCATTTTGATTAATTTTTCTTGATGAAAATGTTTTTTTTACCAAATTAGACTGTTCCTTGGTTACACTAAATGATCTATTGTTTTTTAATTCATTCATTTTTTCAGACGTCATTACACTTGATCTTTGTAACAAATCAAACAATAAACGCTCAAAATTACTGGCTATTGCAATATCCATACTTGGACTAGTTGTCTTAGTAACACCTTCTATTGAATAACTGCCAGAATTAATAAAGCGATCTAAAATATCATTTTCATTAGTTGCAATAATTAATTTATTTACTGGTAAACCCATTTTTATGCCCACATAACCAGCATAAATATCACCAAAATTTCCAGTTGGTACGGAAAAATTTATTATCTCATCCTCAGAAATATTATTATTAATTAATGTATAAAAATAATAAACAATTTGAATCATTACTCTAGACCAGTTTATTGAATTTACTGCAGCTATTGAAAATTCCTCCGAAAAGTCTCTATCTACAAGAATTGATTTAACTATATTTTGACAATCATCAAATGTTCCATCTACTTCAATTGGAAAAATATTATCGCCATGTACTGTAGTCATTTGTTTTTTTTGAAAATCAGAAATCCTCCCTTTTGGAAATAAACAAAAGATATTAATTTTTGAACTTTGATGTACTGCATTAATTGCTGCTGACCCAGTATCACCTGAAGTTGCTACTATTAAGTTTAGTTTTTTATTTTCTTGTAACAGGTAATAGTCAAAAATAGGAACTATAAGTTGCATTGCAAAATCCTTAAATGCTAGCGTAGGACCATTAAACAACTCAACTATGTGTTCTCTCTGTTTAAGGTTTTTGAATGTAATTATTTTACTCTTACTAAATTTTGCATAAGCGTTATCTATTAGGCTTTTAAGCTCTGACTTTTTAATATCTTCTCCAATAAATGGATATATAATTTCTAACGCCAATTCAGAATAACTATCAATTTTTTTTAAAGCATTATAATCAATTTGTGGCCACTCATCAGGAACATATAGGCCTCCATCTGAAGCTAGGCCTGAAAATAGTATATCTTTAAATGTAAGATCTTTTTCACCACCTCTAGTACTTAGATATTTCATTTTTTTAAAATATTTTTATAAATATAAATTATGTACATGCCCGCTATAGAAAGTGCTAAAGCGAACCATGTGATGGCATATTGTAAGTGATTATTTGGAATATTTATAGCTGTAAACTCATTTAATAAATCTGAGTAATATTCTTGTTCAAGAACTCTAAAGATATACTTTTCACTATTTAAATTTGTGTATTGATCCATTTCTTCAATATTCATTAAGTACCAACTGTTCTTAATAGTATCTGGCTCAGGAGAGAATGCTCGTCTTTCTTTTGAATATATTAGTATGCCTTTAAAATCAAGTTCACCATCTAGAGACCTGAACATGAATTTCTTAGAATTAATATTTGTAAAGTTAGTCCATCCTAAATCAATATATACTGTTTTTTCTTTAGTGAGCAATGGCACAATAATATTGTAACCTGACTGCCCATATGAATTAATATTAAAAAAATGTAACTCTTTAGAATGATCTAATTTTCCTGATATATAAGATTTTTTATAAGAGAAATCATTATTTTTTATTTCAAATGGATATTCAATATAGTCTTCTATTTGACCATCTTTGATTGTACTAAGAAGTTCTGTTTTCCATTCTAATCTATGTAATTGCCAGTAGCCTAAATACACAAGAGAGACTAATGCGCATAAAAATAAAGAATGAAATGTTAAGTTTTTTATCAAAGATTAACTCTTTAATATGAGCCCCATACATATATAGATGCAAATAAAAATAGCCAAACAACATCTACAAAATGCCAATACCATGCAGCAGCTTCAAATCCAAAGTGATGGTCCGGCTTAAAGTGCCCAACCATTGCTCTACCTAAACATACAGCAAGAAATATAGTACCAATTATTACATGAAAACCATGAAAACCCGTTGCCATAAAAAAAGTTGCCCCATAAATATGCCCAGCAAAATCAAAGTGTGCATGCATATATTCGTACGCTTGGAATCCCGAAAATATTACTCCTAAGACTACTGTAATTATCAAGCCTTGAATAACCTCTTTTCTATGTCCTTCTTGAAGCGCATGGTGCGCCCAAGTTACTGAAGTACCAGATAAAAGCAAAATTAAAGTGTTAATTAATGGAATGTGCCATGGATCTAATAGCTCAATATCCAATGGTGGCCAAGTAGAACCAATTTGCTCAGTTGGATATAAGCTTGCATTAAAATAAGCCCAGAACCAAGCAACAAAAAACATTACTTCAGATGCAATAAAAAGTGTCATCCCATATCTTAAACCTAGTTGCACAACCAGCGTATGGTGACCGTCTTTTTCTCCCTCAATTATGATGTCTCTGAACCACATAAATGCAACATATATAACGGCTAGCAAACCGATAACCATAGTCCACGCGTTATCAGTTCTAAAATAGATTACAGCGCCAAAACATAATATTAATGCTCCTATAGATGCTAATAGCGGCCATGGACTTGGGTCAACTAAATGGTAATCGTGTCCTTTTGGATTATTTGAACTCATAAATTCTTGTTATCAGATGTTTCATAAAAGGTATAGGATAAAGTTATCTCGGATAAATCACCTATGAATTTATCATTAACTATTTCTGGATCAATATAAAAATTGATTGGCATTACTTTTTCTTCTCCTGGTTTAAGAGACTGCTCATTAAAGCAAAAGCATTCTAATTTACTAAAATATTTCCCTGCATCGTTAGGACTTACATTAAATGATGCAGTGCCACTAATTGCAGTATCAGAATTATTCTTTGCTATATAATTAGCTGTATAATCTGCCCCTATTTTAAGATCAAAAGTTTTTCTCTCAGGGTAAAAATCCCAATTTAAATCTGATGAAACATTAGCATCAAATCTTACTTCAATAGTTTTATCTAAAACATAATCACTCTCAATTTGTGTGATGTTAGGTGTCCCTCCGAATCCAGTCACTTTACAAAATAGATTATATAGTGGCACTGAAGCATACGCCAAAAGAAGCATTGCAAACACTAGGGTTAAAAGGCTCATAGCCACACGATTGTTCTTATCAGAAATATAATTTATTAACTTATATTTCATGATGGGTAAGCCATATTTGAAATTTTATAGATTGTATAAAGAAAAAAAATAACCATTAAACTTGCTAAGAATAAAGCAGTATAAATATTTTTCTTTTTTGTTTTTTTATCTACCATTTACATTACCACGCTATCAATTAATAAGATTGCAAATATATTAAATAAAAAAATAATCGTAAAATAAAAGAATTGCTGCGCTTTTTTTTCAAAATCTTTATCATCTACAGGAGTATTTTTTAATTTTAGAGACAGATAGACAAATATAACACTTAAAGCTGTTGCAGAAATTGTATAAAAATAAGAGTAAAATAAACCAAGGCTAATTGTTACTGGAAATAATATAATACTATAAGTAACAATCATATTTAACGTTCTTTCAGGACCAACAATAACTGGCATCATTGGAATTCCAGCTTTTTTGTATTCTCCCGAACGATAAAGAGCTAGCGCCCAAAAATGTGGAGGAGTCCATAAGAAGATAATTGTAAATATTATTAAAGGCTCATAAGAAAGAGTTCCAGCTATTGCTGACCACCCAATCATTGGCGGAAAAGCACCAGCTGCACCACCTATTACAATGTTTTGTGGAGTTCTTCTTTTTAGCCAGACAGTATAAACAAGGACATAGTACACAATTGTTAAGGCTAATAGTGATGCAGCTAATAAATTTGAAGCATAATATAAAATAACAATAGATATGATTGATAGTACTGTTCCAAATGTTAAGGCATGATTAGGTGCAATAATTCCAGCTGGAATTGCTCGATCCATTGTCCTGGTCATTAGTTTATCGGTATCTCTTTCATACCACATATTTAATGCTCCTGAGGCACCTGATCCAATTGAAATTGCAAAGATAATTAAAGCACTAGAAGTTAATGACACTTCACCTGGAGCAATAACCATTGCAACAAAACTAGTAAATATAGAGAGTGACATCACTCTTGGCTTAAGAAGAGAAAAATAAGACTTAAGTGTAAAGACAAAACTATTCATAGATCGTTTGCCTTCATCTTGCTCTAGAGCTGTTATATGTGACAAAATTGTCTCCTATATTACTTGATAACAGGTAATTCTTCAAACTGGTGAAATGGTGGTGGAGAAGACAATGTCCATTCCAGTGTATCCGCACCTTCACCCCAAGGATTATCTGCACATTGTTCGTTCTTGATAAATGCATGAATTAACATGACAAAAAATACTAAAAGTCCAACAGAAGAGAGATAAGATCCGATTGAAGAAATATAATTCCAACCAGCAAAAGCATCTGGGTAATCAGCATATCTTCTTGGCATTCCAGCAAGGCCTAAAAAATGCTGTGGGAAAAATACAATATTAACCCCAATAAAAGTTAGCCAAAAGTGAAGTTTACCAAGCCACTCTGAATAATTTTTTCCAAACATTTTGCCAAACCAATAATAAAAAGCTGCGAATATTGCAAATACAGCACCCATTGAAAGAACATAGTGAAAGTGAGCAACTACATAATATGTATCATGTAATGAATGATCAATTCCTGCATTGGCTAAAACAACACCTGTTACACCACCTACCGTAAATAAAAATATAAAGCCCATTGCCCATAACATTGGAGTTTTAAGTTCTACCGAACCACCCCACATGGTTGCGATCCAAGAAAATATTTTAATTCCAGTCGGTACTGCAATAACCATTGTTGCAAAAACATAATACGCCTTAATATCCGCACTCATTCCAACCGTATACATATGATGTGCCCATACAATGAAACCAAGGAAACCAATAGATACCATTGCATATGCCATACCCAAATAACCAAATATTGGTTTCTTTGAAAAAGTTGAAACAACGTGACTTATAATTCCAAAGCCAGGTAATATTAAAATATAAACTTCAGGGTGACCAAAGAACCAAAATAGATGTTGGAAAAGTACTGGATCACCTCCAGCTTCTGCTGCAAAAAAAGCTGTACCAAAGTTTCTATCGGTTAAAAGCATAGTGATTGCACCAGCTAATACTGGTAAGGATAGTAGTAATAAAAAAGCCGTTACTAAAATGGACCAAACAAACAAGGGCATTTTGTGAAGTGTCATTCCAGGGGCACGCATATTAAATATAGTAGTGATAAAGTTAATAGCACCTAAAATTGAAGATGCACCTGCTATGTGAAGTGAAAAAATAGCTAAGTCAACTGCAGGACCTGGAGCTCCAATAGATGAAGATAAAGGAGGGTAAAGTGTCCATCCACCGCCAACACCTTGTCCACCAGCAGTTCCCTCAACAAATAATGAGGAAAGCAAAAGTATAAAAGAAGCAGGTAATAGCCAAAAAGATATATTGTTCATTCTTGGGAAAGCCATGTCAGGTGCACCAATCATCAAAGGTACAATCCAATTACCAAAACCACCTATCATTGCAGGCATAACCATAAAGAAGATCATTATTAAGCCATGATTTGTAACCAAAACATTATAAAGATTATGATCGCCGCCTAAAATTCCATCGCCCGGGTACATTAATTCCATACGCATTACAACTGACATTGCGCCACCAATTACACCAGCAACTATTGCAAAAATTAAATATAATGTTCCTATATCTTTGTGGTTTGTAGAGTATAAATATCTTCTCCAACCAGTTGGGTGATGATCGTGTGTATGATCTATAGTATCAGGTGTAATATCTACCATTATTTTCTCCTTAATTATTTAGCAGCTAACTTAATTTGAGTTGTCTCTAGTGAGGCATACTCTTCTTTAGCAAACTCTATCCATTGATCGAATTCTTCTTGTGACACCACTTTAACATTTATTGGCATAAATGCATGTCTTGGTCCACAAAGCTCAGAACATTGTCCATAGTAAATACCTTCTTTATTTACTTTAAACCAAGTGTCATTTATTCTTCCTGGAACCGCATCCATTTTAACAGCAAAAGCTGGAATGGTCCAAGAGTG
>Ga0209502_10000466_pt1 | contig 43906 bp, 33 predicted proteins | sample ArcticOcean_MG_C_10_FD_187442 | JGI IMG/M metagenome (GOLD analysis project Ga0209502, IMG submission 187442) | Marine microbial communities from western Arctic Ocean - ArcticOcean_MG_CB11_90 (SPAdes) (version 2) | ecosystem: Environmental > Aquatic > Marine > Oceanic | place: Arctic Ocean... | reverse complement strand
GTGGCTGCCAATCGCTGCGCCGGGAGTACCGCCGGGACGATCGGAGGCGCGGATTCCCTCGAAGGTGATGTCTCCAAGAGCGATTTCGAGTCGTGCGACCTCAACCCCGTTGATCCAAACGATCGCACCGTCGTCGTAGTAGACACGGACGAGTAGCTGGCTGGGGAGCGTGCCAGAGACGTTGAACTGTTTGCGCAAGAACACGGAGCTGTAGCTGTTCTGCATGTCGTTCAGGATGGTCGTGTCATCGCCGTCGCCATAGCCGATCACGGTCGTGCCGAGCAGCCATGATGGGTCTTCGGTGAATCCGGGCTGTCGCCATTCATCGATCGGTGCCGAAGCCTCGCTCGTCCCTTTACGATAACTCCAGACGCTCGCGGCCGAAACATAGGTGGCCTGCGGCCCGGTGAACCCAGACATTGCAGCGCGCCACGAGCTGCCCAGGTCATTGTCGAGATCGGCGTTGATCAGTTCCATCGACGGCCCCTTGCCGCGTGAGGCACTCGGCCACGGGAACCCGATTCCGTAGGTAACCTCGTCAACCGTGTCCCCGGTCGCATCTTCGAGCTTGAGGAGTTCTCCGTCGTTGCTGAGCTTACCGGTGTAGGGGCCGAGTCCACTGACAGCGAACTCCGAAAGGAGCGTTGCCGGATCCTCGGCCACCACGATGAAGCCGTTGGCCGAGATAGTTGTGCTGGCAGGAAATTGATAGTCGATCGCTCCGCGTAGAGTCCAGCTTGATAGGTCAACTGGTGAGTCGCTTGCGTTGAATAACTCGACGAACTCGCCGCGCTCTGTTTTGGGATCATGATCGTAATGAATCTCATTGATAACAACGGAATTGGTGACGATCTGAGTGGTGCTGAACGATTGTGTGGTTGACGCCCAGTTGGAACCAGCCGAGTTGCGGGCTTGGACACGGAAAAATAAGTTACTGAGTGGATCTAGGCCCGTGAGGAAAAATGAAAACTTTCCATCCTGGATGCCGAGGTTGATTGAATTGTCCCACATGCCGGATATCGTTCCCCCATCAGTGGTGCCGTAATATATTGTGACCGTTGGCGCTTCGAACCCGGTGTTGGCAATTTCGCCGCGTAGGTTGGCTGAGCTGCCTGTGACTCCGTTGGCCGAATTATTGATCACGCTCGGCGGCTGTGGTGTTTTAGTTGAAAAACTCGAGCTGCTAGCGGCCCAAGTGGAACCTCCGCTATTTGTGACCAAGGCGCGGTAAAAATAATCGGTGCCGCTGGTCAGGCTATTCAGGGTCGTGTTTGCTAAGTTGCTTTGAGCTCCGAGTAGGATCGATTTTTGCCAAGTATCAGCGTCGGTTCCGCCATCGATTGTCCCCCAGTAGATAAACATGGTCGGATCTTCGCCGCCGTTATCGGTCACAATACCGCCGATTGTTACCGAGTCAGCGGCGATCCTACTTGCGGCAACGTTGGTGACCGCTGGCACGGCCGGCAACGTGGTGAACGACAGGCTTGGCGATGCGATCGAGTCGCCTGAGCTGTTGCTAGCGAAGGCTGTAAAGAAGTAGCGAGTATTCGGGTCTAGTGCCGTGCTTGTAGCGACTGAAAAACCACCGCTGTGCGTGCTAGGTAAGGTCTCTGTATGGTCCCAACCATTTGGGTCGCTGCCGCCATCTTCGTTTCCCCAACGTATCGTAATTGATGGCGGAGCATCGCCGATGTCGTCTACTTTTCCTCTCAGTTGGGCAGAGGCAGAGGTGATTCCATCAGCTGCCAAATTAGTGACACCTGCAACCCCATTAGGAATTCCAGTGGTGAAGACGACCTCGGCGAGACCAGTGCGGAACCCACCATGGTTAGCAGTAAGATGGAGTCCGATATACCTGGCCCCAGAAGCCCCCGAGATATCAAAAACTTCTCCTGGATCGCCAATTTGAGTTCCCTGTGCGAGATCGTTTCCCGTGCTGAGCAGGGTCCAACCACCACTTTTAAAATCATAGGGTGTAACGGCTCCACTCGTATCTGGCACTGATTCGCTAGGGGAGGAGGCGTAGTAGACGTTAAACATACTCGTGCCTCGATCGAGAGCATTGGTCTCCTGGACGTTCCAGAGATACATCTGGTCAAGATTAGCGGTTAGGGCTCCGAGATCGAGGACGGCCCAGGTGTTATTCCCAGAATTATCTGCGGAGAAGCCCTGCCAGTCATCAGCCCAAGCAGTGCTGCTGATGGTCCAAGTTGTTGGATCATTAGCGTCAGGTTTTGACATGCCGCTTCCGTTGATGATCTGCAATGCGGCGCCATTTCCGGTTAGGCTATCGCCTTGGTGAAAAGCTTTGATGGAGCTTGGAATGAGCACATCGGCTGAGATCGCTTGTAGTCCGATCAAAGTGAGAAGAACTGCCTTAGAGGCGGTTGGAAAAAGACGGGGAATTGAGCCCATGAGAATTTTGGATTGGGAGAGTTATAAAAAAGACTGTGGAAATCATCATCCATGCTCGCCGATCGGGCAAGAGAATCACAAAATAGCGGCATCCCACCGGGACTACGCCAGTCCGGTTACGCTTTCGGCGAACTCAATTTTAGAAATCATGGCAAACTCAGCGAGATGAGAGGGAAGTCTACATGACTGCTAGGAATTTGCTTTTAGCGGAAGGGCTTTGAAGCCGCCTTTGGACCTGAGCGAATTGAGCGAAAGGGGCGGAGTCGGTGGTTTGGCTGTTGTGGCGAGACAATCTGCGGCCCAGACCGTCCTTCATACCGGAGATTGGTTCATTCACGCTCGAATCTTCGAAAGAGAGGGAGAGCGGCTGTAGTATCAATAAAGTCACTGAAATTCTGAGGTGGCAAAACTGAAATTTTAAAGCCATGAAGATCAAATCAGCACTCCTTCTCGCTCTGACCGCGATACTCGCTCTCGGGGGAATTCATTCTGCGCTGGCTCGGACCTGGACCGATGCTAAAACCGGTCGCACCCTGTCGGGCGATCTGGTGAGCGTGAAGGAAGGAAAAGTTTCGGTGAAACGTGCGAATGGTAAGCTGATCCAGCTTGAGTTGGAAGCCTTGTCGAAAGAGGATCAGGATTTCGTGGCGAAGCAGGGGAATGCTGGTGGTGGAGGCGAAGGTGGCTGGCCGAGTTTTCGTGGGGCGTCACGCTCCGATCGTTCTCCGGATCAGGGTTTGTTGAAAAAGTGGCCAGAGAACGGTCCGAAACTTCTGTGGCAGTCTGAAGTGTGCGGTAAAGGATATAGCGGACCGGCGATTGTTGATGGGAAGGTTTACTACACCGGAACGATTGACGGAAAGGCTAAGATCATTTGTCTCAATAGTGAGGATGGAAAAGAAGTTTGGAGTTCGGATCTGGGAGATGATCCTGCGGATGGTTATAGCACGGGATGGGGAAGTGGCCCTCGAGGGACTCCAACGGTGAGTGATGGCATGGTCTATGCGATCAGCGCGAATGGTTCGTTGACCGCTGTTGCTGCTGCTGATGGCAAGCGGCTATGGAGTAAGGAATTTGTGAAAGACTATGGCGGGAAAGTGTCCAAATGGGGCTACTCGGAATCACCCTTAGCCGACGGAGATAAGTTGATCGTCACGCCGGGTGGAAAAGATGGCGCGATTGTGGCTCTTGATAAGAAAACGGGTAAGACGATTTGGAGAAGCAAGGAGCTAACGGATGGATCGGAGTATTCCTCGGTGATCATCGCCGAAGGGAATGGGAAGAAGCAATACGTGCAGTTGTTTATGAAGACTCTTGCTGGGGTGGATGCCGAGACCGGGAAGCTCCTCTGGACTTCGAAATGGCCCAAAGGGCGCACCGCGGTGATTCCGACTCCCATCTATCATGATGGGAAAGTTTACATGACTTCAGGTTACGGAGCGGGTTGTAAGTTGGTGGATATTTCTGGTGCCGAAGCCAAGGACATCTGGCAAAACAAGGAGATGCAAAATCATCACGGTGGGGTCGTTCTCGTTGATGGCTATCTGTATGGATTTTCCGATAAAGGAGGTTTGTTGTGTCAGGATTTTAAGACCGGCGAAAAGGTGTGGGTTGAGAGGGGTCAAGGAATTGGAAAAGGCGCGGTTCATTACGCGGACGGTTTACTCTACTGCGTGGACGAATCTGAAGGCTCGGTCTTTATTGCCGAGGCGACTTCGAAGGGGTTCAGTGAAAAAGGACGGTTTTCACTTCCCAAAGAGACCAAGCTCCGTGAGGGGACGAGGGGGAAAGTTTGGACCCATCCTGTTGTCTTGGACGGAAAGCTCTACCTCCGAGATCAAGATCTTGTCTTCTGCTACGATGTGAAAGGCTAGGCTTTAAATTTTTGGGCAGCCTTTCAGGCCGGCTGTCTTGTCGTCGGGGACTTCGAGGATGAGTTAAGTCCGAGAAGGGAAGAGGGTGGGGGAATGAAAAAAATGTAGGGGGACTTTTTTCTTGGTGGAATGGCGGTTTCAGTGAGAGTGGAAGGGATGAAAGAGCTATTGATAAGTGTTTTGCTGTGTGGAAGTGTGATCGCGGACCATCACGAAAAAAAAGGGGTGTTTGCCACTCCTGAAGAGGCCGCAAAGGATGCTGATTTTGCCCTACAAGGTGAGTATGCCGGAAGCTATACCAATGGGGATGGCGAGGTGAAGAAGGTGGGGATTCAAGTCATTGCTCTCGGTGAGGGGGAATTCCGAGCCGTCGGCTATGCTGGTGGATTGCCGGGTGCGGGGTGGGATGAAAACGAGCCCATTTCGAGTGAGGCCACGAAAGCCGAGAATGGGACGGTCACTTTTCAGAAAGAGGAGGGAGCGGCGATTGCAGTTATCGAGAATGGCGGCATGACGCTCCTCACTCCAGACAAGGTCGATATTGGGAAGTTTAATAAAGTTTCTCGCACGAGCCCAACTGTGGGAGCCAAGCCACCGGAGGGAGCTTTGATTTTGTTCGATGGAAAGAATGTCGAGCACTGGCAAGACGGAGCCAAAATGACTGAAGATGGCCTCTTGATGCAGGGAGTGAATTCGAAAAGGAATGACCTGAAGGATTTCGATCTGCATATCGAATTTCGCTTACCCTACGAGCCAAAGGCTCGGGGTCAGGGTCGTGGAAACAGTGGAATGTATCTTCTCGGAACCGAGACTCAGATGCTCGATTCCTTCGGATTGAAGGGAGAGGCCAACGAGTGTGGAGGTCTCTATCCGTGGAAGACGCCTGACGTGAACATGTGCCTGCCTCCCCTGACTTGGCAAACCTATGACGTGGAATTTCGCGCGGCGAAGGAAGATCAAAAATCAACCCTGACCGTGAAACATAACGGCGTAGTCATCCACGACAAAGTAGAGTTGAAGAATCAGAAGGCTCAGGGAAATATTCACCTCCAGGATCACGGTAATCCAGTGCGCTACCGCAATATCTGGGTGGTGGAGAAGTGACTGACTGCTAGGAATTTACTTTTAGCGGGGAGGGCTTTGAAGCCGCCTTTGGACCGGAGCGGAGGGGGCGAAAGGGGGGGTATCAAAGAAGAGGCTGAAACTCCCAAGCCCGAGGGCACCAAGCTAGGAGGAGATTACGCCCATCTTGTCACTGGTGATTGGGTGCTCGCGGAGCACGGCAAGCCCCCCTAAGGCTTCTATGGTGGGAAAGAGCTCGATGGTTCCGCCAAGGTTCCGCTCGTGATCTCGCTTCACGGTAAGAGCGATAATAACGAAAATAGAAAGCAAATCGGCTTCGCCCGAAAGTTCGCTGAAGCCAGCAATTACAAGGACCGCCCCGGCCTCATCCTAGCGCCGCTTTGTTATCAGCCTCACGGTGGAACCGGAGGGGGATGGGACGATGCGCCGGGCGAGGAGACTCTCTCGCTTGTGAAGGACCTTTTGAAAAAGCTCCCCATCATTGATGAAAAGCGCGTCTACCTCATCGGCTATTCCATGGGAGGCTTCGGCACCTGGCATTTCCTCAAGGAAGAGCCTTAGCTCTTCGCTGCTGGCGTGGCCATCGCTGGGGGTGCAAATGGTGTTAGGAAGCTCCGGGCGGTGCCGATCTGGTCATTCCACGGGGCGACGGACTCTGTCGTCCCGCCGACTTACGCTCGGAACTGCGCGGATGAGCTCAAGCGCTCGAAGGTTTTCAAATACACCGAGTATCCCGATGAAGGGTCATGGCATCGCGGGGACCGTCAGCGATGACCCCGAGCTCCATCAGTGGTTCTTCGAGCAAGCGAAGAAGTAATTCTTTGAGGGAGGGCTAAATAAGGCCCTTCGAGCCCCCTTCGAAAGAGTGTGAGTTAGGCGAGTAGAGTGCTAGGACGCGAGGACAGCAGAAGAGAGCTCGGGCGCTGGCTAGTATATTCACGATCCCGTCGAAGCGCTTGTGAGGTGCCGCGCCTGATGAAATTACTTACTGGCCTGACAGGCTCTAAGCTGCTGGATCACTTCGGCGGTCTGCGGGGCAGACTCGAGGGTGGCGATTGCTCGGTCTCGCTGTCCTTGAAGGAGCTGAGCCTTGCTGAGCTGGAGAAGGAGCGCTGGATTGCGACCATCGTGTGTCAGCAGAGGCTGAAGATGGCGTTCGGCTTCGACTCCTCGCTTTGCCGCGAGGTAGAGGACGACAAGTTCCGCGTTCGCCTTGCGATCGTCTGGTGCGAGACGGAGGGTGCGATGGAAGGTCTGCGCGGCGTCGCCAAAACGTTCCTGATCGAGATAGAGAGCCGCCAGAAGATTCAGAAGAGGCGCGCTGGTTTGGGCGGGGTTTGCGGTGAGCTCGTCGATGTAGGCTTGGCCTTCGGTAAGGTAACCGCCTTCGAGAAACTTGATGGCGATGTTGAGCGGCGAGGATCCCCCCGGAGGGGTGTGCCAGCGACCCGGGAAGGGAGTGGCTGCGGAGAGGATGTCAGCTGGGGAGGCATCAATGAGAGCGACGTCGGCGAGGAGGCGCTCAGGAGAAACGGGACCCTTATAAACCGCGCGGAGCTGGCCGAGTGAATCGATGAGAAAGCTGCTCGGGACGGGGAGGGGGCGCTGCCTGCTGAGGAGGGAGCGCTGTAAGACATCAAATTTTTCAACCAAGGCAGGCGTGCCGAATTGGTAGGTGAAGGGCGCATCGATTTGATTCCAGACGGAGGGGTCTTCTTTCTCATCCACATTGACGGCAACGATCTCGATCCCTGATTTTTCGAAATCAGCAGCGTGCGATTTCCACTCGCGGAGTTCACCGAGGCAAGTCGGGCAGGTGGAAAGCCAGAGGGTGACGAGCCGAGCTTTGGTGATGTCTTCGGTGAGTCCATCGAGCGCAGGGAGTGGGAGCGGCTTGAGGAGGGAAAGGCGAGCGTGGTCGCTGTGGGTGGGGGCGATCAGTGGGCTGGCGGAGTAGGGGTTCAGCTTGGGCGGAGTCCAAGGAAGAGGATCGGGCTTTCCTTCAAAGAGGAGGTAGCGCTTTCCGGCGGGGAGGTCCTGGAATTCCTGGGTGCGGCCATTTGGCCATCGGACGGTGACGCGGGTGATTGTCTCGGCATCGCCAGTGCCGAAGTGCAGCCACTTGCTGTTTTGGGAAAGGTAGCCTTCACCCGCGCGGAGGGATTCGGTGAGGCGTCGACCGGTTGAGGTGAGGAGGCTGACGCGGGCGCCGATGGCATCGTGATTTCCTGAGCTTGAGCTGAGTCGGAAAAAGGTGGCGCGCTGGGCGGGGGACGGGGTGTCGTTTCTGAGGAAGCGGATCTGCGGGCCGGAGCGGTTCGCGATCCAGAAGTCGATGTCGCCATCGAAGTCCCAATCGCTGAGAGCGAGGACGCGTCCGTCGTCATCGAGATCAAGATTCAGAGCGCTGGAGGCATCGGCAAATCTTGTTTGTTCCTGACCGAGGTTGAGGAAGCAGGAATTGCGCTCGTGGGCGCTGAGCGAGCGACCTTTTCGGAGGAGATCGTTGATCGCTTTCCAGCCAAGATCGTAACGGAGGACTTCAGCGGAGCCGGCCGATTCGGTAGGAGATTGCGCCACGACCTGGCGCCACCAGAAACTTCACAAATCATCGTCTCTTTCATCCGCGGTGACGAAGCCATTGGTCACGTAGAGATCTCGCCAGCCGTCGTTATTGAGATCAACAAACTGCGAGCCCCAAGCCCAACGGGCCATGACGGTGCCGGATGACTCGGCTTCGTCTTGGAAGGTGCCGTCACCTTGATTAATGAAGAGGGAGTTGCCGCGGGCGTGGCGCTGGAAACCGGCGAGGTCGGATTGCTGAAATTGAGACTGGCGGGTGATGCGGCTTCCGGCGGAGGAGAACATGTTGCTCACGTAGAGGTCGATGAGGCCGTCGTTATTCGCGTCCCCCCAAGCGGCGGACATGCCCGGGCCAATGTCTTCGACTCCCGCTTGGGCGGCAACGTCGGTGAAGGTGCCGTTGTCATTTCGGAAGAGGTTGTTTCGGCCAAAATCGTTGGCGATGTAGAGGTCGGGATCGCCATCGTTATCGTAGTCCTCCCAGACCGAAGCGAGGGTGAAGCGGAGGTTGTCGCCGCCCAGTCCGCTGGCTTTGGTGACATCGAAGAAAGTCCACGAGCCGGTGTTTTTGAGAAGGACGTTAGAGCCACCATTGTTGGCATCGTGGTAGGGCATGGGGCTGGCGAAAATGTCCTCGGGCCGGAGTTCTCCCGCTCCGGAATAGCCGGAGGCGAAAAGGTCGAGCCGGCCGTCGCCATCATAGTCCACTGCATTGATCGAGAAGAGGAGGCTAGGGCTCTCGTGGGTGTGACGAAGAGGGAAGGTGCCATTCCCGGCATTCTCGTGGAAGAGGATGCGGGTCGCTTGGGTGAGAATGAGGTCTTGGTCGCCGTCGTTGTCGAGATCGATGAAGAGGGCGGCGCGGGTGGCATCGAGCCAGTCCACTCCCGCGGAGGCGGAGATGTCGCGCAGTGATCCATCTGATTTGCGGAGGAGGAGTTTGTTCGGAAGGGCGGCGGGTTGGCAGAGGTAGAGATCTTCGAGCCCGTCGTTATTAATATCGCCGATGGTGATGCCATTGCCGCGGCCTTCGACTCCGATGGAACTCTCGAGGCTGCGATACCAGTGATTGCGCCCGTAGATGAGTTGGTCCTCGATGAGCGCTGGGATTCCGATGGCCGAACGGGTGCAATCGGCAAAGCCCACGGAGGAAGAGACTTCTTCGTGAGCAGTGGGAGTGATGGAAAGAAGGGTGGGTGGGTCGCTGGTCGACCAGAGGCAGTTCCACGTCGCGTTGATTTGGAGGCGGGCTCCTTTTTCGGTTCCAGAGATCTGGAGGAGCGCGGTGGTGCGTGCTTCGTTTTCGCTGAGATCGACCCGGATGATTTTGAATTTAAAATGATTGGTGTTCTTCAGAAAAGGCTCAGGCAGAGCGTGGGTTTGATCAGAGGAGAGCAGGGATTTTTTGACGGTGATGCTCGCAAGGGAAGTGCTCTCTTCAAAGTTGTCGGGCCGCAGATCTGGCGCGGAGAAGCTGGGGGCAAGGACTCCTTGGGGGAGGGTGGAAGACTGACCGGTGAGGTAAATTCCGAGGAGTTTGAGTTGCTTGCCGCTGGCGACTGAGAAGGCTTCGGATTGCCAGCCATCGACCGCGGGGTCTTCGCGAACAACGATGTCTTTGGTGGCATTGTTGAAGGGGTTCTTTGTGGCGGAAGGATGGAGGGTGAGCACAGCGGGGGCGCTCGGGGTTTCGGGTTTGGCCGCTGTCTCTTCTTTTTCTTTGGTGCAAGAGACAAGTGCCAGCGAGGCGAGGGTCAGGGTGAGTCGATTCATCGCGGGCTTATTCGTGATAAGGTGTTCCGGCCTGATACAATTTGATGCGTGTCGAAATGGCGTCGGCAGTGGCGGCGTCGCCATTTTTTGTGGCAAGGGCGATGGCTTCTTGAGCAGTGACGAGGGCTTCCTTGAAGAGGCCATTTGCAGCCTGCGCGACAGAGAGGGTGTCGAGGTGGGAGGCGGTGCGTTGTCCCTTTAAAGAGACCAAATTTTGGACAACTTTGAGGGCATGTTTTGGATCGCGCTCGGCGGGTGCGGGGTGGGCGGCGAGAAGCCACGCGAGGTTGTTTGCCGAGGGCGGGAAGTTGGGGTCAAGAGTGACGGCGGCGGCGAATTGGGCGATGGCCTCAGGGAGTTTTCCCGAGGCCAAGAAGGCGTTGCCGAGATTGTAGTGAGTGAGGGGAGCGGGGCGCAGGGAGAGGGATTCTCCGAGGCGCGAGATTCCTGGGGCGAGCTCTCCAGACTGGAGGTGGGCCATGCCGAGTTTGAAAAGGAGCTCGGGGTCGTCTTTGCGGCGCTCCAGTGCCTTGAGGTATTGCGGGATCGCTTCCTTGGGGCGCTTGAGCTGCATCAGGATGCCCGCGAGTTCGATGGCGGCTTGTCGGTGATGAGGGTCAATCTTGAGGGTATTTCTAAAAGCGGTAGCGGCTTCTTCGAGTTGCTTTTGGTCAAGGAGGATCGCGCCGAGAAGGGTGAAGGCATTTCCGGCATTGAAGACAGGGTTATCGGTGCCCTCGCTGGTGAGTCGCTGGAGGTAATCTTTTGCTTCCTCACTGAAGCCGCCTTCGACAAAGCGGACGGCGAGATTATTCGGGGACGAGCCTGCGGGGATGCCGAGCCATTTGCCGGCGAAGGGGGAGCTGGCTGCAAGAATCCGGTCGAGGGGCGCGCCGATGAGTTTGGCGTCGGCGGCGACTTGCGCTGGAGAAACGGGCCCCTTGTAGATGATGCAGAGCTGGCCCTTGCCATCGATGAGGAAGCTGCTTGGCAGTGGGAGCGGGCGCTGTCGTGAGAGGATGGTGCGTTGGAGGACGTCGAACTGAGCGCCAATTTTTTTCGACCCAAACCCGAGTGAGAAGGGGAATTTATTTTCGGTGAAAACGGTATGGGCATTTTCCTGAAGGTCTTCGGGTTCGAGATTGATTGCGATGACATCGAGATCGGCTTGGACGAATGTTTGGTAGTGCTCTTTCCACTCTGCGAGCTCGCCCATGCAACAGGGGCAGGTGCTGGACCAGAGGGTGACGAGGCGGGGTTTGCCGTCTGAGCTAGTCACCGATTGATTCGAATTGTCCGCAGCTCGATATTTCATCGAGGGAATTGGGAGAGGCTGGATCAGGACGATGCGGGCGGAATCGCTGATCGGCGGTGGCGTGATCGTAGAGGGTGTCAGCTGAACGTCTCGTTTTGGGAGGTCTGCGAGCTGGATTTTTCCGCTTCCTTGCACGAGCAGATAGCGGTGGTCAGCAGTGGGAGCGGGGAAGGATTCGCGAGTGCCACCGGGCCAAGTGACGGTGATTGATTCTAGTTCGGGAGTGGCGGAGCCGAGGCCGAAGTGGAGCCATTTGCTATGCTGGGAGAGGTAGGCTTCGCCGGAGCGCATGGTGCGAGAGCGGATGCTGGGATCTCCTTTTAACCGAAGCGCAATGCGGGCACCGACGGCATCGCGATTGCAGGTAGTTCCCTGTAGTCGGAATTGGATGAAGTGGTTGGTCTGATCAGTGTTGTTTCTGAGAAAGCGGGTTTGGGGAGCGGTGCGGTTTGAGATCCAGAAGTCGAGGTCGCCGTCCTGATCCCAATCTACGGAGGCAACGGCGCGGCCATCGTCATCGAAGTCCAGTCCAGTGGCTTGCGAAATATCAGCAAAGCGGGAGCCGCCGGTGTTGAGAAAGGCGCAGTTTCGCTCGTTCCCGCTCAGGGAGCGTCCTGCTTTGAGCATGGTATTGAGGGCCTTCCAGCCGACGTCATAGCGGAGGACATCGCTATCCGCAGCATTCTCTCCCGGTGATTGCGCCACGACCTGGCGCCACATGAAACTTCACAAATCTCGGTCCTTGCCCTCGGCGGTCATGAAGCCGTTGGTGACATAAATGTCTTCCCAGCCATCGTTGTCCATATCGACTAAGGTCGAGCCCCAAGCCCAGCGTCCGAGGGTGACGCCGAGATCGACACTGACGTCGCTGAAGCTGCCATCACCATTGTTTTGATAAAGAGAGTTTCCACGGGCGTGACGACGAAAGTCACTCTTTTCATCCTCGCTGAGATTGGATTTAAATTGCGATTGAGTGGTGATGCGATTTCCGGCCGAGGAAAACATGTTGCTTACGTAGAGGTCGGGGAGTCCGTCGTTGTTATAGTCGCCCCAGGAGGCAGACATGCCGGGGCCGATGTCCTCGAGGTCTAGCTCTGCGGCGACGTCTTTAAAGATGCCCTTGTCGTTTCGGTAGAGATTATTTCGGCCAAAGTCATTGGCAATGTAGAGGTCGAGATCGCCATCGAGATCGAAGTCATCCCAAGATCCGGCGTAGCTGAAACGCATGTTGTTTTGGCCCAAGCCGACTTCATTGGTGACGTCAGTGAACTTCCAATTGCCATCGTTTCGAAGCATGACGTTTGGAGCGCCATTGTTGGCATCTTGGAAGGGCATGGGGTTGGCGAAAACGTCGTCGAGATTGATGCCGGTGCTGAGATTGTATCCGCAGACGAAGAGATCGAGATCCTGGTCGCCGTCGTAGTCTACGGCATTGATCGAGAAGAGGCTGCTGGCGGTATCGATGATGGTCTTGAGCTTAAATTTTCCTGTGCCATCGTTTTCTTGAACGACGAGCTTATTTCCAAGGACGGACACGAGGTCGAGGTCTCCATCGTTATCGAGATCGTTCAGGACGGCGGAGCGGCACCCTTCGTGCCAGTTGACTCCTGCTTCGAGAGCGGTATCTACGACGGTGCCATCGGTTTGCTGGATCAGAAGAAGATTGGGGAGACCGGGAAGTTGGCAGAGGTAGGCGTCTTCGAGTCCGTCTCCATTGACGTCGCCGATGGCCATGCCATGACCGGCGGCGGGGCGTGAGATGGCGCCATCAAAACGAGCGCTCCAGTGATCGATTCCCTGAATGAGCTGGCGCTGGAAGACATCGCTGTTTCGAAAGAGGGATTCGGTGCAATCGGAGAAGAGGGTCTTGCTCCCGTTGAGTTGATGGGTGAGTTCGTCGTAGCGGGCGATCTCGATTCCGGTGAGTAAAGGTGGATTTGAGCTCGTATCCCAAGTGCTGTTCCAAGTTGCATTGATCTGGAGAGTGTGGGAAGGGTGGCTTCCTCCGATCTGGACGTAGGTGACGGTGCTGGTCTGACCTTTTCTCAAGCTGACGCTGATGGTCTTAAATTTTGAGCGGATAGCCGTGTAGTCCTTGAGGAGGGAAGAGAGACTGGAGAGAGATTGCTCTAGGGTGTGCTCACCGCCGTCATCTGAATCTGAGGCGCGCAGGAGTTGAAAATGAGCATCCTTTTTTGCCGAGGTTAATGTTTTCGGTCGTAAAAGATGACCCTTAAAAGAAGAGTGACCCAAGGATGAGAGGTCGTTGGGCTTATTTGATTCTAGGAGCGAGGCAAGCTTTTTGAATTGCTTGCCGGTGACCTCATTAATCTGTTCGGTCTGCCAGCCATCGATGAGAGGGTCGTCGAGGCGGGCAACATCGTGCACGGCGGAATCAAAGTTGTTTTCATCTAGTCCAGGAATTGCGGAGAGCTTCGGAGTAGGCGTCTCTCCATAGGAAAATATGCCGAGGCCGAATGAGAGGAGAGAGAAGGTCCTTTTGATGGTGGGAGTATAGAGTAAAGGAATCATGGAGCCACGAAAAAGCCGCCGGATCTCTCCCGCGGCTTTTGAAATGTTATTTCTTGAATCGACCTCTATCGCTTGCGGCGAATGAGGAATCCAAGAGCACTCAACCCGAGAAGAGCGGTAGAAGGCTCGGGGATCGAAGTGATGGAGAAGTTGTCGAAGGTGACACCGTGCAGGCCCTCGGAGCCATCGCTAAGAGACAAGTCACTGTGGGAGCTGTATGCAAGACCGACATACCAGCCGTCAGCAGCATCAGTGTCGGCAACACCGGTGCGCTCTGCGGACCATGACCATGCTCCGGGAGCACCCGCTACATCTGGAGCAGAACCTGACGAAAATCCACTGGTAGTGGCGTCGTAGCGAAGCTGGAACCAAGTTTCAGTGACAGAGCCATCGGCTTTGAAAAGATCGTTAGCGACATCGACACCACCACTTTGAATGGGATCTTCGTAGCCTCCCTGACCATCGTTCCCGGTCTTACCTGCGAGGCGATGGGGCACTGCACCTTGTGAGCCATTTCCCGCAGCTGCTTGAGCCATGGCGCTGGAAGAGAGTGGCGATAATGAGTCACGGGCTTGGATGCCTGATTTTCCCCATTGACCATTGGCAGCTTCAGTCTGGCCGACGATGCGAACAACAGCGGAGAAGCTTCCTGTTACACGATCAGTCTCGTGAAGATAAACTTGGGTATCGCCGCCATTCCACAGGTCACCGACAGCGGTGTCATCAGAAAGAGTGACTTGGCCGACGGCATTTGCGGTGTCGCCTGAGGTGGTTCCGGCTAGGCCAGTTCCATCCTGAGCGATGAAAGTAGTAATGAGAGCAGCATTGGCAGCTCCTAAGCCGAGGGCCGCTACTACAGCGAGTGTTAACGTGGATTTCATAGTGGTTTGGTTAGATTTTGAGTAATCATCATCGATGACCAATAGATTTCTTTAACGATTTTCACAGAAAGTGTCAAACTGTTTGTTGCGAATTTGTTCCCTCCTTGACATAAGCGCCCTGTGCGATAACCCCCTAATTAACAAAGAGTTGAAGAAGTTTTCGTGGTAAACACTCACTCTGAATGGTTAATGTTTCATTTATTTGCAATCCAGATCGCTTTGAAAGCGAAGCGCCGGAGGTTTTCCTGCAGAAACAATGCCCTCTCTTACTGCTAGGAATTTACTTTTAGCGGGAGGGCCTTGATTTCACCTTTGGACCGGACCGGAGAGGGGTTAATCGGCCTTTCTCATTTAATTAAATGAGATTTGGGTGGCCCAAAAAGGGCCGTCCCCTGACACTCATCAAGGAACGGCTCTAATTTTATGAATCCTTTAAAATCCCCCGTTTGATAGTAGCTGCGAGCTTTGGTGGCTATTGAGTTGATTTCATGATTTCTATTAATCGAGATCTGCTCGGCTTCACAAAAATCCGTTGCCCCTTGCGAGGTGACGGCTCTTAAACATACATAATGAGACGACCAAATCATACTCACCTTTTAGTTTGGTGCTACTGATCAGAATTCATGATCTTTCTTACGCCGATGTCATCAGACCCCAGAGTTTGTATCGCTGGAAGCGAGATCTCTCGAACAATCGAGTTCATCAAAAACTCCGCTGCAGTTGCTTGTCCGTGGGATGTGAGATGAACGTAGTCCCACCAGATAAAACCTGAATCGTAAACCAACTCGCTTGCCAAATGGTTGTTCAGGTCCACGCAAATGACGCCATAGGTATCAGAGACGGACTGCATGATTTGATGGAACTCTCTCAAGGCAGTGATTTGCCGGGTGTCGGTCTCAGGGCTATTCGCTTCCAGAGAAAACAGGGTCTTGATTTTCCGGGTTTGATTGAACTCAACAAGTGATTTCAGGCTCGCTTTAAATTTCTCAGGGTCTTTGTAAGAATCGTTGTTCGATAGGTTGACGATGACGAGATGCGGTTGGAGAAGGTGGAGTCGATCAAGATAGCGCTGTATCAGAAAGCTGGCGTCACTTCCCCGAATTGCGGCATTGATGGTTATAAGTTCAACGTCGGCGGCAACTTTCTTCCGCATTCGATCGTGCAATCGGAAGGCAAATTGCTCGCCACGGGTCGCTGCACCTTCACCCCAAGTTTGCGATGTTCCTATAAACATGGTACGCAATGAGGAAGTTGGAAATGTTGAATATCCTTTCAGCAAGGTTTGTTCATCGTCGGGAACTTCAAAGTGAGATTGGTCAGGGAGACTGCTTCTCTTGATTTGTAACGCGCCGTGCTGGTAGGGCGGACCCTTCTCCAGAAGGAGAAATCGCACGAGTAGGGTCACATCTTTCGATTCGTATTTGGAGTTGAACTGATCAAAGGTTTTAAAATTGTCAAAGAACCCAGATCTCCATGCTTCTGTTTTGGTCGACTTCTCGCTCCAATCGGAGTGAACCTCAAGTGGAACGAAGGTGTCGAAATGGTATTGGTGGGACCAATGAAAGAAGTCGAATATCAAAAAAATCGTCAACAGGATGAGAGTGACCCCTTGCGTCATGATTATCACAAACCCGGTGATGCGGATGGAGCGTTTCCAATGATATGCCGCGGCGAAAAGAAATCCAATCAACACTGCGATCGCGAAGAGCACGAAAAAGAATAGAGCAATTGATCGGAATGCATTGCGAAAACTCTCAGAGAGGATTTCACGGCCATCGGGATCATACAAGATGACATCATCAACAATGGTCGTTCCTGCTCCTGATCGAAATCCGACAATCTGTTGATCAACGATTCGGGATTTCCATTTACCAACGACGTGATCGCCGATCTGTAGATGCAGTGTGCCATTCTTCTTTTTGAGTTTTATGGTATGCCAATCATCAGTGATTTGAACATCGCTGATTGCAGTCTTGCTGGAGAATTGGCCTGTCGAGTCGGCTTTGATGAGAGCGCTGGGATAATGTGGGTTACGGCTCAGTCGCAGTGCAGAGTAATTCTCGGCGGTCTTATCAAAGATGATGACGAGATAGGAGTCTTCCTCAATCCGAGTCCTGAATTGCATCTCCCCAAGCTTAAAGACCTTGGTTAGCAGGATTTCGTTGTGGCCGTGCCAGGCGTGCAAATTGAGTCGATCACGGGACACCATATTTCGAGACTGCATCGATTCCAGTGCTCCCATTGGAATGTTGGCGAGCAGTAGTTTTGAGTTGATCCAATTAGGGTGTTGGTTGGGAGAGTTTCGTGAATAACGAACAATTTCCGTAGCCACAAAAGCGATCGCGATCGCGAGCAGGAATATGACGGAAAACAAGGTCCGCCAATTGCGAAAATCTCCTTTGGTGGGAGACGTCGTGATTTTGTTTTTTTGATCAATCTCCTTGTTCATTTTAGCGATGATGGACCGTGGATTTCAATCATTGCAACTGATTTTAAATAGCGGCGTAATCCGCTATCGCTTCTAATGGTGAATTGCTAACCTCTTTTCCGGAGATTTGACAGTGGTCGGGAAATATTAGCCATGAGGCGGGATGTGGTTACTGCTAGGAATTTGCTCTTAGCGGGAGGGCCTTGAAGCCGCCCTTGGACCGGAGCGGAGGGGGCGAAAGGGGTTTGGCTGATGGGTGTGGTGGGATTTTCAGTGGTTTGGTTGGCGAGTGTCTTGATGCCGATGAACTGATATTTCACTAGTTGGTGACTCGAAGTCGGACGAACTGGCTGGAGTCATTGTTCAGAGGGAGGGGCGCGCGCCAGACTTCGGTGGCTGTGCCATCGCCATGGTCGGTCGTAGAAACCGGGACGGCTGTATTGTTATTCCACCCGGTAAGATCGTCGGCCAGCTCCACGGTAAAGGTGAGTTCGGAAGCGGCGAGATTGCGTCGGAACGTTAAGGTCAGATAGCGAGCGGTTACGCCATCGACCTCGATCAACTCGGTTGCTCCTGATGGAAGGCGATGGCTTGAGTCGTTCATTGGGTCGGAGTCCAAGGCATACTCGAGAAGGTTGTTCATACCATCGTTATCATTGTCGTCGATCATGGAGGCTTCGGCGCCTAGGCCAATGCTCTGAGCCCACAACTCGAAGTTTGAAGTGCCGGGCCCGGTAACACCAGGGGTGCCACCGGTCTGTTGACTGGCTTGCCAAGCTAGCGGGTTTGAATGATCCGCGGGGAGGGTTTCGGTGGGTAGGCTGAGAGTGAGGCTGGAGCCTCCTCCGTCGGGAGAAGTCGGCCAAGGGGCATTGTCATCATAGGTGAATTCGATGATGGCGGTGCCAGAGCCGAGCGAGAGTTTGATGTTCTCTCCTCCGTTGCTCAATTTATCGTTGAGATCCCATTCGCCGGCGATCGGAAGCCCAGCTCCGTAGCGTGAAGCGAATGCTGTCTGGTTTTTCACGATGAGAAGAAAAGCCCCTGGTTCGATTATGGTTCCCGGCGAAAAATCAAAATCGATTCCCTTGGTAAAGCGAGCATCGGTCATATCGATGGGAGTTGTTCCAATGTTTTGAAGCTCGAGGTATTCGAAATCTGAATCAGTCCATCCCATGGCTTGTTCCGTTGCACTGGCCGGGCCAGGATGGTAGTGGACTTCGGTGATGCGGAGATCGTCGACGAATGGACTGATGTCCGGAGATGAAACCATAAACTCGGCGGACTCGGACCAGTGGCTCCAGCGCCCGGCGGTGTCCTGATGTCGGACGCGAACACGATAGGTTTGGCCGGGTCTGGCTAAAACTGTCGGGAAGAGGTAGCCCGAATCGAAGGAGGTCAGTTCGCCCGATGTGTCAGGATTTTCGATCTCATAGAGGTAAGGATCTCCGGGAACATAGTTTGCTGTGGTGGGATCGTAGATCTCGGAAATTCGCCATTCCATCGCCGCAAACGGGGTGGCAGAGCTGTAGTTGCTGGAGGTGAAAAGCAGGCCATTACTGGGAAATCCAGCTGCGCCTGAGTATGTTAGGACTGGAGTGGTCGGGATACTATTGTTTTGGGTGAGGAGGCTCCTTTCCATCCAGCTTCCACGGGAGACAAGGTAGTTTTTAAGGACCTGAATCATTCCCCCGAAGTCCTTGTCTAAAGCCACGTCGTAATAGCGGTCAGGGTGATTGATCCGTGGGTTGTTGTCCCATTGTCGGCGGTCGGCGCTGACGAGGGAAGGGGATCCCGGAGTCCAAACATCTTTCACCATTTCATCGATCAATTTGTAGCCTTCATCCGAGTTATAAAGGAGGTCCATGATTTCACGGACGCGATTCTGGTAGCGGGTATTGAAGGCCGGATTCTGCGCGACCTTTGATTTAAAATCATGATTGCCATTACCATACATGTTGTTGGCCCAGGTAAGGTCGAGATCCCATGGGTGCACCTCAAATTTAGAAGTCTCCGGGTTGTGATAGTAGAAGTAGTTTTTACCACCGGCGATGTCGTAGTGATGGATGCCTTCGACGATGGTCCGGTAACTGAGATACTTTTCGATATCGAGGTTGTCTTCCCACCATTGGGCGCTTGGTGTTCTGTTTCGATAGGCACTGATGAAGCTGCTGACATCACTGCGGTTATCCACCTGGGTCGGGCCTTGGTTGTTGGAGCTGCCGCTGTTTCCTTCAATTTTGTATAGGTTACCATCGGGAAGGTCATGTTCATCAAGATACTGGCCGTCCAATTGTTCGATAGCGAGATAGAGGCCGTAGTAGTCGCTTTCATACTGATTGGCTCCGGTCGGGCTGGCTTGATCGATGACGTAGAATTGGGCATAGTGTGTGTTGCATGCCTCTACTCCGCTGAGCTCGAAGAGTTTGAACCCCACGCCTTCTAACAGTCCTTGTTCGCCGCGGTGGTTGAAGTTTACTTGCTGAACGAGGGAGGAGAAATTCAGTTTGTTCCAAGGCTGGGAATATTTTTCGCCATAGCGATCGCGTGCTTCAAATCGTTGGCCGCGACCGAAATCAAACTTCCAGAAATTTTTGCCATACTGGTAACGATGGACGCCGCCGCGGGGGCGGTATTGGATGTGGTCGTAAACCCGGCCGTCATAGACCATGGTGCCGGGCCAGAGGTATTCCGACCCTCCGTATCCCCCAAACTGGGAATCATCTACCCAAGAGTTTTTACTAAGCAGAAAGTAGGTTGCGATACTCGACATCAATGAACCTGGGTAGTTCACGGGCGTGTCACCAGGGCGGATAGAGCCACTCCAGTCGGGAGTGCCATCGTAAACGAAGTAGGCGAAGTTTGGTTGGGGATCATCCTTGTAGGGCGCCGTGATTTCGGCGCCGGGAGTGTCGCCGGCCAGGATCCGGTAACGAATCAGTCGACGATTTGTTTGCAGCGTGCCGGGCAGGGTAACCGTGAAGACGGAGTCGAATGCGAGGGCGTCCCGACCTGTGCCATCATCGGTCATGATTACGTCGGTCCATTCGCTAGGGTCTTCATAGCGCGGATCTTCATTAGAGGTCCCGTTGCTGTTGAACTTGAGATAGCGGGAGAAGTAGTCGCCGGGATTCACCACTTGATATTGCAAGGTCACGGAACCGACGCCATCGGGGTCGGTGACCTTGGCAGTCACGACGACGGGTTGACCTGAAGTTGGTTCCTTGGGGAGATGATTTACTTGGCGAATCTGAGGCGGCACCGCTGTCGTGTAAGATTGGTTGGCTGCGCCAGGGGTGGGGGAAAAACTACCTCCCGGAGTTCCGCCTGACGTTTCTCCGGTGAGGGAAAGGGCGAAGCTGATGTCACTGCTGCCACTGCTGGTTTGGTGGATTTCGACTGCGATAATATTGGTTCCTGCGACAAACGCACTTGCGGGGATAGTTAGGGTGTCGTTAGCATTATTGCCGACGTTATTGTTCGCGTATTCGTCGAAGGGAGCATTGTTGGTGAGGCCGGCATGACGAGCAACTTCTGTGCCGTTGACGTAAATGGCGTAGGCATCGTCGTAGGTGACCGAAATGGTGAAGTTCACGAATGTCGAAGGATCAGGAATGTTGGTTGAACCTCGGAAGTAGGTGGTGGCGTAGCGGCCTCCCCTAGGTCCGGAGTTCACGGTTGTGACTTCGTCGAAATCTCCGTAGCCAAGTTCAGCGGGACCACTGCTCCAACCCGAGTCGTCAAATCCGGTGGCGCGCCATGAGGTCCCCTGGTTGCTGCCGTCGTCGAGATATTTCCAGGTCGCGTTGGCGGCGATGTAGTTGACGGGGCCGCCTCCGCCTCCGCTGTTTGAGGTGGCGGCAGGAAATCCGGATGCCCGCCAGCTTCCTCCGAGATCGTTATCGAGGAGAGGATTGATCAATTCGATGGAAGGACTGACTCGCGGGGTTCCGATGCCATCTCCCACAGTGGGCCAGGGGAAGCCAAGTTGATAATCAACTTCATCGATGGTGGTTCCGGCGGGATTGCGAAGACTGATTCGTTCGCCTGAATTTTTGAGAAAGGACCCGTTCGCGAAAGGTCCCAGCGCTCCCGAGTATCCAAAGCGGGAGAGCATGGTGGCTGGGTTTTCCGCGACGACCAAGTAACCTCCGGCAGCAAGGGTGGTTCCGGCGGGGAATTTGAAGTCAATTCCGCTGGAAAAATAATAGTCAGAGAGATCGAAGGGATTGTTGCTCGGGTTGAATATCTCGATGAATTCGGATCGAACAGTTTTGTTATCCTCGTCGTAATGGATCTCGTTAATGACGACTGAAGGTGTAGTAAAAACCGGCGTGGTGAAGGTCTGGGAGGTTGAGGCCCAATTGCTGCCCGCGGCGTTTTGCGCAAAGGCGCGGAAGTAGTATTTCGTTGTGGGTTGGAGGTTGGAAACGAGGCGGGAAAATGAACCGGTCCGGGTACCGCCAGGAACGGACAGTTGCCAGTTTTCCGGAGTGGATTCTCCGTCAATCATTCCATAGTAAATCGTGACTGTCGGGGGATCTCCACCGGCATCACTGACTTCTCCGTTTAGGGTGGCGGAGTTTCCGTTGATTCCGCCGGCAGGCGAGTTGGTAATCGTTGGTGAATTGACTGCGGTTGTTGAAAAACTGTCGGTCGACGAGGCCCATGAGGTCCCTGCGGAGTTGGTCGTGGCTGCGCGGAAAAAGTAGGTCGTCCCAGGAGTGAGGTCTGAAATATTTTCGCTGTCGGAGCTGGTCTGTAAACCGAGGTCGAGTTGCGAATCCCAATTACCTGTACCGCCATCATTGTCTCCGTAATGAATAACCAGGGTGGGGATTTCCCCGCCGGTCGAGTTGACGGTGGCCCCGATGGTGGCGCTGGTTCCCATGATGTTGCTTGCGGCGACGTTTTCCACGGTTGGTGGCGCGGAGGCGGTGGTGAAAGTTTCGCTCGAAGAAGCCCAATCCTCGCCTTGGGCGTTCGCGCCATAAGCGCGGTAAAAGTAGGTGGTGTTGGGCTGTAGGCCGATGAGGCTGGAGGAGAATTCTCCGGGGTTGGCTTGGGTTCCAAGATTCTGGGTATTGGCCCATGCCGCTGTGCTATTTCCTCCATCGGATGGTCCCCAATGAAGACTCATGGTGGGTGAACTTGTTCCCACCTTAATGAGGTTTCCCCGAATGGTCGCGCTTGAGGAAGTGATTGTAGTTGGAGTGAGCGTGACGACGGAAGGAGCTCCAGTGGGAATCCTCGTGGTAAAGGCGACCTCGGCAAATCCCACGCGAAAACCTCCGTGGTTACTGATGATTTGAAGGCCGATGTAGCGGGCCCCACCCGCCGCCGAAACGTCAAATGATTGCCCGTCATCGCCATCTCCGGTTCCCTGGGTGAGTGAAAAACTCCCGTTAATTTTGGACCACCCGCCGCTTGCAAAATCATAGGCGGTGACATTTCCGCTGGTTGTGGGAGGAGTTATTGTTGGGGAGGTGGCGTGAAAAATGTTGAAGCTATTGGTTCCCCGATCGCGAGCATTGTTTTCCTGGACATTCCAAAGATAGATTTGATCAAGATTGGGAGTTGGGGAACCGAGATCAAGAACGGCCCAAGTGGTATTGCCCGACGGAGTTGAAAACCCCTGCCAATCGTCCGCCCATGCAGTGGAGTTGATGGTCCAGGTCGATGGATCATTGGGGTCAGGTTTTGACATGCCACTTCCGTTGATGACCTGTAATGCCGCGCCATTTCCGGTTAGACTGTCGCCTTGGTGAAAGGCTTTGATGGAACTGGGAATGATCACATCGGCTGAGATGGATTGTAGTCCGATCAAAGTGAGGAGAGCTGCCGTGGAGGCGGTTGGAAAATCACGAAAAGATAGATGCATAATTTAGTAAGCTATGGAGGTGATAACAGATTGGCCGCCAACTGCTAGGAATTTGCTTTTAGCGGGAGGGCCTTGAAACCGCCCTTGGACCGGAGGGGCGGGGAGAGAGGGGGCGGGTGAGCTTTGTGATGAGGGCGCCAACCAGCTCAATTTTGAGCCCACCGCTAAGCACGAGCAGGTCTCTCTCGATCAACCCAAATTTGGGGGCGTCTTAACGATGAGCCCTCAAATCTGAGGGGTGACGCTTCAACGGGTCTTTAGCCAAGGCTCATTTGCGGCGGCCTCCGCCTTGGACTACAAGCGGGATGTCATGCCGATTTTTAAGGAGAAATGTTACGACTGCCATAGTGACAACGCGAAGAAGGTGAAGGGTGGACTTCGCTTTGATGATGAAGAGAATTTCTACAAGCGCTTCGCGAAAAATGATGTCGTTATCCCGGGCGATTGGGATGCCAGTTTTCTCTTCGTGACGATCGTGCGGCCCGAGCATGAGAAGGGGGCGATGCCTCCGAAGAATAAAGGGGAACGTCTCACCGAGAAGGAAGTCAGGACGGTGGCTCAGTGGATTCACGAAGGGGCCAAGATCGATGGCGAGAAGGGGAAGAAAGGTTCAGATGAATTGGACCCGGAAAAGATTCTCAAGTTTAAGGACGGCCGTATCGTTACCGAGCAATTTGGCCCGGCCCCCAAGGCCCTCGAGCCGGAGTGGGGAGAGTGGACCAATGCGAAAGGCATCACGATCACCGCGCGCTTCCGGGGACTTTCCAAAGGGAAGGTCAGCCTTGAGCTGAAGAAGACGGGGAAGAAAGTGGCCTACCCGCTGGAGCAACTTTCGAAAGAGAGTCAGGAGAAGGCCAAGAAGCTCGGGGGATCCTCGGAGATGAAGATGATGGAGAAGTGAGCTCTGTTTGAGTGAGCGATTTCCATTTCGCCATCATTGATGGGGCCAACGGCTACTGACTTCCTGCAGCCAATTGCGAGCGATGAGTTCATGTCCTTGCGGTAAGGGGTGGATGCCATCCCAAATCCAATGCTCCGGGGTGACCGCTTGAGCTGCCGCGTCAAAAACGTCCTGGGTTTTGACATGAACGGTCTCGTAGTCCTTTGCCAAGCGGGCGACGACAGCGCGAAGGCTGTCTGTCGCGGCACGGCGCTCGGCCCAGGATTTTTCGTCGGCCAATTGACCAACTCCCAAGACAAAGGGGTCGAGTAGCACCAGTCGTAATTCAGAATTCGCCTTCAGGCTGGCATCTAAGATGTAGCGATAGTCGGACTCAAATGCCTCGGGCGTTGTGCCTTGGTTCACATCATTCGTCCCAATTAAAATACTGAGTAGATCTGGCTTTATTTCGAGCGCGTCTTTCTGCCATCGCCCGCGGAGGTTTGCGACCGAATGGCCGCTCATTCCTCCGGTGATCTCATGGCTTACCAAGGTCGATTCCGCCGCCTGGTTTGATCAGTTCGAAGCCTCGCCAGCGATCGATCCTTCTGTGGCGGCCTACGCCCTTTCCATTTCGGCGGTGAATCCCGCTGCCGCTCTCGGGACGGCTGAAATGATCACCGATTAGGCCCAACGTGAAAAGGTCATGCTCAAGATCGCCCGTGCTTGGAAATCGAATCAACCTGATGCCTTCGAAGCTTATCTGGATGCGTCAGGCGCAACGTGGCTGAGAGATCGGCAGTGATCATTCCAGTTTTGCCCCTTCCGATAAGATGGTTGAAAGCAGAGGATTCATTTGAATGAATTGAATTTTCACCGGAAATCTGTCAGGAATAGGAGATTCCATGATGAAGACAATAGAAGAGATGATGGTTGAACTTGATGTGGTGGACCGGAAGTCCCGCGCCTTGTTGGACGATCTCGATGATGGGCAACTTGCGGTGCCCTACTCTCCGGGAGTCAACCCCCCGATTTGGGAGCTGGGACATTCGGCCTTCTTTTATGAGTATTTTCTCCTGCGTAAGTTTGGCGAAAGTGGAGCCAGGATGCCGGGATATGACGATGTTTGGGACTCTTTTGAGATTTCACATAAGCATCGCTGGAGGCCCGGAGTTGTGCCCGAGAAGGGTGCGATGTTTGATTACTACCGGGGAGTGCTCGGCGAGGTTCGGGAGAAGTTTGGGGGAAGGGCACTTGATGATGAAGAGGGCTATCTTTTACGCTACGTGATTCATCATCATCAGATGCACATCGAGTCGCTGCTTTGGTCGCGGCAGACGTTGGGATATCCTGCTCCGTCGTTCGCAACTCTGAAGGCCGCCCCCCCAAAGGGCTCTGGGATTTCAGGCGACGCCCAGGTGGAGGGTGGAGACTATTTGATGGGGATGCCTCCGCTGAGCTCGGGTGAGTTTAGTTTCGATAATGAGAGGCCAAGTCACCGGGTGAGAGTGGAGTCATTTTCAATTTCGAAGACCTTGGTGAGTAATCGTGAGTTTCTCGAATTCGTGGTAGCCGGTGCTTATCAAAATGAAGCGCTGTGGGATTTCGGGGGGAAGTGTTGGCTGTTGGAAGGCGAAGGAGGGAAGCGCGAGATGCCGACTTACTGGCGTCGTGACGCCGATGGGAGCTGGCAGCATCGGAAATTTGATCAGTGGGAAGAACTGCCGTTGGATGCCCCTGTGCTTCACGTCAGCGTTTGGGAGGCGGAAGCATTTTGCCGATGGGCGGGGCGGTGGCTCCCGACCGAACCGGAGTGGGAAGCGGCCGCGCGCGGTCCGGAAGCACTCCGCTATCCTTGGGGTGAGACGATGGATTCGACGCGAGTGGATATGGATGGGACCTTCTTCGGCACTGCGCCGGTGGATGCTTTCAGTGAGAGCGCCAGTCCGGCGGGTTGTCTGCAAATGTTAGGGACAGCCTGGGAGTGGACGAGCAGTCAATTTTTGCCCTACGCCGGATTCGAAATCGATATGTATCACTACATGTCGGTCCTACAATTTGGTGATCACCGGGTGACCAAGGGCGGGTCGTGCGCGACCTGCTCCAGCTTGATTCGCAACAGCTATCGTCAGGCTTTTCTTCCGGGAAGGACGGATGTCTTCACGGGGTTTCGGACCTGTGCAAGATAATGGGACATCCCGGTGAGGAGATGTCCCATGAAGTTGAGTTAAATCACGCGGTCGTTGCCGCCGTCGATGGGGATTTGGGCGCCGGTGGTGGCGCTGAAGACGGGGCCGGCGACGGTGGAGACCATGGCGGCGACGCCGGGGGAGGTGATCTCGGTGCTGAGGAGGTTTTTCGTTTTGTATTCTTCGACGGTCATGCCGTATCGCTTGGCTGATTTTTCAAGAGCTTCCTGGGACCAGATCTCGGTGTCGAAGACGGCGTCGGGGTGGATGATGTTGACGCGGACGCCGAAGGGGGCGAGCTCGAGGGCGGCGACGCGGGCGAGCTGGGTGACGCCGGCTTTGGTGACGGAGTAGGCGGAGGCGCCTGGTCCAGGAGCAGCATAGTTGCGCGAGCCGATGATAATAATGCTCGGTGCGAGGATGCTCTTTTTAAGGTGGGGGATGGAGAACTTGAGGAAGCGCTGAGTCGCGGTGAGGTTGATCTTGAGGTGGAGGTCCCAGCTGTCTTCGGGGGCTTCGATGTACTCGCCGGATTTGAAGATGCCGGCGTTGGCGACGATGAGGTCGAGTGAGCCGTGCTTGGCGACGGTGTCGTCGATGATGGTTCTCATGGCGGCGTCATTGGTGATGTCGCAAACGATGCCGGTGAGGCGCTCGCCGGTGAGGTTTTCGACGACGGCTGGATTGATGTCGAGGCCGACGACGGTGGCTCCGTCGTTGCGAAGGCGTTCGACAGTGGCGCGACCGATACCGCCTGCGGCTCCGGTGACAATGGCTACTTTGTTGGCGTGGATTTGATCAGACATGAGATTTTTAATAGTGAGTGGTGAGGAGGGATTGGTGAAATCTTGGTTGTGGAGGGTTTAGAACCCACAACCGGAACGAAGTGGAGATAGCCAACAGGCAAATGGATGAAATGGATGGATTCTCCAGCGTCCTTCGGGATACGGCGGCCGAGACGTCGGACCAGTGGGTTGTGGATTTTGGTGACCACGAAAAAGACGAAATGGACGCAACTTGGATTTCTAGTTTTAAGATTCGGGTTTTGAATTTGTTTCGATTTTCTGATTCTAGAATTTGGAATTTCCTAGGCCAGAGTGTCATTGAAGAACTTGAGGTTCTTGACGGGGTCTTCGTTGTTGAAGATGGCGGATCCGGAGACGACGAAGTGGGGCTTCATGGCCGCGATCTGGGGGATGGTGTCTTTGTTAACGCCTCCATCGATGCAGATGAGGAGCTCGGGTTTCCAGGAGAGGAGGGTTTCGATTTTTACGGGGAGGTCGTCGAGGAAGGTTTCCTTGCCGCTGTATGGGCCGACTCCGAGGAGGAGGACGTAGTCGATTTGATCGAGGTATTTTTTGATGAAGCTGACGGAGGTTCCGGGGTTGAGGGAGACGCCGCGGACGATGTCTTGGTGGCCGGAAATACGAGCAAGGGTGTCGTCGATGTGGGCAGTGTATTCGGCGGAGAAAGAGATGAGATCGGCACCGGCTTTGGCGAAGGCGTCGATGTGCTGTTTGGGCTTGTTGATGAGCAGGTGAACGTCTTTGAGGAGTTCGGTTTTAAGGCCGGCGACGAAGGGGGAACCGACGGTGATGTTGGGCCAGATGTTGCCGTCCATGACATCGAAGTGCAGGAGGTTGACGTCGTTTTTTTGCAGGATTTGCAAGGCGGCGGCTTGGTTGCCCATGTCGTAGCTGAGGGTGGCGACGGAGAGTTGGGGGCGGCTGCGGATGAGGTCGATTTTTTCTGCGCGGGTCATGACGGTAGCTGTAAATTGGATTGCCGTTTTAAGGGCTTATTTGAGTGCTAGGGGAGCTTGGTTGGGGGCGGGGAGCGGACAGGAATGTCCAGGCTTCATATCAGGAGACCTACGACTCCTTTTAAGAAAAGCCCTGGGGATTGGACCCGGGGACTTTTTGAGTTTTTTGGCTGCGCGACCGGAGGTCGCGGCCACGTTTAGCCAGCGTTGTAGATCTCGATCGCTTCGGAGGGTTTTGCTCCGTTGTGAACGACTTCTTTAACAGCCTTCATCATGGCGAGAGGCTTATCGGATTGGAAGACGTTGCGACCCATGTCGACTCCGGATGCACCACACTGGATGGCGTTGTAGCAGAGTTCGAGTGCCTCGAGCTCAGGGAGCTTTTTACCACCGGCGATGACGACGGGGACGGGGCAGGCGGCGACAACGTTTTCGAAGCCTTCGGTGTAGTAGGTCTTCACGATGGATGCACCATTTTCAGCACAAACGCGGGAAGCGAGGCCGAAGTAGCGGGAGTCGCGAGCCATGTCCTTACCAACAGCGGTGACACCCATGACAGGGATGCTGTATTTATTACCGATGTCGACCAACTTGGAGAAGTTGGAGACGGTGATGGCTTCGGTGTCCTTGTCGCCTATAGCGAGCATGGCTGCCATTGCGGAGACGTTCATGGAGATGGCATCGATCTCGGAGATGAGAACGTTGTGGTTCATCTCGGTGAGAATGGTGGTGCCGGTATCGGTGCGGAGGCAGATTGGCTTGGTGTTCTCAGCAGGGATGCTGGTGCGAATCATCCCGCGGCAACCCATGAGGCAGTCAGCTTCTTCGGCAAGCGGGGCGATGTTGAGGTCGATGCGTTCAAGACCGGAAGTCGGCCCCATGAGGAAGCCGTGGTCGAATGCAAGCATGACGGTGCGTCCGGACTTCGCGTTGAAGATGCGGGACATGCGGTTCTTGATTCCCCAAGAAGCGCTGTTCATTCCCTTGAGGTAGAATGAGGATGTGTCGGCGGGTGTGTTGAGACCGAAGTTGTCTCCGTCTCTGATGTCGTCTAAGTCAGCCATTTTATTAGTTGGTTGTGGTGTTGGTATTTTGGAAAGGGTTTAAGGAAGCAGGAGTGGTCTTGATCATTTTGCCAATGATCAAGACCACTGCGCCCGCGATTGCGAAAAGCAAAGATGTTCTTGAAGAAGAACGCCGTTCCTGGAGAGAGGTTTCTTTGGGGGACATGGGTGGCTCGGTTGAGAGAGCTTGGTTGGGGACGTACGGTTACAAACCCACGCTCCTTAGTTTTCTAGTTTGTCGATGAGGTAGCTGACAGCGCGCTCGACGAAGACGTCATCTTGGGCGTTGTTGTCCATGGATTCGACTTCGATGGTGTCGGGGAGTTCCTTTTGGAGGGACTCCCAGTAGGCGGCATCGAGCCCGGGGTTGTAAAGTTCGCCACCTTCAGCGGAGTAGCTGGAGACGCCTTTGAGGGGCATGAGGAAGAGGGTGTCCTTGGTGGAGTGGACGAGTTTTTCGCCGATGATTTTCGCGACGCGGCCTTGTTCCTCGGCGTTGAGGCGGGGGACGAAGACGTAGGGTGAGTGCCAGGTGATTTGGTGGTCTTCGTAGCCGGCGGGAACTTTGCTGGGCTCGTTGACGAGGATGCCGAGGTGCTCGGAACCTCCGGGGACGATGACTTGTGGGAGGCCGAGTTTTCCGGCGACGGTGAGTCGTTCGGGTCCGCCGGCGCGGAGGACGCCCCAGACGCCGTCGGCGATTTCGCCGAGGCCGTAGTCGAAGACGGCGTTGATGATTCCTTCTTTCATCATCTGCTCCATGGCATCGCCACCGGCTCCGATGGCGTGGAAGGTGATGACTTCGTAGCCCGCTTTTTCAAAGAGGTCGATGGCGTGCATCGCGCCTTGGGTGAGGACGCCGAGATTGGACATGCCGATGACGCCTTTGGCGGTGGACTTGGTGATGCACTGCTCGGATTGTGCCATGCCCCATGCTGCTGCTGCGGCGTTGGCGAGGATTTTGCGGGAGAAGACGTTAAGGCCGAGGATGTCGGAGACAGCGAACATCATGGTGATGTCTTTTATGCCGACGAAGGGTGAGGTGTCGCCGGAGGCGGCGGTGGAAAGCATGATTTTCGGGAAGCCATAGGGAAGGGCCTGGAGGATGGGAGCGCAGGTGGAGGTGCCTTGGGTGCCGCCGAGGGTGACAACGGCGTCGATCGTGCCAGCTTCCTGAAGTTCGAGGAGGATCTTGGTGGCTCCGGTGACGATGAAGGGATTGGATTGCTCACGGTTGGGTTTGACGAGGAGCTCGTCGAGATTACCTCCGCCAGCGGAGACGACTTCCTGTTTTGAAACGTCTGCTTTAAGGTCGGAGTCGCCGACGAGGGAGAGGTCGATGAGGAGGGCTTGGCCGCCGAGGGTTTCGATTTCGGTGCGCATGAAGTCGGCTTCGGCAGCTTTGGTGTCGAGGGTGGCTAGAATGGCGACGGTTTTCATGGGAGAAAGAGATACACGATGGTAGAGCAAGAGTCTTGAAGAAAATGGGGTGTTTTTTGAATAAAATCGTCAGGAGGGATTTGAGATTTGAACGAGCTTTCTCCCTCGCCAAGGCGTGCGAAGCGGCGGGTGCGCCACGACTCCTGTTAGAGGCGGTAGCGGGCGCGGTAGGCGGAGGGAGGTTCTTTGAGGATGCGGGAGAATTCGCGGGAAAAGTGAGCTTGGTCGGCGAAGCCGCAGTGGTGGCTGATTTCGGCGAAGGTATGAGTGGTGCGGACAATGAGGTGGCAAGCTTCCTGGACGCGGAGGTGGCGGAGGTATTCCTTGGGGGTCATGTTGAAGCAGGCTTTGAATTTTCGCAGAAAGCTGCTGAGGGAGAGGTTGGCATTTTTGGCGAGTTCGGTGATGGGGATGTTGTCACGGTAGCGCTGGTGGAGGAGTGCCAGAGCGGGTCCGAGTTCCTCGTTTTTGGCGAGGGAGGTGGTGCCTTGGTCGAAGGGGCGGGTGATGCCGATGATGCCGCAGATGGTTCCTTTTTGATTGAGGAGGGGCTTTTTGGTGGTGGTGGACCAGTCGACGAAGCCGCTGCCGCGGGGGACGAGCTCGACGCGGTTGATGACGGGTTGGCCGGTTTCAAGGATGCGGAGGTCGTCTTCGCGGATGTGTTTTAGGATGTGGGGCGGGATGAAGTCGTCGTCTCGCTTGCCGAGGATCTCGCTTGATTCGAAGATGTCGCAGAGACGCTGGTTGTAGGCGACGTAGCGGAGGTCGTGGTCTTTGACGAAGTAGATGAAACCGGGGAGGTCGTCGAAGATGCCGGCGAGGTGGTTCTCGACGTGGTTCTTTTGAAAGAATTGGTCATCTTGCACCAAGGAAGAGTGAATGGTGAATGGGGAAGAGTGAAACTTTAATGCGAGTGGGCACGGGGTTTTTGGCGAGGGTGGAGATTGCCTTGCTTCGGAGGATGGTTTGTTGAGACTTGGGGAGATGCAGCTTACGATTGGAGACATTCATGGATGCCTGACTTCACTGGAGACCATGTTCGATTTGGTGCAACCGAGTGAAGAGGACCTTGTGGTGACGCTGGGCGATTATGTGGATCGTGGGCCGGATTCGAAGGGGGTCATTGATCGACTCTTAGAACTGAAGAAGACGCATCGTTTCATTCACCTCATGGGGAATCATGAGATCCAGATGATTCGGGCGCTGGAGACGAAGGTCGATTGCCAGCGGTTTTTGAGCGAGATGTGCGGGGGGAAGGACACGTTAGCGTCCTATGGGGGAGGCTTTGAAGATGTCCCGGAGGCGCATTGGGATTTCATGCGCTCGACGGAGCTTTACCACGAAGTGGGGGATTTTATTTTAGTGCACGCCGGGGTGGAGGCAGGGATTGCGGTGGGCGATCAGGATTCTGAGACTTATTACTACCAACGTTTTCATAGTCAGCGGGCTCACCAGTCGGGAAAGACGGTTGTTTGTGGGCATACCATTCAAGGGGATTTTCCGACGGATCTGGGTTACGCCATTTGTCTAGATACCTGCGCGTATGGCGGCGGCTGGCTCAGTGCACTCGATCTTGATTCAGGGAAGATTTGGCAGACGAATGAGCGGGGCGAATCACGGGAGATGCACCGTGATGACCTCGCATTTTCAACGAACTAATTCTTGGTGGGATCACTTGGGCGAAAGAACCAGTGATTTGATGGGGACGCTGAGACGAAAGTCTTTTCCGTAATCGCCGACCAGTCCTTCATTGTCTTGGCCGACTTCAAGGACATCGATGGGATGTGCGGTGAGGAGGGGGTTACCTTCTTTGAGAGTGCGCCGGTTTCGATTGGTGCGGAGGATGATGCCTTTCTTGGTGACGCGTGCTTCGATGGGGTTGCTGGCGGTGGCGGGGAGGGGAGTGCTGGCGGTGAATTTTTCACCACTTTGGCGGACGGTGAAGTGGAGGTGGTTGTCTTTGAGGTAGAAGGACCAGCCGTGGTTGGATCCACCTTGTGCGGCGATAACTCCGGTGGCGGGGAGGGATTCGAGTTGCGCGGTGACGGTGAAGGGGCGGTTGGTAAGGTTGGGGGAGGTTTCGCTGGTGAAGGTGTCGCCGGACTTGAGGTGGAGGGGTTCTTTGGGGGTGGCTTTGGCTGTTTTCTTTTTCTTCCAGCTGCCAAAGGGGACGACGCCGCGCTCTTTGGCCCACTTTTCATATTGGGCGGCCATTGTTTTGACGCGCTCGGGGTGTTTGGCGGCGAGGTTGTTCATCTCGGTGCGGTCGGCGGGGATGTTGTAGAGTTCCCACTTACTCTTGACGCCCTTGGCGACGATTTTCCATGCGCCATCGCGGACGGCACGGTTGCCTTCGTGCTCGAAGTAGATGGGCTTTCCTCGCTGGATGGTTTCGCCTTTGAAGGCGGGATTCAGGGAAGTGCCTTCGACGGGAATTTTATTGGCTGGATATGAGGCTTTTCCGAGATCGAGGCAGGTTGCCATGAGGTCGATGAGATGGGTGGGGTCTTTGGCCCAGATATTTTTTCCGGCGATCCCTTTGGGCCAGTGGGCGATAAGGGGGGTGGAGATTCCGCCTTCGTGGACCCAGTGTTTGTATTCGCGGAAGGGAGTGTTGGAGACGTTGGCCCAGTTTTTGCCGTAACCGACTTCGGTTTCAGGCGGGCCGGGCATGATGCCATCGCCTCGGCGGAGGGGGTAGCCATCGCGTGACTGGGTGGGGACCATGTTGGTTTGGAGTTCGTCTTTACCCATCGGTTTGAGGGTGGGGGCGGAAGGGCGCTCAAGTGGGCCGACAAGCTTACCGCGGCCGAAGCCTTCGGCGCAGCCGCCGTTGTCCTGGAAAAAAAGAATGAGAGTGTTGTCGAGTTGTCCGTTCCTTTTGAGCGACTCGACAATGCGGCCGATGCCTTGGTCCATGTTATCGACCATCGCGGCGTAGACTTCCATGCAGGCGGATTCCCATTCTTTCTTTTCCACTTTGGACCAATCACCGATGGGGCCGGGGATTTTCCAGCTAGGGTCGATGAGGCCGAGGGATTTCATTTTTTTGAGGCGGGCCCCATAAGCCGGGGCGTAGCCGCCGTCGTATTTGCCTTCATACTTGGCGATGTCCTCGGGGAGGGCATGCATGGGCCAGTGGGCGGCGGTGTAGGCGACGTAGTGGAAGAAGGGCTTGTCGGGGTGCTCTTTAAAATGGCTATCGATGTAGTTGACGGTATTGTCGGAGATAGCATCGGTGTAATACCAGGTTCCGTCAGGTTGGTAGCCGGGGTCGTTTTCGGGCGTGATCTGGGTGTTGTCGCGGGTGAGGGAGTTGGGATCGAAGAATGAACCCGCACCGTGGATAGTACCGAAAAATTTATCGAAGCCACGCTGGCTGGGCCAGTTGTCCTTGGGGTCGCTCGCTTTGACCTTGGGGGTGACGTGCCATTTCCCCGACATGTAGGTACGGTAGCCGGCGGGCTTAAGGGCTTCGGCGATGGTGAGGCATTCCTTGTTGAGAAATCCCTGATACTGGGGGAGGCCGTAGTCGCTGGTCATGTGGCCGATGCCCGCTTGGTGGGGATAAAGTCCGGTGAGGAGAGAGGCGCGGGTGGGGCAGCAACGGGCGGTGTTGTAGAACTGGGTGAAGCGGAGGCCGTTGGCGGCTAGGGCGTCGAGATTGGGTGTGTTGATCTCACCGCCGTAGCAGCCGATGTCGGAGTAGCCCATGTCATCCGACATGATGAGGATGATATTGGGCCTCTCGGCCGTAAATCCTAAATTCGAAGTGAGAAATGCCAAACAGGTAAGCAAGCCTAAGGGCAAGAGACGGTAAAGAGGCCCGATAAGAGAGAAGAGAATGTGAAGCATGATGCTCTATTACGCACCGGGAGGGGGGCTTCTGACAGGAAAATTGTGCGGACTTTTGGGGAATCCCCTAAACTTATCGGCTCCGGAGAATGAGATTGAGGACTTCCTCGCGGGACGCAGGATTCTCGCGAAATAGGCCGCGCATGGAGGAGGTCACGGTGGAGGCACCGGGTTTCTTGATACCGCGCATCGACATGCACAAGTGCTCGGCCTCAAGGACGACGGCGGCGCCGCGGGGGTTGAGCTTGAGGGCAATGGCGTCGGCGATTTCGGTGGTGAGTCGTTCTTGGACTTGCGGCCGTTTGGCGTAGCCATCGACGAGGCGGGCGAGCTTGGAAAGGCCAGTGATGTGGCCGTCGCTTTGCGGGAGATAGGCGACGTGCGCCTTTCCGAAGAAGGGGATGAGGTGGTGCTCGCAGATCGAGAAAAAGGGGATGTCGCGGACGACGATGATTTCATCGTGTGCGACCTCGAAGGTGGTATCGAGATGGGTGGTTGGGTCTTCGCGAAGGCCACTGCAAATTTCGGAATACATCCGCGCGACCCGTTGCGGGGTGTCGCGGAGACCATCGCGATCAGGGTCCTCCCCGATGGCGGCGAGGATCTCTTTTACGGCGGCAGCAATGCGGTCGTGGTCGATGGCGGGTGGCTGGGACATGAGAGGGGTTTAGCGCAGATTTGTGAAAATGGCGAGGCTAGTTGAGGACGGGATGGCCGGAAGTGAGGAACCCTCCGAGGAAGGTCATGATGAAGGGCGAGATGCTGATTTTTGAGGGGAATAAGCGGAGAATTGTGCGAATGGTGGATTATGAAGAGAGCGTTGTGAATGGGAATTTGGGGGACGAAGGATGAGACGGCTTGTTATTCTTGGGGAGACGGAAGATGATTGGGCTATGGATAAAAACGTGACTTGGGGATTTCTGGGTGCTGCTGGAATTGCAGAAAAGAATTGGGCATCGGTAAGGCGGTCAGGAAATGGCGTGCTGAAGTCGGTGGGGAGTCGTGATATTGCGAAGGCGCAGACTTTTATCGAAAGCTGCCAAGCTTCGCAGCCCTTTAAGATCGCGCCGCAGGCGGTCGGTGGTTATGAGGAGATTCTTTCCGATCCTGAGATCGATGCAGTTTATATCCCGCTGCCGACCGGCATCCGGAAGGAGTGGGTGATCCGCGCGGCGGAGGCGGGTAAGCACGTCCTCTGTGAAAAGCCCTGCGCGGCCTCGCTGGAGGATCTTGGAGAAATGATCGCAGCCTGTGAGGCCAATGGGGTGCAGTTTATGGATGGGGTGATGTTTGTGCACAATGAGCGTCTTTCAAGAATTCTGGAGGTTTTAGAGAATGGCGAGGAGCTGGGCAAAGTGCGAAGAATCGAAAGTTGCTTTTCCTTTTTAGGGGATGAGGAATTTGAGGGTAATATTCGCCTCGATTCCCGACTTGAGCCAGCTGGGTGCCTCGGAGACCTGGGCTGGTATTGCCTGCGGATGACGCTTTCTTGTTTTCAAAATACGCTGCCTGAAAGAGTCCGTGCTTTCATGCTCGAAGAAAAGAACGGGGTCCCGGTAGAAATCCGGGCGGATCTTTATTTTAGTGACGACCGGAGTGCGTCTTTTCACTGCTCGTTCACCACTTCGCTTGAGCAGACCTGCCGGATTTCCGGGACAAAAGGCACGTTGAGTTTGGATGACTTCGTGCAGCCGATTGAGGGTTCTGAGACGAGCTTCCGTCTCACCCAGCTAGGTTCTTTAAATGAAGGTTGCAACTACTCGACCACTGCCAAACGCAGGGAGGTGAAGATCCCCGGCAAGTCCACCAATGACGTTGGCTCGCAAGAGACGCTGCTTTTCCGGAAGTTTGGCGAACTGGTTCTTAGTGAGAAGGTTGATTCTTCGTGGCCAGAGCGCAGCATGCTGACGCAAAAGGTGATGGATGCGGTGCTGAAGTCGGCCCGCGAGGGAGGAGAGGCCGTTTCCTTGGGTGATTGATTTTAAGGGGAACGCTTCAGGAGGATATTTTTTGAAGCGGGGTCAGGGGCTCGCTTGGGCACAAAAACCCCCGGGTTTTTGGCCCGGGGTTGAGGAGGGTTGAGATGGTCCCTTTACTTGTTAAAGGTCAGCTCGCGGAACTCGTTGGCGGCGGCGGTGACGGCTCGTTCGATGGGGAGGCGCTCGGTGGAGCTGCCGGTCCAGAAGCCGTGGCCGCTGGTGTGGTCCAAGATATACTGGGCGTCGGACGGCGTCTCCATGGCGGCGCCGTGGGCTACGAGGAGGGTGTCGGGGCTGAGCTCGCGACACTTTTGGTAAACTTTCTCGGTCTGCACGGCGGTTTCCTCAATGGTCATGCCGTTGTCGTAGCCTTTGATGCCGCCCTTGGTGGTGCCGGCGTGGTAGCAAAAGATGTGAGGCTTGGCCTGGGCGCAGATGTCGTAGGAGTCTTCCTCGGTGAAGGCGAGTCCGACGGAGACCATGTCCATTTCCTCTTTCGCAAGGATGAGCATGTCGATTTCGTTCTGAAGGGTGATACCGGCGGAGGTCATCACTTTGAAGATCTCGGAGTCGTGGTCGATGTAGGAAATTGAAGGTCCGATGTTGGAGACGGATTGGACTCCCATGTCCTTACACTCTTGTAGGACCATGCGCATGTCCTTGAGGGGGTCGTTTGCGTTGAGGCAGGCGCAGACGAAGGCTTTGCCTTCGAGCGCGGGCATGATGTCCTCGCGGGTATAAGTGAGGGTCTGCCTGTTGGAATCAAGGATAGGCCACATCATGGCCATGGTACCCATGCCATTGGAGCGGAGGCGTGCTCCGGAGAAGGTGTTGATGCAGTCGGTGCCTTCATGCTCGAGGAGTTTGGCAACGAGACCGGATCCCGCGGAGGAGATCATGATGGGGATACGGGCGTCGACCTTGGCCTTGAGGTTGGCGAGGATCTGCTCGGTGGTGAGACGTTTAGTGATCATGACTTTAAGAAGTTATTGAGGTGTTGGTTGAGAGCGGTTTGGTAGGCTTCGGGCTCGTGGTAGCGGGCGGGAAGGTGAGCGGTTTGGGAGTTTGGAAGGACGTTTGCGATTTTAGTCGCGACAGCTTTAGGATGGAGGTCGTCACGGGGACTGTCGAGGACGAGAATGGGTGCGGTGATGGTTTTCAGCTGGGAGAGGGAGGAGAAGGGGCAGTCGTTCCACATGCGGGAGAGAACGGCGTTGTCCGGTCGTTGGTAGACGGCGGTGATGGAGTTTGCCACGGGGGGATTGGCGGAGAGGAGGGCTTGGAACCTTGGAAGGGCTTCGAAGTCGGGCTGGGTCATCTCGCCGGCGTCGGCGACGAGTTTGAGATGAGCGGGTTGCGGGGAGTCGAGCCAAGAGGGGCGGAGGAGGATGAGTTTTTTGAATCGGTCCGGGTAGCGGAGGGCGATGTTGAGGGCGATGCCGGAGCCCATGGAGAGGCCGCCGAGGTGGCATTTTTCGAGGCCGAGATGGTCCATGAGGGCGAGGGTGTGATCGGCAAAGGAGTCGAAGGAGTAAGTGGCGGGATCGAAGGACATGGAGTCTCCGTGACCGGGCATGTCGGGGGCGATGATGTGGAGGCCGGGGAGGTTGTTGAGGCCCGAGGTGGTCTGGGTGCGACCGGCTCCCAGGCCGTGGAGGAAGACGAGGGGTTCGCCGTCAGAAGGGCCGAGGGTTTCGAAGGAGAGGAGCATTTTAAAGAGTGGGTTACTTGGTTGAGGGGGTATGACCAGATTAATACAGATTGTTGGCGAGCGGATTAATGGCTTCTGGACATGAGGCGCATGATTATCTTTCTGCGGGGAAGGTCGCTTTTTTTAGTCAGGACGTGGGATTTCGAATTGATCAGTGGTTCGTGTATACCAGTCGGGAGAAGACATTCTTCCGATGGGTTGGTAGGCTCCGTGATAGAGATGAATGTCATCATCGAAGAGGCCATCGCGAGCGTGCACCACGTGAACGACGCCAATAATTAAGCGATTCGAGCCAATCTCGAGCGTGGTATGCTCCGAGCATTCGAGGGCAACAGGGGCTTCGACAATACGAGGGACGGAAAGGTTCTCCGAGGGGACGGTGGTGAGGGGGAGCTTGTCGAGTTCGCTTTCGCCGTGAGGGAGGGAGGCGGAAGTATCAACCATCATTTGAGCCAGAGGCTCATCGACCATATGGACGACGAATTCGCCGGTTCGTCGGATGTTTCGCGCGGTGTCTTTAGGCGTTTCACGATCTTTGTTTCCCGGGGCGAAGGCGACGATGGGAGGGTTGGAGCCGAAGACGTTGAAGAAGGAAAAGGGGGCGGCATTGATGCGTCCCTCCTCATCGATTGTCGTGATCCAGGCGATAGGTCGGGGCGTAACCAAGGACGCGAGGAGGTTGTATCGCTTCGTTGGTGGGAGTTGGTCCATTTCGTAAATCATAGTCGATTAAAGGGATGACATTTTCTAGCAATCCAGCCGAAAAGGAGGCTTAGTTTTCGAGGGCCACTTTGAGGCGGTAGAAAATTTCGGTCGCGCTTCCGGGCGAGTGACTGAGGATACGGGTTCGGGTGCCGCTGGCCTCGTCGAGGTTATTTGACTCTTCGTTTACCGTCGTGAGATTACTCCAGTTTTCGAGGTCATTACTTTTCTGGATCACACTGGTGAGTGCGCGCCCGGAAAGGTCGAGGGATTCGGTGAGCGTGAATTGCATCTCTCCGTTGCTTTGGAGGGAGGCCGAGAAGGGGGAATTGGCTTCGGAAAAATCACCCGCATCCGAGTCCGAGTAATACTCGAGGAGGTTCGAGATTCTATCTTCATCAGCGTCGTCTCCTGGCTGGTTGTTTGCGGTGAGGCCATGGCCGCTGAGCCAGGCCTGAAAGCGATCCGATGGATTGAGCGCAGCGTGAGTGATGGCTGGTTGGATGAGGAGATTGATTTCTGAGAGATAGCTACTGATGCGGGTGCCGTAGCTGTGGGTCTTGTCGTAGAAACGCGCGTCGTCCTTGTTCGTTTGGTAGCTCGGAGGATTGAGATACTGGAAGTTACTCGGCGGGATGAAATTCCAGCCGCCGGTATCCGAACCAACATAGAAACCGCGCGCTTTCGTCATGGCGGCGCGGAAGTTGGAATCGTCACCCACGGTGTTGTTGGAGTCGCGATTGGAATCGGCCGAGAAGGTGACGGCGGCGAGTTTCCAGGTGGAACCGTCTTTGATGAACCATCCTCCGCCGGAATCATTTCCAGTCGCTTGGCATTCGAAGGGTCCGCCGTTGGCGTCGAATTGCGAATAGATTAAGTCTGCTCCGCTGGAAGCGGTAGAGGTCGAGAGGACATCGCTGACGCCCCAGCGGTCAGCTTCGGTTGTGACGTCGCCCCATTCCCACCCAATTACTTGGGAGTTTCGGGTCAGTTCGTTTCCCCGGCCCCGGCCTTTTCCAGTGATGACAAATTCCTTTCCGGGTTCGTTGGTATTTGAATAGAGGGGTGCGTAGGAGGGAAAAGTTTCCCAAATTTCAAAAATGGAAAGGTCGGTGGAGATCGCCCCATCCTCGATGATGAGGCGGGAAGCGGGTTTGACAGTGAAAGTCTGCCCGGGTTCACCGCTGAAGTAGCTTGGGCGGGTGACAATGCCCGCTTCTCCAAGATGTTTTGCGGTGATGAAATGCTTCGGCGAGATCATGGTCCCGTGAAAATCCTTGAAGCTGATTAAGTGCTGCCAGCCGGAGTTTTCATAGGCTCCGGTGGGGGCGGTTTCTTTGTTTGCAGGGGGGTCTTCGGCATTCCAAAAAATGAGCCCATTGCTCGGAAGGGCTCCAAAAAAGAAGAGGGCGATGAAGAAGCGACACATGAGAGAGCAACATGGCTCAATCTGAGACGAGCGCACTCAAGAAATCCACCATCTCGTTTTTTGGATCGGAAACGAAATTGTTAATCATCAGTGCGAAAGCGTAGCGTTGGCCTGATTTCTTCGTGAGATAGCCGGCGTAGGTTTTTACCCGAGACATCCCGCCTGACTTTGCGTGAATGCGGCCTTCGATGGCGGAACCATTTCCGAAGGAAGCGAGGGTTCCACTCACTCCGGCGATCGGCAGGGACTTTTCGAAAAGATCACCGGTTTCGTGGATGCGTGCCAACTTGAGGAGGTGGGCGAGTTGTCGTGGTGTGATCGAATTTCGGGGCGAGAGGCCGGAGCCGTCGTAGATCACCATACCGGTGAGATCGGCTCCTTGAGCCTGCCAGTGATTTTTTAAAGTGCTTAAACCTGCTGCGGTAGAACCGTCTTGGCCGAGTTGATTGAGAAGGGCTTCGGCATAAAGATTGATGCTCTGGTGATTCGTGGCTGTGACGATTTTTTCGAGTGAGGGGCTTTCTTGTCGGTGGATTTCCTCACCGCTGCCGGTTCCGATCTTCAGCTCACCGTGGAGCGGGAAGTTGTTTTTCGAAAGATACTGTTGAAAGGCCACTCCGCAGCTCAAGGGTGGATTGGGGAGGGCTCCTTTGATCGTGAACGCGCTCGGACCCGCCGGAACGGTGCCGCGGAAGTGGATGACTTCCGCTCTTGGGCCTCCGTAGAGGTAACCTTGGTCTCCTGAGCCCGGGGGGCCGGTGCGCATGTGGTTCTCGAATCGCACCCTGGGAGGTTGGGGCTCGGTTCCGATGAGCTTGGCGGGGGCTCCGAGCGCTCCCGGTTGAAAGGTCACGGCGTATGAGTTGAGATGAAAGTTGAGCCCCCAGGCCCCCGAGCCGTAGTAGTTCCCGATATCGCCCCAAGGCCAAGAGTTGGGGATCGCACGATGTTCAAAATGAGTCGTATCGATGATGAGGTCGCCCTTGATCCCGGTCAGGCCCGCTTTTTTTAGCGCGTCGAGCCAGGCCGGGAATTCGGCCTCGGGGGAAGTCATTGAAAGCGTGGGATCGCCGCCGCCTTTGACAATGATCGAGCCGCCATCACGAAGAAGTCGGGTCACGAAACGATGTTCCTTTCCTAAGATTTGGAGCGCGGTCGCGGTGGTGACAGCCTTCAAGGTGGACGCGGGAATAAGCGCCAGATCTGCGTTGTGCTCGATGTTAGGATCAATTTCTCCTTCCAACGGGATGAGGGAGAAACCCACTGAAGCGGTAGGTAGAGCATCGCACTTGAGGAAGTGATCGAGAGCGACGTTTCCTTTTAACGCTTGTGCTCCCACTGTCATCGTCGTGATTATAAAAGATCGCTGGCTGAAAATCTATCGTACAAATTTACGGTTTCTTCGCAGAAAGCTTGATGCTCAAGACCAAATTAGTAAAATATTATATCTTATGATTCGAATGATTTCGTTCAGGCCCCTTGCCAGCCTCTCTGCTGGCCTCATTTTTTGCGCTGCTGCGCCTTCGAATGCAGAGCAGCCGGATGTGAGTAATCTTCAGGAAGATCGAGAGCGTCTGATCGATCTTGTCCTTAATCTAGAGTCGAATTTTTCGGTAATGATCAAGGATTATCGGGCGCTGCAGAAGGACTATAGTAAGCTCGTAGAGCAACCTGTCGCGTTGGATCAGGAGGATGAAGTTACCATGCTTAGGAGGAAGCTGACGGGAGCGATCACTCAGATCGGAAATCTCAAACAGCTTGAGGAAGGTCCTCGAAAGTCTTCAGAGGTTGAGATCGCCAAGCTTAAAAAGACGCTCCATGGCGATCTGGCAGCCCTGAGGAAGGAACTCGGTGTCGAACGAAATGCTCTCAAAATAGCGAGCGCCCAGCTTGATGAGTTTCGGAGAATCCAGATTGAGACGGGTCGGGTCGAAGAAATGTTGCGCACCGAGACAGTTGGCCGGGCGGACCTACTAGCGGACGTGCAATTGCTGCGGGGTGAACGTGACGCACTTCTAGCTCATTTGAAAGGGAACATGGAGCTTCTCGAGAAATCGGAAAATGAACGGAAGAAAGCGGAAATCCGTGTGGCCGAGCTTGAAACTTCGAACGACGGCCTCGAGTCGGATCTCAAAAAGCGCAGTGCAGAGATTGCCGATCTGACAAAAAAGGCGGCAACCAGCGAGCGTCTCCAAATGACCATCACCCGTCTTGAGGGAGAAAAGAAGCTAGCCATGGAGACTCTCAACAAGAACAAAGCAGAGCTTGTACGTCTCAAGGCGGATCCTGCGGGGAAGACTAAAATGCTCGCCTCCATGGATCAGCTCAAAAAAGATCTGGGTGCCAGCAAGGGCCTCCTTGTTGTGCGTGACGCTGAGGTGAAGAAACTCTCCGTGACAGCAGCGCAGCTTGTTCAGGAGAAGACCGCACTCACTGGCAAGCTTCAGCTAGGCGCCAAGCAACTTAAAGAAGCCCAGGTAGCCCTTGCCGCCAAGGAAAAGGAGGCAGCGCTGGCAGCCAAGCTTGCGGCAGACCTGAAGAAGGCCCGAAGTGATTTCGCGATGCAACAGAAGGCGGTGGCTGATGCCGCGATCTTGAAGAAGGAGAAGGAAACTCTGGCAGCCACCCTTGCCGCTCGTGGTGCCGAGGACAAAAAGTTCCGCATAGAAACGGCCAAACGGTTGGAAGAAATCTTTACCAAGAACGAAGCCAAACTCACTCGCCTCGCAACTGAACAGAGGGAGAAAAGCAAAGCTACGACTCTCAAGATTGCTCTTTTAGAAAAGGATAAAACCAAGCTTCAGAACGATCTCGCAAAGCGGGAGACCGAGCTCAGAAATACGCGAGCGCAAGCTGTCGATCAGGCCAAAGTCACGACGGTGATCGCTAAGATCGAAGAGGAAAAGGAAGACCTTGTGGCCAAGCTCGCGAGCCGGGAAGCCGACTTAAAGAAAGTGCGCATGGACTTGGGGAAACTTCATCTTAAGTCGGAAGCAACTGAGAAGCATATGCACGCTCTAAAGATCCGCATCGCTACGGTCAATTCTGTTCGCTATGCCCTCGGTATTGCGAATGTCAGGGATCAGCAACAGCGGGTCCTGAACGATATGAAAGAGGTTTTGGCGATGTTCCCGAGCGCACGGTTTGAAATTGTCGGTCACACCTGCGATCTCGGGTCAAAGGAGGACAATCTCAAACTTAGTCAGAACCGTGCCGGTTCACTCTCCGCCTACTTGTGCGAGAATGGCATCGACCCGGACCTCCTCAAGTCGCGCGGAATGGCAGACGCTGAACCTCTCGTGCCTAACACGAACGAGGAAAATCGCCGCCGCAACCGTCGCGTCGAGATCCACATTCTGGATTAAGCGCGATGACTTCTCGTCAGATTAAAGTTTAGACAACTCAGCTGAGCTTCAGTCGCTCATCAGAGCTGAGGATCTCGCTGAGAGAGTCCCAGCCTCCAGGGCGCTGCAGGTTGAAGACGCGCAGGTAAAGTGTGATGAGCTTGGGGTCATGAGGACCCACTAGAGTGTCGACGGTGCTCGTGAGCTTGTCGGCGGCGAGTTCCTTCGGAAGGTCTCCTTCCACTTGGCCTGCGCCATCGTGCTCGATCTCCATGCCATCGCAGAAGTCTTTTAAGACTTCCTGTTGACCTTTCATGAACCAGACTTGGAATAGGTGCTCGCCCACGGTGTCGCTGGTGCGGAGCTTGAGCGTTTTGTGAAGCCAAACATACTGATCAACCGGCTTCTTCTTCTGAATGAAGATGGGTCTCAGCTTACGATTCGCCGCGAGACTCCCGACGGCAGAGTTGTAGAGGTTTTTGTCATTTTCACGGATCCACTGGCACATGTCGGCGACAATAGAGTGGTCAATTTCTTGATAGATTTCGTAGGCGTTCACGGTTGTTTTTAACTGTGGGGAGTCAACACTTCGCACCAGCGAAGGCAAGACGAAAGGCCCACGCCGCTTTTTCAACGACCTTTCCCCTCTTATGAGTGACCGAGTGGCTCTTCGAACAGGCGAAGAAGTAGCGCTCTTACGGCAGAGCCGCTCCGGTGATGAGGGCTGATGTGAAGGTTAACGACGTCACGATTATAAGTAAGTTCGGCGATGAATAATTGCTC
>Ga0209502_10000465_pt1 | contig 43917 bp, 40 predicted proteins | sample ArcticOcean_MG_C_10_FD_187442 | JGI IMG/M metagenome (GOLD analysis project Ga0209502, IMG submission 187442) | Marine microbial communities from western Arctic Ocean - ArcticOcean_MG_CB11_90 (SPAdes) (version 2) | ecosystem: Environmental > Aquatic > Marine > Oceanic | place: Arctic Ocean... | reverse complement strand
GTATCGCTTGGTTCGCTTCTGGTAGATTACCTAAACCGCTTTCTAGCGCTTTAAAGTACAGCATGGTGCCACCAACGAGCAAAGGCACTTTGCCGCGTGCAGTGATATCAGACATTAACGCTAAGGCATCTGTTCTAAAGTTTGCGGCAGAGTAAGCCTCAGTAGGCGGAATTAAGTCAATTAAATGATGTGGTGCTCTTTTCAGCGTTTCAGCATCAGGTTTTGCTGTCCCAATATCCATGCCTTTATAGACTAAAGCCGAGTCAACACTAATCAGTTCAATGGGATAATTTTGCAGTAGGGATATAGCTGCGTTTGTCTTACCGCTGGCTGTGGGACCCATTAAGAAGATGGCTTTAGGTAAAGATTTGTTATTCATACTGTTAATTCTTGATTGAAGTTATATAATACCGCTAACATCACTGAAATCAGAGTATTGGCGGATTTATTATGAATATGGAAAAAGTTGTTTTTGGTTTTTTTATTGTACTCGCAATGACGCTTAATTTCGGGTTCTTTCTTGGTGATATAGACAATGCTAGTCATCACCATGTATATGAATTATACGCGGCCATTACTGTGAGTCTGATTGCGACCGTACTTAAGTTTGGTGACCGTACGCAGGTGGGTGCCATTCTACTGTCCACTAGCCTAGCAGCTGACCTACAGCTCATCACGGCCGCCATATTATGGGCTGCGCTACAAGGTAATATGGAAACCGCTCATTTAATGGTCTATATCGTTTCACTTTCAGGTGGTGCATTAATGGCTAACTTTGTTTCTGTGGTCTTGTTGATTTCTGAAACCATTAGCCAGCGCCGATAACCAAGTCATTTAGACTGACTCAATAAGAAACGCTAGATTCAACTATGAATAGCATTCTCTTTATGATTCTGCGCCGTTTACGGCGTCCTCTCATACTCATTATTGTTAGCTTTGCCGTTGCAACGATAGGGCTAACACTTGTCCCTGGTGTCGATGACCATGGCCAAACATGGTACATGAGCATCTTTGAGGCCTTTTACGTCATTAGCTATACCGCTACGACGATTGGTTTTGGTGAGGTTCCCTACCCTTATAGCCAAGCACAACGATTGTGGATGACTTTTTCCATCTACTTAACAGTGCTCCCTTGGTTTTATGCTGTCGGTAAAATTATCACTTTATTGCAAGATGTCAGCCTAAGACAAACCATCGCCGCAGAACGCTTTGCTCGCAATGTAGCAAGCTTACAAGAGCCTTTCTTTATTTTATGTAGCTACGGTCAATCGGCTAACTTACTCGCCCACATCTTAGATGAAAAAAATATGCGCGTTGTGGTCATTGAACAAAAACAAGAACGACTCAATGAACTTGAACTTGCTGATACTAAAAACACCATATTAAGCCTTTGTGCCGATGCAAAAATACCTGAAAATTTAATTCGGGCTGGCATCTACAACCCTCACTGTAGTGGTGTTGTCACCTTAACCGATAATGATGATGTCAATCTAGCCGTCGCTGTTTCGGTCAAATTAATGCAACCCAACTTACGCGTATTAGCCCGTGCGGAACGTAAAGATATTGCCGCCAATATGGCTTCATTCGGTACTGATACTATTATCAACCCTTACACGCTATTTGGTGATCAACTCGCTATGCGGGTGCACGCTCTGGGCACCTATATTTTGCACCAGTGGTTAACTGGCGTACCTGGCGACACGCTCCCACCCCCAGAAAACCCTCCAAGAGGAAATTGGTTAGTCTGTGGTTATGGTCGGTTTGGTAAGTCTGTTGTCGAGAACCTAGAACAAGAAAATTTAACAACAACGATTATCGAAGCCATGCCAGATCTTACGGAGTGTGAAGAGTGCGTAGTCGGTAGTGGGACAGAGGCGGAAACTCTAATTGAAGCTGGCGTTCACGATGCTTGTGGAATCATTGCAGGAACAGATAATGATATTGATAACTTATCGATTGTGATGACTGCAAAAGAGTTAAACCCGAACTTATTCTTAATTGTGCGTAAAAACAATCGTAATAACGGTGCACTCTTTAGGAAGTTTGGTGCTGACATCACCATGCAACCTACCGATATTATTGCGCATGAGTGCTTAGCACATATGCTAACGCCTTTATTGGCAGAGTTTTTAACCTTAGTACGAGACCAGGATAATCACTGGGCGAACAACTTAATCAGCAAGCTCGTTGATGTGGTTGGCGAAACAGTGCCAGAAACTTTTGCAGTGACCATTGATGCTGACAACGCAGAAGCAGTTAGTGAATATATTGAGCGTGGCTTGTTAGTCAAGCTAGGTAACTTGATGCAAGACCCATCTGACCGAGAAAAAGAGTTAAAACTGGTTCCTTTACTCTTGGTCAGAGACGAAGTATCAATGCTTGTACCTGATAAAGAAACCATCATTGTTAAGGGCGACTGCATTTTATGCTGTGGGACCTATGATGCAAAAATGACCTTACCCGCATCAATCAATAATAATACAACGTTCAACTATATTATGACTGGTCGCGAAGTGCCAGATAGTGTTGTTTGGCGTTTTGTTCAGCGCCTAATATCTAGCTAATTAGTTCCCTATACGCTCTATTTTCCGCGCATAAACATTTTATCTAAATCACTCATGCTTACTTGAAACCAAGTTGGTCGGCCATGATTGCATTGTCCAGAACGTTCGGTCGCTTCCATATCACGCAGTAAAGCATTCATTTCTGGGATTGTTAAACTGCGGTTTGCTCGTACAGCGGCATGACAAGCCATCGTCCCGAGCAATGTATTCCGTTGATCTGTTAACACCCTGCTCGCGCCATACTCACTTAATTCACGCAACACATCTCGTGCTAATGCTACCGCATCTGCTTTTTGCAGTAGTGTTGGTACCGCACGTACGGCTAACGTTGTTGGAGAAAGTGCCGCGATATCAAAGCCAAGTTGTCTTAATGTTTGACTGCCGCTACTCAGCTCTGCATTCACCGTATCTACTTCTATCCTATCGGCATTAAAACTGACCGGAATTAATAATGGCTGCATCGCGACGTCTTTATCATCCAAGGAATCTTTTAGTTGCTCATACATAATGCGCTCATGCGCTGCATGCATATCAACAACAACCAAACCCTGTGCATTCTGCGCCAATACATAAATGCCGTGAACCTGGCCCAAAGCAAAACCCAATGGATAATCTTGTTCTGAAGGGTTTTCTGACGAACTCAGCACCGAATCGATTCGTTTTTCGCTCGACTCAAATAAAGATTGGTTAGCACCTGTGTTTCCAGCGGGACTTATATCACCATATAACTTTTGGTAAAAATCTGGTGTTTGATTTGCTGATAAGTTAATTTGTGATTGATGTTTTGGGTATAGATGAAATGGACTTTGAGAGGGGGCGCTTTGAGATGCAAATGGGTTAAACTGCGCTTGCCCTGCTGTTGCCGCATTCGAATCACCTGTCGGTGTTGCCAGCACTTTATTCAGCGCATGGAAAATAAAGCGATGAATCGCTTGCCCATCTCTAAACCGCACTTCTGTTTTTGCTGGGTGTACGTTGACATCGACTAAGTTAGGATCCAACTCTAAAAACAATACATAGGCCGGGTGGCGGTCATGATGTAAAACATCTTGATAAGCTTGACGAATTGCATGTGAAACCAGCTTGTCTCGTACAAAACGGCCATTGATATAAACATACTGCGTATCACGTCGACCACGATTAAAGGTTGGCTTAGCAGCTACACCCCAAAAACGTAAACCAGCAGCCTCATCATCAACGACTATCGTTTCAGAGGAAAACTCAGCACCTAATACCTCTTTAAAACGTTTGCTCGGCTCCGATACAGTATAGCGGCTGATGATACGGCCATTATGTTCTAACGTAAAAGCAACATCAGGCCGCGACAAAGCGACGCGTGTATAAGCCTCCTCACAATGCCCGAACTCAGTCGCTTCTCTTTTTAAAAACTTGCGCCTTGCTGGCGTATTAAAGTACAAATCATTCACTTCAATAATCGTACCAGCATCTAGTGCGCTCGGTTCTAATGTGGAAACTTCACTTCCATTCGAGTGAATCACCCAAGCATGCTTAGCTGCTCGTGCACGACTTACGATTTGTGTGCGAGAAACCGATGCAATACTAGCCAGGGCTTCACCACGAAAACCAAGACTAGCAACAGATTCTAAGTCTTCTAACGAATTGATTTTACTGGTGGCGTGTCTGATTAACGCCAAGGCTAAATCAGTCTCCTCAATCCCAACACCATTATCGGCAACTCTTAACTGTTTAGTCCCACCCTGCACCAGGCTGACTTTAACCTCTGTGCTTTGTGCATCCAGACTATTTTCTAGCATCTCTTTTAATGCAGATGCAGGCCGCTCAACCACTTCACCCGCTGCAATTTGGCTAATGAGTTGGTCGGGTAATACCTTAATATGATTCATTTAATCTAATTCAACCCAAATTAGTGATTAGCAACCGTACGTGCTAGTGCTGGGTTGGCTTTAAAATATTTTTTAACACCATCAAGAATGGAGTCGGCAAGCTTGTCTTGGTGGTAGCTGTTGTTCAATTTTTGCTCTTCTTCTGGATTGCTAATAAAAGCGGTCTCAATAAGAATAGAAGGAATATCAGGCGATTTTAATACGGCAAAAGCGGCTTGCTCTACATGCTTTTTGTGTAGCACGTTAATTTTGCCAACATAGTTTAAAACGGCCTTGCCTAGCTTTAAGCTATCATTAATCGTTGCTGCTTGTGATAAATCCAATAAGGTTCTCGCTAAGATAGGCTCTTTATCGTTCAAGCTCACACCACCAATTAAATCCGACTGGTTTTCTTTCTTAGCCAAATAACGCGCTGTCGCACTAGTTGCACCACGTTCCGATAGAGCAAAAACAGAGGAACCACGCGCAGTAGATTTCGTAAACGAATCCGCATGAATAGAAATAAACAAATCCGCTTGCAGCTTACGCGCCTTGATGACACGCCCACCTAAAGAAATAAAGTAATCCCCCTTACGCGTTAACACGCCTCGCATATTCGGCTCTGCATCAACCTTTTCTTTTAGTTTTTTAGCGATAGCCAAGGTAATGTTTTTCTCATAACTGCCTTTTGCACCACGTGCTCCCGGATCCTCACCGCCATGCCCTGCATCAATGGCGATGGTAATAATGCGATTTTTATGCGATTTCTGTGTGCTTGGCTCAGTTAATGTATTAACTGGCGGTTTACTACCAGCCGCCTCAGGCTTACTTTTAAGCTCTCTATCCAATCTATCTAGCATGGCCATCACAGGGTCTTTTAATGGTAAAATATCAAGAACTAATCGATGTTGGTACTCACCTACGGGGCTTAATACAAATACATTAAAATTCACCTCTTGCTTTAAATCGACCACCACACGCACAACGTTTGATTGGTTTTGTGCAATACGCACTTGTTGCACATAAGGATCGGCAGCCAGTATTTGTAATGGGAGTAATTTCAAAATGGTATTGAGTGAAATATTCTCAATATCTAACACTAAACGTTCAGGGTTTTTAAGCGAAAGTGTTTGATACTTAAACACATCATCCGCCTCAAATGTCACCCTGGTATAATCTTCAGCTGGCCAAACACGGGTAGAAGTGACCTCATTTCCAGCCAACGCAGAGATGGCGCCACATAAAAGCAGCGTAAATATAGTGAGTTTTGAAAACAGTTGTGAATAAAAGAGTCTGGGCATAATTCCTTAAATAATTACCGTGTAAGAATTTCCAATTTCCGACCAACCATTTGTTGCTGATTAATCGACAAACTTAATCTCACATCAATATTTGGGACAGGCAATAGTGTACCTGCTTTTTCAGGCCACTCTACCATGCAAATACTAGTCTCGTTAAAATACTCACTAAAGCCAGCCTCATCCCATTCATATTCATCGAGGAATCGATAACAATCAAAATGGTAGACATTCAATCCCGCCAGTTCGTATGGCTCAACCAAAGTATAAGTTGGGCTTTTCACCTTCCCCATATGGCCTAAACCTTGCAGCACACCGCGAACAAATGTTGTTTTACCTGCCCCTAAATCACCATGCAAATAAACCGTCGTTCCTACTGCCAACTGCTTAGCAAATTGTCGTCCAGCTTCTAAAGTCGCTGCTTCATTCGCCAATTCAAGTGTAAAATACTCACTCATGACTACCAGCACTTCGATTACTAACGATTTGACGCGCCTCGCCGATGACATCAAACTCTGGGGCCGTGAGCTCGGTTTTTCCGATATTGGCATTACCGATACGGATTTGTCTCACGCAGAAGAGTATCATCAAAAATGGGTTGAAAAAGGCTTTCATGGTGAGATGGATTATATGGCAAAACACGGCACTAAGCGAACCCGCCCTGCTGAATTAATCCCGAATACCACCCGCATTATTTCTGCACGATTAGACTACTTGCCCGCTAAGGCTAAAGATAGCTGGCAAGTAATGAACGATGGTGAGCAAGCGTTTATTTCGCGTTATACACTAGGCCGCGATTACCACAAAGTCGTTCGTCATAAATTACAAAAACTTTGCGACAAAATCCAACAGGCTACGCAGCGTGTTGAATACCGTGTATTTACCGACAGTGCACCCGTACTAGAAGTGGCTTTAGCAGAAAAATCAGGCTTAGGTTGGCGTGGAAAACATACTTTACTGATCAATAAAGACCATGGCTCATGGTTCTTTTTAGGTGAAATTTATACGAATCTCCCACTACCCATAGACAAACCTGCAACCAACCACTGCGGCACTTGCAATGCTTGTATTGATATCTGCCCTACTAACGCCATCACAGCACCATATGAGGTTGATGCAAGGCGATGCATCTCCTACCTCACTATCGAGCTTAAAAATAGCATTCCTGTTGAATTCCGGCCACTCATCGGCAACCGTGTCTATGGTTGTGATGACTGCCAACTCACTTGCCCTTGGAATAAGTTTGCCGAAACCACACAAGAGGAAGACTTCCAGGTCCGTCACGGCTTAGATGATATTAGTTTGGTTGAATGTTTTAGCTGGACGGAGAATGAGTTTAAACAAAAAATGGCTGGCAGTGCCATTTATCGCATTGGCTACGAGCAGTGGTTACGCAATATCGCTATTGGGCTAGGTAATGCGCCTAGCAAGCCAGAGGTTATAAGTGCCCTCAAAGCGCGCAGAGGTAATACAAATGGCCTTATCAAAGAACATATTGACTGGGCATTAGCTCAGCATGTCGCTAGTATTTAAGCAGCTTTCTTACTAGAAATGACCTTAGAAGAGGTTAAATATCAACCTTCGGCTACTTTTAATTGATTCCTGCCCGACTCTTTCGCCACATACAAAGCTTGATCAGCCGCTTTAATCAACTTCTACTGTATACTAGTATGCTGTGTATACATCGCAATGCCAAGTTAGCCCGTAATTTGACCTATAGCACTAAAATTTACGCCTGTCCCGAGAGAAGGACAGCGTATTGGTGTGCCAGTTTCTGGTCACTATAAAGAAATGCTTAACACAGATGCATGTGTTTACAGTGGCGGCGATGTCAGCAATGGTAGTCAACTGCAACCTGAGAACATAGGGTGGATCAATCTTCACCACTCACTTGTGTTATCAATTCCGCCATTAGCTGGGATTGTTATCACATTAGCTTAATACTAACGATTTATAATATCCAAATAACTTACTAGAAAAACAGACGAATCAATGGCAATATTAACTGAACACCCAGGCTGGAAAGTTCTTTGTAATCATCAAGAAACTATTCAAAAGTTGCATATGCGCAATCTGTTTGAGTCAGACCCGCAACGCTTTGATAAATTCAGCTTAAAGCTAGACGATTTGTTGTTGGACTATTCAAAACATCGCATCACCGAAGAAACATTGGGCTTATTAATGCAGTTGGCGCGCGAAGCGAAAACTGAAAGCTGGCGTGATCGTATGTTCTCTGGTGAAAAAATCAATATCACAGAAGATCGTGCAGTCCTACATACCGCCCTTCGCAATCGCAGCAACACGCCAGTCTATGTTGATGATCAAGACGTGATGCCAGATGTGAATGCTGTTTTAGCCCAAATGCGTGTTTTTTCTGACAAAGTTCGTAATGGCGAATGGAAAGGCTACACGGGCAAAAAAATTACTGACGTGGTTAATATTGGCATTGGTGGCTCAGACTTAGGTCCTGTCATGGTTTGCGATGCATTAAAGCCTTACGCCAATCCAGAGCTGAACATCCACTTTGTGTCTAATATTGATGGCGCGCATTTGGTGCGTGCATTAGAAAAATGCAATCCTGAAACCACCCTCTTTATTGTGGCGTCAAAAACATTCGCAACGCAAGAAACCATGACAAACGCACGTTCAGCGCGTGCATGGTTCTTACAGAGCGCAAAAGACAGTGCTCAAATTGCAAAACATTTTGTTGCCATATCGACCAATGCAAAAACCGTCACGGAATTTGGTATTGATGGCGCTAATATGTTCGAGTTTTGGGACTGGGTCGGCGGACGCTATTCATTGTGGTCAGCAATTGGCTTGTCAATTGCTCTATATGTCGGCATGGATTGCTTTGAAGAATTGCTCGCTGGAGGCCATGAGATGGACAACCACTTCCGAACAGCACCATTAGAACAGAATATGCCGGTCATCATGGCACTCATTGGCGTTTGGTATAACAACTTTTTTCATGCGGACACACAAGTGATTTTACCTTATGACCAAGGCATGGCGCGCTTTCCTGCTTATATGCAGCAAGCCGATATGGAAAGTAACGGTAAGTTCATGTGCCGCAATGGCAAACGTGTTCATTACAAAACTGGGCCTGTGATTTGGGGGGAAGCTGGCACCAATGGTCAACATGCGTTTTATCAACTCATCCACCAAGGCACACTTGTCGTACCTGCAGACTTTTTAATGCCAATGCATAGCCACTATGAGGTCGGCACTAATGGTAATGAGCACCATAAAATTCTATTGGCGAACTTCTTGGCGCAAACACAAGCGCTCATGCTAGGCAAGACGAAAGCGGAAGCACGTGCTGAACTGGAAGAACAAGGCTTATCAGGTGAGGCATTAGAAAAACTATTGCCTCACAAAAAGTTTGAAGGTAATCGACCCACAACATCTATCTTATTTGACAAGCTAACACCAAATACATTAGGCAGATTGATTGCACTTTATGAGCACAAAATCTTTGTACAAGGCATTATTTGGGATATTAATAGCTATGACCAATGGGGTGTAGAGTACGGTAAACAAATCGCTAGCCAAATTTTGCCGCAACTGACGAGTAATGAAACAGTGACGAATTATGACAGCTCTACAAATGGGTTAATTAACTATACTAAATCATTCGTTTAATGATGTAGCGCTTTAATTTCAATAGTTCTTCTGCGACATCTGCAGACAAGTAAAAAGCTGGGCGATGCCCAGCTTTTTTACTTTATAACCGCCAATACTTGATATTAGAAAGGCTTAACGCAACTTTAACCCGCTTGTCTCAACATCAAATCCAATATGTTTAGCAATGCTCGCTCCCAAGCGCTTAGCAAAGCGGTCCGCAAAAGTCTCTTGATGTGTAAAGTCAACAATATCCTCTTGTTTTATGACATCTCTAGCAACAAAGTCTGTGCTACCCAATGCATCTGCCAAGCCAATCTTAATACTCTCCTCACCACTCCAAAACAAACCGCTAAAAGTGTCCGCCGTTTCATGTAGTCTTTTACCACGACCTTCGCGTACAACGGTCTTAAATTGCTCATGAATCCCATCCAGTAGCGCTTGCGCATACGCTTTATGTTCAGGATTGACTGGAGAAAACGGATCCAACATGGCTTTATTTCTACCAGCAGTCATTAATCGACGCTCTACGCCAACCTTCTCCATCACACCAGTAAAGCCATAACCATCCATTAACACACCAATGGAACCAACAATACTTGCTTTATCAACATAGATTTTATCTGCTGCTGCAGCAATATAATAACCCCCTGAAGCGCAGATATCTTCTACGACCGCATAGACTGGAATCTCTGGATGCAATTTCTTTTGACGCTTGATTTCCTCATTGATAATCCCCGCTTGCACAGGACTACCGCCAGGGCTATTAATCCGCAGAATAATACCTTTGGTCCCTTTACTTTCATAAGCATCGGTCAAACTCCCTAACACCGCATCTGCATTCACCTCACCACCAGGCATAATTACCCCAGCGATATCAATTAATGCCGTATGTGAACCAGTCATTGCCTTGCCATCTTTCACAACCCAGCCAATCGCGTAAGCCAATATGGTAAACAAGTACAAGAAAGTCAGTATTTTAAAGAAAATACCCCAACGCCTAGACGCCTTTTGCTCATTCAAACTAGATGTCGCTAGCTTTTCAATCACACCTTTTTGCCATTGACTATCTTGCGTATTTATTTCGTCTGCCATTTCTTTTAGCTTTCTATTAATTAAGTTTTAGGTGATTGCTTTTCGAGCGCGTCTACAAGCGAATCTAAATGAATAGTCACTTTGTTATTTTTCTCTGTTACGGCCAATGGTTGCAACTGTTTTCCTTTACACGGCCCAGCAATACAGCGTCCTGTCTCTGGTGCATATTGTGCGCCATGCGTCGCACAAATGACAAACGTTTTATCTACTGTAAAAAAGTTTCCTTCATTCCAATCAAGCTCTACTGGCATATGTGCACATTGATTCACATAAGCATAAGGTTTAGTTTCAAATCGAATCACAAAGCCTGTTGCATGTTCGCCTAACTGTGGCAAATCGAACCTAAGCCCCAGTGATCGCTCTTGCAAATCACTGCTTTTGAATACAATCGTTTGGTCATGCATTATTTAATAACCAATCACTGAGCTCTTGAAACGTATTAAAAATACTTTTTGGATTATGTTTCAATAGCTTATCACTCGTATGCGCACCAAAAGTCACCGCTAATGACTGTACACCCGCATTCTGTGCCATTTGCAAATCGTACGTACTATCACCAATCATTATTGTGCGCTCAGGCGTCACCACAAGTTCATCCATCAACTCATCTAACATTTGCGGATGTGGCTTTGAAAAGCACTCGTCTACTGTTTTCGTTGCGTTTATGTAGCGAGCAAACCCTGAGTGTTCTAATGCAAGATTAAGTCCTCTTCTACCTTTGCCTGTCGCTACAGCTTGCTTATACCCACGCCTCCTTAACTCTGTTATAAGCGGTTGAGCGCCTTCGAATAAAAGGGTTTTTTCTTCACCTGTATAATAATTAATCGAATACTGTTTACTTAAAGCCTGTGCTTGCTCTGGTGAAATATCACCAAATAAAGTATCAATAGATTCATGCAGCCCAAGCCCGATAACGCTACGTGCTTTATCTAGCGGCAAACTAGGTAAACCTACCTGCTCCGTCGCCCTGACAAGCGCACCTGCAATCATGCCAGTGGAGTCAGCCAAAGTGCCATCCCAGTCCCATACAATCAAATCAAATTGTTTGCCATCTTTTCTTATCAAACTATAACCTTCTGTTTTGCTAACTATTTTTTGTTAATGCCTGTATGAACTTATCCAGTTCTTTCGGCAATGGTGCAAATAAACGCAGTCGCTCATGAGAGAGTGGGTGTGCTAATTTAGTTTCACTCGAATGCAAAAACATTCGTTTCAAGCCTTGTTTTTGTAATTTTTTATTTAAATCAAGGTTGCCATACTTATCATCCCCAAGAATCGGGAAGCCTAAATGCGCTAATTGCACACGCAATTGGTGTGTACGGCCAGTAATCAACTTCGCTTCCAACAAGCTGAAACCTTCAAATGCTTGTTTTAAGTAGAAAACCGTTTCTGAAACCTGCGCCTCATTGTGTTTATCTGCGCTTTTATCGGGCACCACGTTAACACGGCGCTCCCCATTGGGCAGCACATATTTCTGCAAATATAAAACAACACGTTTTTTTGCGTCCGTCCATTCGCCAGCCACCATCACCGCGTAACGTTTATCGGTTTTATTGTTTTTAATCGCCGCATGCAATGCCACCAAGGCACTACGCCGCTTAGCCAGCATTAACACACCAGAAGTGTCACGATCTAAACGATGCACCAATTCCAAAAACTTGGCTTTTGGTCGTTCCAAGCGCAGTTGTTCAATAACGCCCCGGCTAATCCCACTGCCGCCATGTACAGCAAAACCAGCTGGCTTATCAATAACCAGCATCGCCTCATCTTCATAGACAATGGCTTTGTCGAACTTAGCCTCTTCAGACGCTTTAGATATAGCTGATGTTGGATTTTTTGCCGATATCCGTATTGGCGGCACCCTTACGACATCATTTAAACTTAACTTAAGTGATGCATCGACTCGCCCTTTATTAACCCGCACTTCTCCACTGCGTAAAATACGGTAAATATGGCTTTTAGGCACGCCTTTTAGTATTTTAGCTAAGAAATTGTCGACACGTTGTCCTTCACTAGCCTCATCAATGGTGACCAACGCTGCTGCATGCTCACTTATTTGTTTATTTTCACTTACTTGTGTCATATTTTTTGCCTAAAACCTTAATAAAGCCTATACTCTAGTTTCGTCTAAATCTAGAGAAACGCTAGATTAGCGAGGCTAAATATTTCATTATTAAATATTTAGTTTTAAAGAACATTTGGTTAATACCGCTCGCCAAATTCAAGTAGCGATAAAATTATTACGCTATAGCCGCCGCAGATAAAAATTAGAAAGTGCGACTAAAGTGACTGAAGTCTCGATTTTAACGAATTTATAGCAATAACAGGCATAATTTTTAAGTATAACTAAGCAACATCATGACCATTCACCGTAGTTTGTCGTTACCGAGGTAACGTCATAACTGAGCGCGTACAAACACAAATGTTAAGTGCTCAAGTGGTTTTTAACAACAGATTTTCAACTGAAAAGCAGTGAAGCCTTTGTTAAAAGCATGTTCTTACCGTACATTTGCTTCATCATAAATTCATTGATCATGCCACAGGCATCATCAATCGACTCTTCAGCACTTTAATTTGCTCTATCATCTGCCCGCTTAGTGTGGGAGTATTCAATGAAACGCATGTTATTTAATGCAACGCAGTCAGAAGAACTACGCGTTGCGATTGTCGATGGACAAAAACTGATCGATTTAGACATCGAGCACGCAGGTAGAGAACAGCGTAAAAGTAACATTTACAAAGGCATTATCACTCGTATAGAGCCTTCACTAGAAGCAGCTTTTGTCGACTACGGTTCAGAACGCCACGGCTTTCTACCCTTTAAAGAAATTTCACGCTCATACTTTAATAGCAATCCAGAAGGTGGAAAAATCCGCATTCAGGATGTGCTTAAAGAAGGTCAAGAGCTTATCGTGCAAGTCGATAAAGATGAACGTGGCACTAAAGGTGCTGCATTAACTTCTTACATCTCACTTGCAGGACGTTACCTAGTATTAATGCCAAACAACCCGCGTGGTGGTGGTGTTTCACGTCGTGTAGAAGGTGATGAACGTAGTGAATTACGTGACACTATGGCCTCACTTGATGTACCAAAAGGCATGAGCATTATTGCCCGTACCGCAGGTATTGGCCGCTCTGCAGAAGAACTACAATGGGACTTAAGCTACCTATTACAACTTTGGGCTGCCATTGAAGATGCTTCAACGACACAAAAAGGTGCTTTCCTGATTTATCAAGAAGGTAGCTTAGTGATTCGTGCGATACGTGATTACTTTAGTACAGACATTGGTGAAATTCTCATCGACACTCCTGAAGTGTATGAGCAAGCGGTTCAATTCATGAATCACGTGATGCCAGCTAATGTAGCACGCGTCAAGTTATATGAAGACGAAACCCCTCTCTTCTCTCGCTTCCAAATTGAACATCAAATTGAGACTGCGCACTCCCGTGAAGTGCGTTTACCATCTGGTGGCGCCATCGTAATTGACCATACTGAGGCTTTAGTCTCAATTGACGTTAACTCAGGACGTTCAATCAAAGGTGCGGATATTGAGCAAACTGCTTTAAATACCAATCTTGAAGCAGCTGAAGAAGTGGCGCGTCAATTAAGATTGCGGGACCTTGGCGGTTTGGTTGTGATTGATTTCATCGACATGGAAAAATCAAGCAATCAACGTGCAGTCGAAAATCGTACACGTGATGAACTAAACCCAGATCGTGCCCGCGTTCAAATTGGAAAAATATCACGCTTTGGTTTACTAGAGCTTTCTCGTCAGCGTTTACGTACAAGCCTGAGTGAAGCAAACCACGGTGCTTGCCCTCGTTGCAACGGCACAGGCCATATTCGCGGTATTGAATCAACAGCATTGCATATATTACGTATTACGCAAGAGGAGGCAATGAAGGACAACAGCGCTGTTATTCAAGTGCAATTACCAGTCGATGCAGCGACATTCTTACTCAATGAAAAACGTGGAGAGATTCATAGCATTGAACAATTGATGGGCGTAGAAGTGGTGTTAATTCCAAACATTCATATGGAAACACCAAACTATACTATCGTGCGTCTTAAGCAAGAAGATGTGACTGAGGATACTACACGCGCAAGCTATGATATGGTAGAAATGCCATCAGAAAGCGACCCTGCAAGTAGTCTAACAACAGAAAATAAACCTGCTGCACCAGTTGCCCTTGTTAAAGGCATCTCGACTACAACACCAGCCCCTATTACAGCGAAAATCCCAAGTAACCCAGCCGCTAAAAGCTCATTTATTAGCCTTGTTAAAAAATGGTTAGGTGGCACAGGTGAGGTTAAAGTAGAAAAACCGGCAACCGAAGAAAAGCCAACTAACAATAACCGCGAACGTAATAACAAAAATCGTAATCGCAATCGCAATCGCAGTCGCAATAACCGCGACCGTAACGCAAGTGGCGGCAATGATAACAACAACGTTCAACAACGTAACGACAATGCAGTAAAACAAGAGCGCTCACGTCAACCACATGATGAAAAGCCAAACACGCAGAAACCTGAAGCAGCAGTTAATGATGAAGCTTCAGAAAAGTCAAATAACCAACAACCACGTGGAAACAGACGTGGCCGTGGTGGTAGACGTGATCGTAAGCCGCGTGATGAAGCGAACAATGCAATGCCAGCTGAAAATACAGCAAACGAAAAACAGCTTGTAACACCTGTAGTGGAAACAAAACCTGAGACAAAAGAAACTAAAGCGGTTGAAACTAACGCACATAACACTAAAGTTGAGAAAACGACAGATGCAGCGGAAACGACAGTCAGCGCAAATGAAAAGCCAAAGGCAGCTCCTCGCAAAGCAGCAAAACCTAGGGTAAAACCAAAAGCAGTCGAAAAACAAACACCTACAGCAACAGAAGCTGAGTCAGCTAAAAAGCTTACTGCTAAGAAACCAGCAAAACCAAGAGCGCCACGCAAGCCAAAAGCTGCAAAGCCAGTTGATTTAGCTGATAGTGGCTTACAGATGGTCGAAACGAAGGCTGCTGCAAAAACAGCGAAGCCGGCAGCAAAGCCAAAAGCACCACGTAAGACAGCAAACTGGAAAAAAGATGAAACGGCAAGTAACACTAGCGAACCGTTAGTGATGGTTGAAACACAGAAGTAAACTGTTTCTCATCAATAAAAAAGCCCGACTTGCTCGGGCTTTTTTATTGGCAGCAATTTTATTAACCATTTAGCTTATTTCGTCTGTTCTACCTCTGCCTTAAATTTAATATAAAACAATGAATTACCCACCGACTGTAACAACATTGACAACTGTTCAATATCCTCTTCAGTCGCAAAAAAATCCAACGCAATCTATAGCTCGCCTGCTAATTCAAAAAATGCTGCTCCTGTAGGTGTCCATAACGGCCGAATTCAGCTATCGTATGTGATGACTCAGCTTCTCGAAAAATCCACTCGTAAAACAAATTACCATGGTTGCGCAATTTTTCTGGTACAAAAACTTTCAAATAGACGCCTTGCATCACATTATCCTTTTATAAAATGAATCGTTAAAATACCAAAACCCGTCATGGCTAGCGACCCCAGCACATGCACTAACACATGCATGACAGCCCATGCATATTGCCCTCGCGCAATCAAACTCACGCCTTCAGCAGAAAAAGTAGAAAACGTTGTTAACCCGCCAAGCATGCCCGTCATGACAAATAGCCTCACCTCTGGAGAAACAGAAGGCAATAAAGCGAATGACCCAATAGCCAACCCTATGAGATAGCCCCCTAACAAGTTGGCCAGCAAAGTGCCTAAAGCCAGGACTGGCAATGTTGCATTAAACATTAAGCCTAAACCCCATCTTAGCCATGCACCAATAGCCGCGCCAGTACCGACTGCAATCCATTGCCCAAGCAACATACAATTCCTTCGTTTAAAATATTCAATTAGCATTTATAATAGTGGATATCACTTCTTTCACCAAACTTCACACGAGAAAAATGTGCGGGTCTTATGACTAACATCCGAAGCGCACTCATTAATTAAAACTGGCGGCTTAGTTGACGTCAGTGATGCACTACCAAAAGCCATACAGGAAGCAGCTGAATTCAACGGCAATATTAAAGTATTGTTACCTGCATATAGTAATTTACTTGATAAATTAACAGCAGTTAAACAAGTAGCAACCATTTATGCTTTAGGTCAGGAATGCACACTCTTTACTGGTAAAATTCCTAATAGTGATGTGGACGTAATCGCCATCAAAAATGATGCTTTATATGATCGTAAAGATGGGCCCTATACAGATAACAATAATATTGATTGGCCTGACAATGCATTACGCTTTGGCGTGCTTTCGAGAGTCGCCAGCTTACTCACTAAAAAAGGCTCCCCTCTTAACTGGCAACCTAACATCGTTCATTGCAATGATTGGCAATCAGGGCTAACACCTGCGTATATTAAGTTAGTTGATAAAACACCTGTAAAAACGATATTTAACATTCATAACATGGCCTATTAAGGCACCTTTGATGTCAATCAGTTGAAGCAATTAGCACTACCTGCTGAACATTTCAATATCAACGGATTTGAATTTTACGATCAAATTTCTTTTATGAAAGCAGTTCTTTTTTACGCAGATCACCCCAGCACAGTGAGCCAGACTTACGCGAAAGAAATCCAAACTTAAGCTTATGGTTTTGGTTTGCAAGGCTTATTATCACAGCGTCAAACACACTTAACTGGCATTTGAATAGCATAGATACGCAAGATAGGAATCCAGCTACCGATATAGCGCTCATCAAACCCTATTCGGCCAAGAACATTACTGAGAAGAAGTTAGTTAAAAAGCACTTACAAAAAACATTTGTGCTCAACATTGATGCAAGCGCGCCATTGCTGGGCGTTGTAAGTCGGTTTGCCTATCAAAAAGGTTTAGATTTGTTGCCGCCCATTATTCCAAAACTGGTCGCTGAAGGTTGTCAAATTGCTATTTTAGGGAGTGGTAAAAAGGCATTAGAAATATCATTCGGCCGATTACACAAACAATACCCTGGCATGGTTAGCCTTAATGTCGGCTATAACGAACTGCTCTCTCACAACATCATGGCAGGTGCCGACATGCTCATTATGCCCTCCCGTTTTGAACCTTGCGGATTAAATCAACTATGTGACTTAACCTATGGAACGCCGCCCATTGTCTCATCTACAGGCGGTTTAGCAGATTCTATTCAGCATACATCACCAGCATCCATCAAAAACAATACAGCAACAGGGTTTGTGCTTAAAAGTGTCACTCAAGCTACACTATTGGACACAATTAGAGAGGCAACGTCACTTTGGAAAGATAAAAAAGCGTGGCGAAAAATCCAGAAGAACGGGATGGGTACCTACGTTAGCTGGGCTTCTAGCGCTACTACATGCCTAGACTTATATAAAAAAGTCATCGCACAGCAATAAAAAGAAGGTTTGGCACGGAGTATGCCTTATATAAACTAGCTTCTCCAAAGCTAAAACCTCTTCCTTTGGAGCGTCATTTCTAAGAAAATTCCGCCTCATTTTTATGCGGCTCATTTACTTGGTTATCCGCACTTAATCGTACTATTTAATAATAAAGAGCTCTCGATAATACTTCAGTTCTTCAATTGACTCGTACACATCTGCCAAAGCCTCATGCTTACCCGATTTTTTAAAGCCTGAGTAGATTTCAGGCTTCCAACGTCTAGCCAACTCTTTAAACACACTCACATCTAAATTGCGGTAGTGAAAAAACGCTTCTAATTCTGGCATATAGCGCGCCATAAAACGGCGATCCTGACAAATGGAATTGCCACACATTGGTGACTTACCTTCTGGTACATATTGTTTTAGAAAATCAATCATTTGCTGAGAGCCCGCAGCCTCGTCGATTGTTGAGGCTTTAACTTTATCCGTTAATCCACTACGTCCATGTGTGCCCGTATTCCAAGCATCCATACCATCTAAAACAGCATCAGATTGATGAATCACAATGCTAGGAGACTCGCCTAGGACATTAAGCTCGGCATCGGTCACCACTGCTGCCAGCTCTATAATCCGGTCGGAATCAGGTAATAATCCCGTCATCTCCATATCCAACCAAATTAAATTATCTTTATTAATTACATTACTTTCAGCTTCCATCATGATTTCCATTAAAATAGTGAATGTTTGAATTGTACGCGAACCATTGCAGTGCAAATGCTTCAAAATATAGTAACTAGACTATAGTCTTTAATATCATATCAGTTTAACCGTACTTTATAACTCAAGACAGAATAACTTAAGACATAAAACCATGGCTCATACACTTACCCTACTCTTTGTTGGCTTACTCGCTTTTAGCAGCATTATTCGCTACTGGTTAGGCACACGCCAAATTAACTTTGTTCAAGAAAATCGCAAAGCAGTACCAGCCGCTTTCGCCAAAGACATTGCCTTAGATGCGCATCAGAAAGCTGCCGACTATACGACTGCTAAAACAAAGTTAGGCTTATTTGAAATGCTTGTACAAGCTGCACTGCTTTTCATTCTCACCATCGGTGGCGGCCTGCAGTGGATTGATACGATTTGGTCTAACATTCTACCTAATCACGATATCCTCCGTGGCGCGCTGGTCATCTGTAGTGCTTTATTAGTGAGTAGCATCGTTGATTTACCATTTGAATACTATAAAACCTTTGTTGTTGATGAGAAATTCGGCTTCAACAAGATGACGCCCGCCATGTTCATATCTGATTTAGTGAAACACAGCGTCGTTGGTTTGCTATTAGGCGCACCTATTCTATTCGCTGCACTTTGGCTGATGCAAAGTGCTGGTGAGTATTGGTGGCTCTATTTATGGGTACTTTGGACTGTCTTTAACATTACGATGCTCGCCGTCTACCCTACTTTTATCGCCCCTTTATTTAACAAATTTACACCATTGGCTGACGAAGGCTTAAAGGCAAGAATTGAGTCTTTACTGACTAAGTGCGGCTTTAAATCACAAGGTTTATTTGTCATGGATGGTTCAACTAGAAGCAGCCACGGCAATGCTTACTTTACAGGCTTTGGTAATAGTAAACGTGTCGTGTTCTTTGACACTTTGCTTGAACGCTTAAACACAGAGGAGATTGAATCAGTGCTTGCGCATGAACTTGGGCACTTTAAACATAAGCATGTCATTAAACGCATCATCATGATTTTTGTCATAAGCTTAATTGGCTTGGCATTACTCGGCTGGCTTATTAATCAAGCTTGGTTTTTCCAAGGTCTTGGCGTGACTTCACCAAGCAACCATATGGCGCTATTGCTGTTTATGATGGCCTCCCCGGTCTTCTTGTTCTTGATTAAGCCATTAATGGCAAACTATTCACGAAAATGCGAGTTTGAGGCAGATGATTACGCAGCGAAGAATGCCAGTGCAGCACACTTAACTGATGCCTTAGTTAAGTTATACCGCGATAATGCGTCTACGCTTACGCCAGACCCATTTCACTCAGCTTTTTATGACTCTCACCCACCAGCCAGCATTCGCATTTCGAAATTAGCAGCGTATACTAATCATTAATTTCTGTCTGGGTAAACGTATGTACAAGGTAATATTGGCAATGAGCTTAATCAGTGCGGATGCAATGGCAAACGATTTCTTTGCAACAGCAGATATCGCAGCAGGTAAAACCTTGCTTGATGAGAACTGTATCAGCTGCCATGCCACTAGCTATGGTGGGGATGGCTCAGAGATTTATACCCGCCCTTTTCACAAAGTAGAATCTTCAAAAGGTTTGGTCGCACAAGTCCGTGCTTGCAATACCAATTTAAATTTACAATGGTTTGAAGAGGACGAGATGAACACTTCAGCCTACCTTAATGAGCAGTATTACAAATTTGAAGAATAGCACCTTACAAGGACTGGTCGTCGCCGCCTATGGCAAGCGCTACCAAGTCGAACTCGCAGACAAAACAAGAATTAGTTGTGTTACTCGTGGCAAAAAGACCGATTTAGCTTGTGGCGATATCGTCAACATCAAACTCACAGACAAAGCTGAAGGTGTTGTTGAATCTAGCGAAAAACGTGAAAGCCTACTTTATCGCAGCAATGGATTCAAAAGCAAAATTCTTGCTTCTAACGTCACACAAGTCCTAATTGTCCTTGCGACTCAGCCTAGTTTTTATGAAGCCTTGCTAAACCGCTGTTTGGCTGCCGCAGAGGCTGCCAACATCAAACCGCTGATTGTATTAAACAAGTGTGATTTGGCAGAAGCGAACGACGCCAAAAATAAATTAAAAGTATATGAAGCACTCGGCTATCAAACCGTGTATTTATCTGCGCTAGAAGATACTGCCCCATTACAGCCTTATTTAGATCACCACCAAAGTGTATTGGTTGGGCAATCAGGTATGGGTAAGTCGACCATTATTAACACCTTACTCCCTGATGAGAATGTGCGTACACGCGAAATTAGCAGCACTTTAGATAGTGGAAAGCACACGACAACAGCAGCGCATTTGTATCACTTAAATGAACATAGCACGCTAATTGACTCGCCTGGCTTGCAAGAATTTGGGATTAATCATTTAACGCAAGAAGAACTAGAGCTTTCCTTTATCGAATTTAGGCCGTACCTCGGTCATTGTCGTTTTAGTGATTGCAAGCATCAGCATGAACCGGATTGCACGATTAAGAATGCGATTGTTGAAGGGAAAATCAATGCAATTCGATTGGTTTTTTACCAAGAACTATCAACAGAGCTGTCGAATGCTCCGAGAATTAACTAGTTAAATTAACAACAATGTCTACGGCGTTCATTTCCCACCCTGACACCCTTCTCCACGTCATGGATGGCAGCCACCCAGAATCACCAGCCCGTATCACAGCGATTAAAAATGCAGTAATGGCTTCGTCTTTAAAAGACCAGCTATTGTTTGCTGATGCGCCAAGTGCAACTAAAAAAGACTTACGCCGTGTGCATAGTACTGCTTATGTTGATTACATTTTTGGTGTTGCGCCGAAAGCGGGCTTAGTGCGGCTAGATGGTGACACATCAATGGGTCCAATGAGCCTAGAAGCAACATTAAAAGCCACTGGTGCCGTAATTCATGCCGCCGACTTAGTCATGCAAGGAAAAGTCAATAATGCCTTTTGCTGCATCCGCCCGCCAGGTCACCATGCCGGGCGCGCCAACAGTGCAGGCTTTTGTATTTTTAATCATGTAGCGGCAGGTGTTGCTTATGTATTAGAAAAGTACAAACTAAAACGGGTGGCGATCATTGATTTTGACGTGCATCACGGTGATGGTACGGAAGATATATTCAAAGACAATGCTAATGTCATATTGTGCTCCACCTTCCAACACCCCTTTTACCCACATAAGGGTGCTGAATCAGCTAGTGATCATATGCTGAACGCTCCATTACCTGCAAAGAGTAATGGTAAGTCATTCCGCAAGGTATTTGAAAGATTATTTAGACCTGCGCTAGAGGCCTTCAAACCAGAGATTATTTTCATCTCTGCAGGCTTTGACGCGCATGCTAACGACCCGCTTGCCGATCTTGCACTGACAAAAAAAGATTATGTTTGGATAACCGAATTTATTCAACATATTGCAAAAAAACATGCTAACAATCGTATCGTTTCTTCTTTAGAGGGTGGCTATCATTTATCATCATTGGCTGAGGTGGCTGTTGCACATATAGAGACATTAAGTAGTTCTTATGATTGATATCAAAAATGAAAAAATAGTAGTGAACGCATTAAAGCTTGGGATGTTTATCTCTGCGTTGGATAAACCTTGGAGCTAGCCAGACTTCATATTGCAGGGCTTTGTACTAGAAAATCAGGCAATTCTAGATAAAATAAGGTCTACTTGTGCTTATGTTGTCATCGATAGAACAAAATCTATCTGCAAAGCGTTTCAAGCAAAGGCTAAACGAGATATTGCGTTTAAACGCAGCTTAACGATTAGAATAAAAGCCCCTAGCGAAGTTGAAAACAAGCAAACACCTATCATCAACAAAGCAAGGCGTGGTGAGAAATTCGCGTTCTTTGATATCTTACGAAAAGTAAAGAATTACTAAACCACTAAAAATGCTACATCAAGCAATAGTGTTAGCACAACATTCAATGCTCATCATGGCAATGATGCATCATTAAAAACGATACTCCCTAAGAAATACACTACTCACAATCAGCAATCAACCGAAAGTACTGGCAGAAGGTGTGGAAGATTCGGAGTGCTTAAAACGCATCAAAGTGTTAAAAATAAATCAATGCCAAGGTTATCACTTCTCTAAAGCGCTTCCTTATGAGGATTTATTGAGTCAGTTCAAGCGTATTAATTCGTAGCCTGATATAATTCTCGCTTGAATCATCTTCTTGAAAAATAGTACTGAATAAACCATGGAAATCACCACACGTTTAGAGTTTGATAGTGGGCACCGCATCCCCAATCATAAAAGCCAGTGCCGCAATTTGCATGGGCATCGCTATGTGATTGAAATTACATTGGGTGGCGATATTATTCAAAATGAGCAAGCCTCAGAAGATGGGATGGTAATGGACTTTTCTGATGTTAAGCGCATTGCGCGTGAAAGTGTTGTCGATGTTTGGGACCACGCTTTTATCGTTTACAAAAACGATCAGGTCGTCCTCGACTTTTTAAACACCCTTCTCGATCATAAAACAGTTGTTTTTGAAACAGTACCCACTGCAGAAAACATGGCTGCTGAAGCCTTCAGAATCTTAAAAAATCAATATCAAGACACTTATGGCAATCAACTAACATTATCACGTGTTAGATTATATGAAACGCCCAACAGCTGGGCAGACGCTACGACTTAAGCGCAAAATCCTTCATTACTGATTGCAGTCCTTCTTGCCAAGTTGGCAATGCAATACCAAACACACGGCTTAACTTCTCATTATCCAAACATGAATTTTCTGGTCTTGATGCTGGCGTGAGGTAATCTGCTGTTGTTATAGGGTTAACTGCCTGGACCTTTAGTGCAGGCTGCACCTGCATCGCTGCATATTGACGCACAATCTCACTGGCAAAGCCATACCATGTCGTACTACCCGTACTTGTAAAATGAAAAACACCACTTTCTTGCCCATCCCATTGTTTAATTAACGCCACTAGGGCCGTTGCAATGTTAGCACTAGAAGTTGGTGTTCCTTGTTGGTCGGCAACGATGTCTAACAGCTCTCTTTCACTAGATAAGCGAATGATTGATTTAAGGAAGTTATGTCCATAAGCACCATAAACCCAACTCGTCCGTAAAATGAGGTGTGGCAACCCAACTGCCCGCACCCCTTCTTCACCAGCCAGTTTGCTTTTGCCGTAGGCACTTTGTGGGTTAACTGCATCTGTTTCTATATAAGGTGTGTTTTTATGGCCATCATAGACATAATCTGTCGAGAAGTGAATCAATGCACTGTCAAGCTTTGCAGCTTCTTCAGCAATGACTTGCGGTGCTATTGCATTAATCGCATGAGCCATATCAGACTCTGATTCGGCCTTATCAACAGCCGTATAAGCGGCTGGATTAACAATCAAATCAGGTTTTATTTCACGAATAGCCTGTCTAATAGCATCTACATTAGTCAAATCCAACTCATTGCGAGAAAGTCCTACCACCTCATAATCTGTCAATGTCGATAATAGCGCGTTGCCAACCTGTCCATTGATGCCAGTTAATAAGATGCGTTGTGGGTTCATGATGCTTTTAGCATTCAATGTTTAAATGATTTAGTCAAAGTAAGGTGCTTCAGAAAAGGCAAGGCCATCTTTATCTTTCACAGATAAAGATGGCTCTCCATCCAAAGGCCAGTCAATACCTATATCAGCATCATTCCATTGAATACTTATTTCATGTTCTGGAGAGTAAAAATCAGTTGTTTTATATAAAAACTCAGCCGTTTCTGACAGAACAACAAAACCATGTGCAAAACCTGCTGGCACCCATATCATGTGCTTATTCTCAGCTGAAAGTTTTTCACCGACCCACTGCCCAAACGTACTAGATGATTGGCGCAAATCAACAGCCACATCAAATACCTCGCCTTGCGTCACACGGACTAACTTACCCTGCGTATGTTCAGTTTGGTAATGCAGGCCACGCAATACATTTTTAGCAGACTTAGAGTGATTATCTTGTACAAAGTCAATATTCAAGCCTGTTGCCTGCTTAAACACCTTTTTATTAAAGCTTTCATAAAAAAACCCACGCTCATCACCAAATACTTTAGGCTCAAAAATGATGACTTCAGGAATGCTAGTTTTAATGGCTTGCATTTAAAACACCTGTTCACTTAACATTTGCATCAAGTACTGCCCATAGCCATTTTTAGCATACTTTTTCGCCAGCACTTCAACTTGTGTTGCATCAATAAAACCCATGCGATAAGCAATCTCTTCTGGACAAGCCACTTTCAAACCCTGACGTTTTTCTATTGTCTGAATAAAGGAACCCGCTTCTAATAAAGAGTCGTGTGTGCCAGTGTCTAACCAAGCCATCCCTCTACCCATTACCTCTACATGCAAATCACCACGTGCTAAGTAAAGCCGGTTTAAATCAGTAATTTCCAACTCACCTCTTGGTGATGGCTTCAAGTCTTTCGCCATTTGCACGACATCATTATCGTAAAAATATAAACCAGTTACCGCATAGCGTGATTTTGGTTTTTCAGGCTTTTCTTCTAAGCTAATCGCAACCCCATTCGCGTCGAACTCAACAACGCCATAACGTTCTGGATCATGTACAGGGTAAGCAAACACAGATGCGCCCGCTGAACGTTTTGTTGCATTCTCTGTAATCTGTGCCAATTCATGTCCATAAAAAATATTGTCGCCTAGTACCAGCGCACATGAATCATCACCAATAAAATCCTCACCTAAGATAAAAGCCTGTGCTAAGCCATCAGGAGATGGTTGAATGGTATAGCTAATATCTATACCCCATTGACTGCCATTACCGAGCAAATTCTTGAAACGTGGCGTGTCTTCAGGCGTTGAAATAATCAACACTTCACGAATGCCCGATAACATGAGTACAGATAGCGGGTAGTAGATCATCGGCTTATCATAAACAGGCAAAAGCTGTTTAGAGACAGCCTCTGTGGCTGGGTATAGTCGCGTGCCTGATCCGCCCGCCAGAACGATTCCTTTCATTGCCATTACACATTCTCCCGTGCTTGGTAGTTTTTACCGACCCACTTTTGATACTCGCCGCTAGTCACATTCTCTACCCAGCTTTGATTTTCTAAATACCAAGCAACGGTTTTTTCTATGCCTGTTTTAAATGTCTCTGCTGGTTTCCAACCTAACTCACGCTCTATTTTGGTTGCATCGATTGCATACCGTTGGTCGTGTCCTGGCCTGTCGGTAACGTAAGTAATTTGGTCACGGTAACTGCCAGCATCTTTTGGGCGTTGTAGATCCAGCATATCGCAGAGTGTATGCACCACTTCTAAATTGCTCATTTCATTCCAACCACCAATGTTATACGTCTCACCAACCTGGCCAGTTTCTAATACGCAACGAATTGCACTGCAGTGATCTTCCACATATAACCAGTCACGCACATTACTTCCATCCCCGTAGATCGGTAGATCTTTATCATTCAAAGCATTGTGAATAATTAAGGGAATAAGCTTCTCTGGAAAGTGATAAGGACCGTAATTATTTGAACAATTTGTGGTCAACATTGGCATGCCATACGTATGGTGATACGCACGAACCAAGTGGTCAGAAGCAGCTTTAGAAGCCGAATAAGGACTGTTTGGTTCATATGGGTTTGTTTCTTTAAAAGCTGGGTCGTCAGCCGTTAACGAACCATAGACTTCATCCGTGGACACCTGCAAAAATCTAAAATCACCTTGCTCACGCTCATTCAAACCATTCCAATAAGTACGCACTTCTTCTAATAATTTAAAAGTGCCTACAATGTTTGTTTGAATAAACTCGCCTGGTGCATGAATGGAACGATCAACATGACTTTCTGCTGCAAAATTTAGTATTGCTTTAGGCTCATGCTCATTAAGTAGCTCAGCAATGACCTTGCTATCCCCAATATCAGCCTGCACGAAGACATGGTCTTCATTGCCTTGAATGCCTGACAAGTTCTCCAAGTTACCCGCGTAGGTTAACTTATCTACATTAACGACTTTTCCAAACCCTTGCTTAACCCAAGCATTGACAAAATTACTGCCAATAAAGCCTGCCCCACCTGTTACTAAAATACAATTATTCATTGATTACCTAAATATAAAAAACATAGCTAATCCATCACCAAGAAGGCTTCTCAACATCACCCAAGCCGGCCAAATAAACATCATGTGCCGCACGCTCTTCTTCATCAGCCATGAGTACGCGCAATGCAGTGCGGTTCTCGCTCAGCACAATGCTTTCTGACGAAGCTAACTCGTGTTCCAAGTCAATCATTAAGCTATCTTGACCGCGTGTCAGCGCCATATAAACTTCAGCTAATAGTTCAGCATCTAACAATGCGCCGTGTAAGGTTCGTCTTGAGTTATCTATTTGAAAATGCCTACAAAGTGCATCCAAGTTATTACGTTGTCCAGGACGAGCATCTTTTGCCATTTTTAGCGTATCTACAACACTGCCACAAACCGCTGTTACAGCCGGCAGTCCCAGCTTCCCTAGCTCGCTATTCAAAAAGCCAATATCAAACGGGGCGTTATGAATAACAAGCTCAGCCCCTTGTATAAATGCTAAAAAATCATCAGCCAGGTCTTTAAATAATGGTTTATCTTGCAAAAACTCCAAGGTAATCCCATGCACATCTTGCGCACCGGCATCGATTTCCCGCTCTGGGTTAATGTATTTATGGTAATGGTTGCCTGTCGGTCGCCGATTAATAGTTTCAACACCAGCAATCTCAATAATGCGATGCCCTTGATCTGGGTATAGCCCTGTTGTCTCAGTATCTAAAAATATTTGTCTCATCTACTTTGTATCTTACACTGTCTTATTTAAGATTTGTTCTACCCCTGCGTTTGCCAGATCATCTGCCCGTTCATTACCAACATCACCAGCATGCCCTTTTACCCAAAGCCATTCTACCTGATGTTGACTGGCCAGCACATCTAGCTGCTTCCATAAATCATCATTTTTAACTGCTTTTTTAGCGGCTGTTTTCCAATTTTTGGCTTTCCAGCCAACCAGCCATTCTGTCATGCCTTTTTGAACGTATGAAGAGTCGGTATACAACTTAACATTACTTGAGCGCTTTAAGGTCTCCAGTGCTTTAATAGCCGCCATCATCTCCATACGGTTATTGGTCGTATTTTCTTCGCCTCCAAAGATAGATTTTTCATGCCCATTGTAATGAAACCATGCCCCCCAACCACCGACGCCAGGGTTTCCTTTACAAGCGCCATCCGTGTATATCTCCACAACTTCTGTCATTTCGCACTAACTTTCATTTTATTTACATTTCACTTTATTTTGACTCGTTTGATGCTTATTCTTTTGACCACTGACTGCCAGTCCAGGCTGTAATAGTCGTTGCTTCCACTTTGGCTTTAATAAGGTAATATTCACAACGCGCTTTTTTGCCACAATCACATATTGCCCACCCATCATCGGCCACCACTTAGCGCCAATTTTGGAGATTATCGAAAAACGTTTTAGCCAAGTTTCATTATTAATGGGTAATTCATGGCAGAAAAACTCGGCTTGAACGAACTCTAAGCCCAGCAGTGCTAGCCAATCTTTAATACGTAATAAAGAAAAAAACTGCCCTCCCCAAGGATAACCTTTCTTTTTTATCAACAGTCTTTTTAAGCCCCAAAAACTAAAAGGGTTAAACCCAGTCATGATTAAATAACCTTCGGGGACTAACACCCTAGCTGCTTCTCTCAAAGTTTGATGTGGGTTAGCGCTAAACTCTAACGCATGCGGCATGCATAATAAATCAATACTACTTTCGGCAAAAGGCAGGTAGTCGCTCTCACAGCGAATATGTCCGGTGGCATTGCCAGCAGTAATGATATGAGGAATGCGGGAATTTTTCAAACAATCGACTTGCGGCAAGCCAATCTGAACCGCATAAAATCCAAATAAATCGCTAACAGCATGGTCATAAATAGGCTGTTCGTAGTCTAATAGTGATTGACCTAATGTGCTCTCAAACCAGCCTTCTTGTGTATATGTTTGCATTAAATGATTGACAAATCCGCTAATAAATCCAATATTGACATTATATTTAAAGTCTAGAATTTAACTACCATGCAACCATCAAACTTACATATCGAGCCAATTCCAGCCTTTGAGGATAATTATATATGGCTTTTGCATAATACGCGTGATGCTGTTGTGATTGACCCAGGAGATGCAGCGCCTGTTTTGGATATACTTCAAAAAAAATCACTCAGACTAAAGGCCATTTTGATTACGCATCACCACTCAGACCATATTAACGGCGTTGATGCATTGCTTAAACAATACCCAGCAACTGTTTACGCTCCCCAGTATGAAACATTCGACTTCGAACATACCGCTCTCGCAGAAGGTGATCACGTAGACTTACCTGGCTTCAACTTGCAATTCAAAGTCATGTGGCTTCCAGGTCACACGCTAGGCCATATCGCTTTTCTAAGTGATGCTTATTTATTCTGTGGAGATGTCTTATTCGGTGCAGGCTGTGGACGACTTTTTGAAGGCACACCTGAACAAATGCTAAATGCTTTAAACCGCTTAAAAGCATTAAACCCTCAAACAAAAGTGTATTGCACACATGAGTATACGGCTAAAAATATTGATTTTGCTCTATCTGTAGACCCTGAAAACCAAGATTTGCTGGAAAGAAAACGGACGGTTTCTGGTTTAAGAGGTGAAAATAAAGCGAGTCTACCGAGCACAATCTCACTAGAACTGAAAACAAATCCATTTTTACGTTGTAATGAAGATGCTATCATTCAGCATTCTGGCAGCAATCAAACAGATGAGCTATCCGTCTTCACTCAAATCAGATTAACAAGAAATCATTATTAATCATGATGATAATATATAAACTTAAAGCTTAACGATACTTGACTACGCTAAGTAGCCTGTATAATATGTAACTTTCCTATTTCAAGCAGCGCTGCACATGCATAGAAAAATACAGCTTTTACTGACGGCAAACAACTGGCATCGACAGGCTATTGTTATTTTTAGCGTTTTCTCTTTAATTGCATTTCTCTTCTTATCATTCCAATCCCTCGCTGCCACCAATGCTAAAGGTGTTGAGGTTACATTCCTTTTGGATGATATCCTCAGCGACCAGTCGATAGCCAAATCAACGGTTACGAAAAATAGTTTATGGGCACGCATTCAACAGGGATACGCCATTCCCAACATATCGTCAGAACGCACCACTAAATTCGAAGATTTTTACGCTAAGCGCCCTAAATATATGGCAAGAATGATGTCACGTAGTCAAAAATACTTATTCTATGTAGTGGAAGAAGTTGAAAAGCGCGGCATGCCAACTGAGATTGCGCTATTGCCAATGATAGAAAGTGCTTATAATCCAACCGCTTATTCGCGTAGCCATGCTGCTGGCATATGGCAATTTATCCCAACAACTGGCAAGTATTTTGGTTTAGAGCAAAACTGGTGGTCAGATAACCGTAGAGACGTCACTGCAGCAACTCAAGCCGCTCTAGATTACTTGCAAAAACTACATGCTATGTTCGGCAGCTGGGATTTAGCCCTCGCCGCCTATAATGCAGGTGAAGGTACCGTTAGTCGTGCAATTTCACGCAATGAATCCGCTGGGCTACCAACAGATTATCAAAGCCTTAAACTACCTCGAGAAACAGTCGAATATGTCCCCAAGTTACAAGCCATTGAAAATATTGTGACGCAGCCTCAACAGTATGGTCTGAATATTGCGCCAATTTCAAACCAACCTTACTTTGCCGAGGTAGTCCCACCATATCAAATTGATGCAAAAGTAGCAGCAAAGCTTGCTGAAATTTCAAACGAAGAGTTCGCTTTATTAAACCCTAGTTATAAGCGCCCTGTTATTGCCTCTAAAAATAACTTACATAAGATTTTACTGCCTGTTGCTAACGTTAATACCTTCAAATCTAATCTAGCCCATTACGATCAATCGCTTACAAATTGGTCTATTTACGACGCTAAGCTTGGCGAAAATATTGCCAGTATCGCCAATAAATTCAATATTGCTTCTAGTCAATTTCGCAAAATTAATAGCTTGCCTAATAGTAAGAACTTAACAAAACCCTTAAAACTACTGATACCAGGCAATCATGCAAATGCAAATAAAATTGATGTTGCTCAACTCGTTAATCAAATAACATATATCGAACGACCTACCCGTAAAGATGCGAAGAAAAAACATGTTAATCATAAAATAAAACGCGGTGAAACATTAAGTGGTGTTGCTAGAAAATATGGCACAAGCACCGCAAGCCTAATGATAATGAATAGCTTAGAATCTTCTATAATTAAAATAGGTCAGGTTATCAAGGTTCGCACTAAGCAGTCAAAAACCAAAAGAATTTAATGGCTTACATGTAGCCCTCGTGCGATGTATGTACGGACAACAATTAAACTTTTTAACCTATAAAAATGAATACACATATGCTTTTGATTAGAACACAATTAGTTAGAAGCGTGTTATTCATGACTGCCCTCCTTATTTCAAGCTGCTTAGCCCTCTCCGCCTGCAGACAACAACCTGACCCCATTGACTATAGCAAGGCGCACCCAGGTGAAAGTGGCAGCACCTTAATTAGTGCAATGGCAGCAGAGCCTAGTAGTTTAATTTTCATGATTGCTGGCGAGTCCGCATCAGCAGAGATTGCATCCAATCTATTTAATTCGCTACTAACATATAATGCGCAACTCGATATAAAGGGTGAACTAGCCAATAGTTGGGAAGTCTCAAATCAGCAAAAAACCATCACCTTTAAGCTAAAGCCAAATCTTAAATGGGCCGACGGTAAACCGCTCACCAGTGCCGATGTATTATTTACATGGCAACTAGTCACTGACGAAAATACGCGCAGTCCTTATGCATCAGACTTTCAACTGGTGACAAAAGCTGAGGCACCAGATGCATTGACCTTCATCGCCACTTACAATCAAGCCTATGCACCTGCCTTAGATAGCTGGTCTAGCTTACACATTCTGCCAAAACACTTGCTAGAAGGTCAAGATATCCGCACAACCAACTTCGCACGGAACCCAATTGGTAGCCACTACTATCAACTATCACAATGGAAGCATGGGGAAAACATCAAGCTATCACGCAATCCGTACTCAGTACTTGGCCAGGCAAACATAGAGCAGCTGATTACGCGTATTATTCCTGATAACTCAGCACAGTTTCTAGAGTTAATGGCAGACAATATCGACAGCATGGGTTTAGACCCGATTAAATACTCCCGCATTATTCCAACTAGACCTAGACTCCAAAAAAATCTGAATTTATATAAAGCGTTAGGTAATAGTTATACCTATCTGGGATTCAACCTTAAACACAAACCATTTAATGACATTCGTGTACGAAAAGCCATTAACTATGCAATTGATAAACAAGAAATTATTGATGGTGTCTTTTTAGGCTTAGGGATTAATATTGCATCGCCTTACAAACCAGGCACACGCTGGAGTAATCCCGCGTTAAAACCCGCCTCTTTCAATCCTAGCAAAGCAAAAGCATTGCTAAAAGAAGCTGGCTTTGTAGATGCTAACGGTGATGGTATCTTGGAACGTGATGGCAAGCCATTTGCATTTGAAATCATTACTAATCAAAACAAAGAACGTGAAAAATCTGCGGTCATTATTCAACGTAGGCTTAAAGAAATTGGTATCGACGTTAAGATTCGCGCTATCGAATGGGCAAGCTTTATTAGTCGATTTATTAACACAGGTGAGTTTGATGTTGTGATTTTAGGTTGGGGCTTAGGCTTAGACCCTGACCAATACAGTATTTGGCACTCTAGCCAGCATGGCCCCGGGCAATTTAACTTCCTCGGCTACAACAACGCAACCGTTGACAAACTGTTAGAACAAGGTCGTACAGAGCTCAATCCAGATAAGCGCCAAACAATCTACCATGCATTTGCGGAACAGCTATTAGCAGACAGTCCTATCGTTTACTTATCTGCGGGTTATGGTCTAACGGCAATCCATAAGCGTGTACAAGGCATTGCAAACCCAACGCCACCCGCTGGTGTAGGGTATGATTCACAAAAATGGTTTATACCGAAATCCTATCGCCGAAATCAAATAAGCGCTCACTAACATGTTGAAATACATTATAAAACGCGTGTTATGGATGATACCAATGCTCATCGGCATTAGCCTGATCTCATTTTTCATTATGCACTTAGCACCTGGTGATATTACCAATAATGAGGCTTCTTTTAACCCCAAAGCCAGTGAGGAATCACGCCAAAAACTACGTGAACTTTACAACCTAGACAAACCAATTATTGTGCAATATGGCCTATGGCTTAAACGCATGGTGCAGCTTGATTTTGGTAACTCTTTCGCCAGCCACCAGAAGCCCGTATTCTTGGGGGTAACTGACGGGGATAGCAACTACACAGAAGGCATGATAGAAGCAGCCCTGCCGATTACCTTAATGATTAATCTCCTCGGTCTAGTCATCACGCTAACATTAGCCATCCCATTAGGTATTTTAGCCGCGCGTAAATATCAGCTATGGCAAGATAAATCCATTACACTATTTAACTTTATTGGCTTTTCAATTCCAGGTTTCTGGTTGTCGCTATTACTGATGTATTGGCTTGGTGTCGTCAATAACTGGTTACCTATTTCTGGCTTACATAGCCTCAATTACGACAATTTAGATACTTGGGGAAAGTTAACTGACAGTATTAGCCACCTCGTCATGCCTGTGATTATCCCATCGATTACCGGACTTGCTGGCATTACCTTATTCGTTAAAAATGGGATGTTGGACGTACTTAACCAAGACTATATTACGACAGCCCGTGCCAAAGGGCTCAGCGAGCATAAAGTTGTCTACACACACGCCTTAAGAAACGCACTATTACCACTCATCACCATTATTGGTTTATCAATCCCTGGCTTAATTGGTGGCTCTGTTATTTCAGAAACAATTTTTGCCATTCCTGGCATGGGCAAGCTCTTTTATGATGCAGTACTAATGCGCGACTTCCCCGTTGTGATGGGCGTACTCACCATCGGTTCTGCACTGACTTTACTCGGCAATCTATTAGCTGATGTTGCTTATGCGTGGGCAGACCCTCGTGTAAGGCGTGGTGTAGCAAAAGACTAGTCATGCAAAAAAGCATCTTAATTAAAGCCTTTTCCAACCCACTGGCGCTAGCTGGCTTCATCATTATCATCATCATGTTCTTACTGGCTATATTAGCGCCTTGGCTAGCGCCATACGACCCTGATGCTTTTGATGTCAAAGCAATATTACTTGCTCCTTCTTGGCAACACTGGATGGGCACTGATGGACTTGGAAGAGATGTACTGAGTCGGATGCTTTATGGTGGTCGAATTTCTTTACTCGTTGGTTTGGTCGCTGTTGGTATATCAACTGCAATCGGTATTATTTTGGGTGCACTTGCTGGCTATTATCGCGGATGGGTAGATACGGTGATTATGCGGCTGGTTGATATTATGCTGTCTATCCCAAGCTTCTTTTTAATCTTAGCGGTCATCGCATTTCTCACGCCGTCTATCGTCAATATTATGGTTGTCATTGGCCTCACCTCTTGGATGGGTGTAACACGCTTAGTCCGTGCAGAGTTTCTCAGTTTAAGCAATCGCGAATTTGTATTAGCATCACGCAGCTTAGGCGCTAAAGATGCACGTCTTATATTCACCCACCTACTACCTAACAGCTTAACGCCCATTATCGTCAGTTCTGTGTTAGGTGTCGCAGGTGCTGTTTTATTAGAATCTGGGTTAAGCTTCTTAGGGCTGGGCGTGCAAGCACCCCAAGCTTCATGGGGTAATATTCTGACCGATGGTAAGGAATATATTCAGTTCGCTTGGTGGTTATCACTTTACCCCGGCATGGCTATTTTATTAACCGTGTTAGGGTATAATCTACTCGGAGAAGGTTTGCGCGATGCGCTTGATCCCAGAAGTCAATCTAGTTGAATGGTTCTAGGCATTAAAGCAAATACTCGCAGATTCAACAATATTAATTAGGATGAATTATGGGATTTTTAACAGGTAAAAAAATATTGATTGCTGGCTTACTCAGCAACCGTTCAATCGCATATGGTATTGCTAAGGCAATGCACCGTGAAGGCGCAGAGCTCGCATTCACCTATCAAGTCGATAAACACGAAAAACGTGTTGCCGGCTTAGCCGCCGATTTTGACTCAACGTTAGTCTTACCTTGCGATGTAGCAGAGGACTCACAAATAGAAGCATTGTTTACCGAGCTAGACAAAAAGTGGGATGGCTTAGACGGTCTTGTGCATTCCGTTGCATTTGTACCAAAAGTAGCACTAGATGGCGATTACTTAGATGCTGTTGATCGTGAATACTTCCGCATTGCACATGACATTAGTTCATACAGCTTCTCAGCACTGGCTAAAGCCGCTTACCCAATGATGAAAGGGCGTAACGGTAGTTTATTAACACTAAGCTACTTAGGTGCAGAGCGTACAATGCCTAATTACAACGTCATGGGCGTTGCTAAAGCAAGTTTAGAAGCCAATGTGCGCTACTTAGCGCAAAGCTTAGGTCCAAGAGGTATCCGTGTGAATGCCGTTTCAGCAGGTCCAATCAAAACACTCGCGGCTTCAGGCATTGGTGATTTCGATAAAATGATTAGCTTTAATGAAAAACATGCAGCGATGCGCAGAAATATCACCATTGATGAAGTAGGTAACGCAGCCGCATTTTTATGCAGCGACCTAGCTTCAGGTATAACTGGAGAGATAACTTACGTTGACGGCGGTATGAACATCACTGCGGCGGGACAAATTGATTAATCTCAATAGATAAAACGTAGTGATTACTGCTACGCAATAAAAAAGCTGACTTTTACAAGTCAGCTTTTTTTATGCTTCTTAATTATATTAAGGTTGTTGGCTACCGACTAATAACTGACGGTTAACTTGAATGTCAGCCTTAGCTTTGAGAGACTTTCCATAAGCACTGACATACTCTTGCGCTAACGCTCGTTCATACTCAACTTCAGCTCTTTGCTTCAAGTCCTCATCCTCATCTAAGACATTAATCACATTAGAAACTTTAACCAAGACATAAGCTCTGTTGGTATCAACAAATGCTGCATAAGCTGGCAGCTTAGTCGCGTTAATTTTAAAGACTTGCTTCATAACAGGTTCAGTTAAACCTTGTGCCATTTTGCGATCAACCGTCACTTCTGGAATCCAATCCAAAGTCTCATCTTGCTCACCAGCTTCTAGTTTAGCAAGTACCGCTTTGCCTTTTTCTTCAGCCAACTTAAGCGCTTGCTCAAGTTTTAGCAGGGCTTCAATACCTGGTTTAACTTCATCAAAAGACCTAGGTGCTTGAGCCTTATACTCAACGACACGTGCAGCAACTAAATTATTCGGTGAAACCTCTACCGCCTCTGTGTTGCGCTGATTGTTCAATACGTCATCAGAGAACACCATATTCATTAATTGCGTATTGCCTTTAAAGTACTTAGCACCATCTTCTCGGTTCAGCCAGTCTGGTGTTTGCACAGTCAAGTTAAACTTCTTAGCAACTGGCTGCAAACTACCAGACTGTTCATAGACAGTATTACTAAACTCTTCAGTCAGTTCTGCATATTTAATCTGTGCTTTTTGGAAAATAAGGTCTGCTTTAATTTGCGGCATTATCTCCTCAAACACAGGTGCTGTACCTGTTACACCATCTAAACGAATAATATGGTAGCCAAACTCAGATTCAACAACCTCACTGATTTGATCAATCTTCATATCAAAAACAGCATCCTCAAATGGTTTAACCATTGCACCACGACCAAAACTGCCTAAACTACCTCCTTTAGTAGCTGAACCAGGGTCTTGGGATAACTTAACCGCCAACTCTTCAAATCGGCTAGGATCGGCTTTTAATTGCGCATCAATTTCAAGCACCTGATCTTTAGCCTTTTGTTTACCTTCATCCGTTGCACTCACACCAAAACCAATCAGAATATGACTTGCTTCACGCTCTTCGCCACCTTTAAACTTATCTAGGTTTTGATCATAAAAATCTTTTACATCCCCATCCGACACCTTAACGCCATTAATTAGGCCGGCAGCTGATAGCAACACAAACTCCATTTTCACCTGCTCAGGCACTTTGAACTTGTCTTTATGGAGCTCGTAGTAGTCTTTTACTTGCTTAGGGGTTACTTCTACTAGAGAAATAAGGGCTGAAGCCTTAATTTCAGCCATACTGACATCACGCTTTTGGTGTTGATATTGTGCAGCTTGTGCTGCAGTAGACTTCGGTGAAAATGCTAAGCTAGCCAAATCATCACGCGCTTGCTGCACAACTAAATCATTTCGAATGCTAGCCTCAAGCTTACTTGCTGTTAAGCCGTTTTGCTCCATTGTTTTCTGATAAATCTCTTCAGAGAACTGACCATTCTCTTGAAATTCTGGCAATCCTAAAATGTGGTCGCTTAACTGCTTGTCACCAATTTGAAAGTTGGCAGCCACAGTTTCTTTATTCACTAAGCGACGCATGATTAAACCATCTAAAATAGACTGTTTAAATGCAGGGCTATCGAACATAGTAGCGTCATATTTTTCACCTTGCGCTTGCATCCGCGTTCTTACAGATTCTAATGTAGAACTATATTCTTGCAGTGAAATTTCATCATTACTCACCTTAGCAACAGGTACGTTACCGCCAGCACCACTCAAATATTGATCAATACCAAATAGTGCAAATGGGATGGTAATAGCGGCTAAAATAATTTTTGCTAACCACCCTTTTGAATGATTACGGATCAGTTCTAACATAAGTCTACTTTCAATATTTTATAACTTCAGATATTGCCAAATATAGGCTAAAAATCAACTTAGTAATATACCATAACTGCACGTTGGACGCACCCTGATATTATGTCCTTGGCTAGAACGTTAATTTTAAGAGATGGGAAAGGCTCTAAAAAGAGTAAGGTGTGTGGCACTTTGCATAAAGAAAGGATAATAAAAAAGAGTGTTAAGTCGAAACTTAACACTCTTTTCATTGTTGGCGGAGCGGACGGGACTCGAACCCGCGACCCCCGGCGTGACAGGCCGGTATTCTAACCAACTGAACTACCGCTCCAGTTAACTCGTATTGCTGTGCTAGTTAATTCCAAAAAATAAAGAGCGCCTATGGCACTCTATTATCTTAAGACAAATATTAAAAAGTTTGGTGGGTGCTAACGGGGTCGAACCGCTGACATTCGCCTTGTAAGGGCGACGCTCTACCAACTGAGCTAAGCACCCTGTATCACTTATCAATATTCTTCAAAACTAACAGTGTTATTTGGTTATATAGCTTAAACAAATAAGCCGCCCAACCAAACAAGTGCGCTAGTTTACAGCATCTTTAAGTGATTTACCAGCTCTGAATTTGGGTGAGTTTGCAGCACTAATTTTAATTGTTGCGCCAGTACGAGGATTGCGGCCATTACGTGCAGCACGTTTACCTATATAAAAAGTACCAAAACCAATTAGAGTAACCACATCGCCTTTTTTCATGGACTTAGTGATTGCATCTGTAGTTGCATCTAGTGAACGGCCTGCTGCCGCTTTGGAAATATCTGCCGATTTAGCTATCTGGTCGATCAAATCTGATTTATTCATGTGTAATCCCCTATTAGATAATTAATATATCAGTCGCAAACCTGATATGCCTTTATATCAAGCTACAAAAGCCTCTGTCAAGAGTGTTTACACTTTAAATTGCAGTTTTTATTTAAAAAATAAGTATCGTTACAATTAATGTGTGATTGCCGCTTTAGTATCTTTTTTCGACTCAGAAGCAGCTGTCGGCAACTCTTTACCATCAATAGGCTTAGGCATTGTTTCTAACGCATATTCCAACACTTGATCAATCCATTTAACAGGATGGATGTTTAAATGATTTTTGATATTTTCAGGAATGTCCGCTAAATCTTTCACATTCGCTTCTGGAATCAGTACCGTTTTAATGCCGCCACGATGTGCTGCTAACAACTTCTCTTTCAAACCGCCAATTGGCAACACTTCACCACGCAAGGTAATTTCACCTGTCATTGCCACATCAGCACGTGCTGGAATATTCGTTAACGCTGAAACCAAAGCCGTTGTTAAACCAATGCCGGCACTTGGTCCATCTTTTGGTGTTGCACCTTCAGGCAAGTGAATATGAATGTCTTTTTTCTCATAAAAATCTGCTGGAATACCGAGTCGCTCTGCACGACTACGTACCACACTCATGGCGGCTTCTAGCGACTCTTGCATCACGTCACCTAGTTTACCTGTTTTAATCATTTTACCTTTACCTGGCATTACAACCGTCTCAATGGTTAGCAACTCGCCGCCAACAGACGTCCACGCTAGCCCTGTGACCTGTCCGATTTGATTCTCTTTGGCAGCAACACCAAAGTCATAACGGTAAATACCAAGATAATTATCAATATTATCAACAGTCACTTCGATCTTTTTAATGGCATTAATCTCTTCACCATCATCTGCACGATGATGAATTTTAGCATCCGTCTTGCTTTGCAATAAAGCTTTAACCACCTTACGACACATCTTAGATAATTCTTGCTCAAGACGCCTAACGCCAGCTTCACGCGTGTAATACTGCACAATATGTCGAACAACATCTTCACCAACACTAATTTCAGTTTTCTTTAAACCATTGGCTTTAAGCTGTTTTGGTAGTAAATAACGTTCAGCGATATTCACTTTCTCATCCTCTGTATAGCCAGCAAGGCGAATAATCTCCATTCGATCCAACAATGGTGCAGGAATATTCATGCTATTAGCAGTTGCGATAAACATCACATCAGACAAGTCATACTCAACTTCAGCATAATGATCTGTAAACGTGTGATTTTGCTCTGGATCTAACACCTCCAATAAGGCAGATGATGGGTCTCCACGCTGGTCTTGGCCCATTTTGTCCACTTCATCTAACAGGAATAATGGGTTTTTAACACCTGCTTTAGCCATGCTTTGCAGTACTTTACCAGGCATAGAACCAATGTACGTACGTCTATGGCCACGAATCTCAGCTTCGTCTCTTACACCTCCTAGTGCCATACGAATAAACTTGCGGTTAATCGCTTTCGCAATACTTTGTCCAAGTGATGTTTTACCAACCCCTGGCGGGCCTACTAAGCATAAAATTGGTGCTTTCACTTTACCAACACGTTGCTGGACCGCCAAGTACTCAACAATCCGTTCTTTAACTTTTTCTAGGCCGTAATGATCGGCATCTAAAACTTGCTCTGCAGCCGTTAAGTCGCGACTAATTTTAGTTTTTTTCTTCCAAGGCAAGCCAACCAGCGTATCAATATAGTTACGGACAACCGAAGCTTCAGCTGACATTGGTGACATCATTTTTAGCTTCTTAAGCTCGGCACTTACTTTAGCTAATGCCTCTTTTGTCATCCCAGCTGTTTTAATTTTTTTCTCAAGCGCTTCTATCTCGTCATTATCATCTTGCTCACCAAGCTCTTTTTGAATCGCCTTCACTTGCTCATTCAAGTAATACTCACGCTGGCTTTTTTCCATTTGGCGCTTTACACGGCCACGGATACGCCTCTCTACCTGCAGGATATCAATTTCAGATTCCATCAATTGCAACAAGTGCTCTAAGCGCTCAGTCACACTTAACATTTCTAATACGTTCTGTTTTTCTTCCAGTTTCAATGTAAGGTGTGCTGAGATGGTGTCAGCTAAACGTCCTGCTTCGTTAATCGTTGCAAGGGAAGTGAGAATCTCTGGTGGAATTTTTTTGTTGAGTTTCACATACTGATCGAATTGTGTCATGACCGTACGCATCAATGCTTCAACTTCGCTATCTTCTTCATGAAGTTGTTCAATCGCCTCTGGTTTCGCCCAGAAACTACCGTCTATCTCTTCAAATTCTGAAACACGTACACGATGTAAACCTTCAACCAATACCTTCACAGTACCATCTGGTAGCTTAAGCATTTGCAATACCGTTGCAATAGTCCCTATTTCGTAAATATCATCAGCATCAGGCTCATCTTTTGTTGCTGACTTTTGCGCGACTAACATGATTTTTTTATCGGCATCAGACGCAATTTCGAGCGCCTTTACCGACTTATCTCTTCCCACAAAAAGTGGGATGACTAAATGTGGGTAAACCACAACATCCCGCAAAGGCAATAATGGCATTTTTCCATGCGCCAATGGCTCAGCAGCTGTCATTTCTGTAGTGTTTGTTGATTCAGTCATAGTTACCTTAAATTTTACACGGGGTTGTGCCCTATGCCATTAAACATGGGAACAATATTTGGTACTTCAAGGGCAAGCGGTAATAAAAACTTTAATCAATACGAAAAATTGTACTGATACTTCACTATTAAGCCTCTCAATTAACATTGAAAATAGCTAATGCGAAATATTCGCTAGTTAGCTGGCTTTTTCCGCTAATTCAGGAGGGTCTTGAAAAATCATCTCGGGTGTTGCGCCATCATTAATCACGTCTTCACTAATAATTACTTTAGTTAAGTTTTCCATTGAAGGGATATCATACATAATTTCAAGCAATGCTTGTTCTAAAATAGAGCGAAGACCACGTGCACCTGTTTTGCGTTTGAGTGCTTTTTTAGCAACTTCTTTCAAAGCTTCCTCTGAAAACTCAAGCTCCACACCTTCCATCTTGAAAAGTTTGGCGTACTGCTTGGTTAACGAATTTTTAGGTTGCGTTAAGATCGCCATTAACGCTTCTTCATCTAATGATTCTAGTGTTGCAACAACAGGCAAGCGACCAATAAATTCTGGAATAAGGCCAAATTTAATTAAGTCTTGTGGCTCAATATCACGCAACACTTCACCCACTTCGCTCAAATCGTCTTTGCTTTGAACTTCCGCACCAAAACCAATACCGCCTTTTTTAGAGCGTAAACGAATGATTTTATCTAGGCCATCAAATGCACCGCCACAAATAAATAGGATGTTAGTGGTGTCTAACTGCACAAACTCTTGATTAGGATGCTTGCGCCCACCTTGTGGTGGAATAGAAGCCACGGTCCCTTCAACGAGTTTCAGCAACGCTTGCTGCACACCTTCGCCAGACACATCACGTGTAATCGATGGGTTTTCTGATTTGCGCGAAATTTTATCAACTTCATCAATATAAACAATGCCACGTTGTGCTTTTTCAACGTCATAATCACACTTTTGCAATAGTTTTTGCATGATGTTTTCAACGTCTTCGCCTACATAGCCCGCTTCAGTTAGCGTTGTCGCATCCGCCATCACAAATGGCACATCTAACAAGCGTGCTAAGGTTTGAGCTAGTAGCGTTTTACCTGAACCTGTTGGACCAATCAGTAAAATATTGCTTTTTTGAATTTCAACATCATCTTTTGTCGTGCTATCAGAGATATGGTTGTGTTCAAGACGTTTGTAGTGGTTATAAACCGCTACAGATAAGTTTCTCTTAGCGAGGCTTTGACCAATAACATATTGATCTAGAATTTTAGAAATTTCTTTAGGGCTAGGCAGTGATTTTTCTGTGGTTTTGATATCACTGAGGCTGTGTATTTCTTCTTTAATAATGTCATTACACAAATCAACGCATTCATCACAGATAAAAACAGAAGGGCCAGCAATTAACTTTTTAACTTCATGCTGACTTTTCCCGCAAAATGAGCAGTAAAGTAGTTTTTCTTCTTCAGACTTGGTAGCCATTTAAAATTCCTGTTGCTTGATTTATATTATGCTACTGCAGTACGGTCAGTAATCACTTTATCAATAAGACCATACTTAACTGACTCTTCAGCACTCATAAAGTTGTCACGTTCAGTATCAACATTAATTTCTTTTGAAGATTTACCGGTGTTGTCAGCTAAAATCGCATTCAAACGTTCGCGTAAGTACATGATTTCTTTAGCTTGAATTTGAATATCTGAAGATTGCCCTTGGAATCCACCAGAAGGTTGGTGAATCATGACACGTGAATTTGGTAGGCTAAAACGCTTACCTTTCGTGCCGGCTGACAATAAGAATGCTCCCATGCTGGCTGCTTGACCGATGCATAAAGTGCTGACATCAGGCTTAATGAACTGCATGGTGTCATAAATTGACATGCCAGCAGTCACAGAACCGCCTGGAGAGTTGATATAAAAAGAAATGTCTTTATCGGGATTTTCTGCTTCTAAAAACAACAACTGCGCAACAATTAAATTGGCAGAGTTATCATTAACAGGTCCAACCAAGAAGATGACACGCTCTTTTAATAAGCGAGAGTAAATATCATACGAGCGTTCACCACGACCACTTTGCTCAATCACCATTGGAATGTACCCTAGGTTTTGAGTCTCTTGTGCTTGGTTAATCAAGCCTGTATCTTCACTCATGTTTGTCGCCTCTTTATCATCCTGCCATTAATTCATCAAAATCCACTTTAGACTCTGAAACTTTTGCCTTCTTAAGGACCCACTCAACAACATTATCTTCTGTTGCCAAAGCTGCTGGCTCATCTAAGCGCTTCACATCTGCATAATACCAATCAACCATTTGTGCTGGCTTTTCATAGTTCTGAGCAAAGGTTTCAACCATCGCCTTCACCTGGTCTGCATCCGCTTGCAAGTTCTCAGTATTGACTAATTCTGACAGAATTAAACGTAAAGAAGAGCTACGTTTCGCCTGTTCTTCAAACATTTGTGGTTGTAATTGAATCGTTTTCGGATCCATTCCACGCTGTTTTAAGTTTTGTGTCGTCATTTGCATCATGCGTTCAATCTCAGAGCTCACGATTGCTTTTGGTAATTCCAGCTCAGTTACATCAACTAAACCTTGGAACACTTGTTCTTTCACACGTGCTTTAATGCGTTTTTCAACTTCCTGCTCTAAACTTGATTTGATTTCAGCGCGCAATCTCTTAACGTCACCGTCCTCAACACCCAATGTTCTAGCGAAGGCTTTATCCACTTCAGGGTATGTCGGCTCTGAAACACTATTATATTTCACAGTGTAGTTAACTTTTTTGCCTGCCAAGACTTCTGGCTCATGGTCTTTTGGATAAGTAATATCAAATTCCTTAGTATCGCCAGCTTTCCCGCCAGTGAGCTCTTTATCAAAAGCTTCAATACGGCCAACTTCGCCTAGAACAATATCCATCCCTTTATTACCAGTGCTTTCAACCTCTTTGCCATCAATGGATGCTGTTAAATCGATATTAATACGATCCGACTTCTTAGAGGCACGCTTCACCAATGAGTAGCTCACACGTTGCTTCACTAAAACATCAATCGTTTTATCAATATCTTTAGCAGCCACTTTAAGTATTGGTTTTTCAACCTTCACTTTTTTGACATCACCC
>Ga0209502_10000463_pt1 | contig 44102 bp, 36 predicted proteins | sample ArcticOcean_MG_C_10_FD_187442 | JGI IMG/M metagenome (GOLD analysis project Ga0209502, IMG submission 187442) | Marine microbial communities from western Arctic Ocean - ArcticOcean_MG_CB11_90 (SPAdes) (version 2) | ecosystem: Environmental > Aquatic > Marine > Oceanic | place: Arctic Ocean... | reverse complement strand
GGATTGGGATGGGGATGGATATCCGACTGGCCAAGAACGAATACATGGAACAGACCCCGATAACCCAGAATCTCATCCTGGAACATTCAATCCCCCGATTGCCCCTGACCCACCTGAGAAATGGATCAATGAAGATGATTTTGATTGGGACCTGACTGCGAGTGGAGACACTACTGCAGGCTACGATGATGATGGAGATTGCCGACTTGCCGATTCAACTCAGAGTCAAAAAGATAATAATCGGAATAATATTGAATGTGATATCATCTTAGATTATAATGAAATGAGGGGGGAATGGTCCGAGCCTAATAGTGATAGACTCGTCGATGAAGACCCCGATGAAGAAAAATATGCCAAAGAGGCCATCCATCGAGCATTTTTGTTGGCAATCGGTAAAATGGGATTCGTATTCTTGCTAGGTATTTTCCTACCTTTATTCTTAGCAACTGGGCTGATTCGTGAAGAGATGGACAATTCAACGATACATTTCATGCTTGCAAAACCAATTGCTAGACGTGATATATTCCTTGGCAGGATTGTAGGATATTTAGGCATTGTATGGCCATATATCATTGGAATGGGCATAATAGTCGCAATCATTTCCGGTTTTGCTGGACCTGGTGATAGTTTTTTTAGATTTGCAGACCTCGGAATGTGGATGGCTATAATATTCGCAACAATGTTAGCAACATTAGTTTATGGCATGTTATTCTGTGCACTTGGAACCCTGTGGAAACGGGGTATTATACTCGCACTTCCATTTGCTGCATGGGAATTAGGAATGGCGATACTATCCTTCGGGGCCCCTTCTACATCAATACTCAGATTTTCTGTTATTGGTTGGTCACTAAATATTATCGATGCCGCATCTTTGGTTGTTTGGCCTAATATGGGCCTATTCATCAGCATGGGGATGTGGGGCGGCGGACATGGTGGCGGTGGTATGTGGGATGATTCACTTGAGGGTGCAAATGCTTTGAGTGCCTTTGCATCTGATACTGGATTAGGAATTAGCCCAATAGCAACAATTGTAGTTTCCACGCTTGTATTATTATTCCAAGCAGCAGTTCTGTGGCTAGTCGGTTCTGCAATTTTCAAAGGGAAGGAAATTGAATGAGCCAAGATATACCCACTTTTAGTGGCGATTTGACGCGGATGTGGAATTTACAAGAAAGACCACCATTGCAGCACCTCACTTGGGATTGGTGGTGGTGGCTAGTAATGCTTGATGACCATGAAGGGAATCCAAGCGGTAAACAATTGATGGTACTTTGGTCCACAAAGGACAATGCTATCGTTGATGTAAATGGAAGCCCTTGGACTCCAAAAGGCAGACCTGGCTTTGATGATGATGGAGCGATTGCATTGGATGGAATGGTCTGTGCATGGTGGTTTGATGGAAAACAAATGCACGAACCTATAATCAAAAAAATCTGTAAAATGATTGCAATACCTGATACTCACCCACAATGGCCACTGACCGACGATGCCACTACTGGCCAAGGTGGTGGGGCTGTTATCCCACTATTAGGCGAAGATCTGTCGATGGGTTTGAAATCAGACCTTAGTGAATTTTGGATTAATTTGGTAACCGATAAAGAAATGCGCGGAGATAATGTACCCACTGATTTCAAACTAAAGTTAACCCCATGGAATCAAGCAATGTCTACTGCGAGGAGAGCAAGTGCCACTTATGCGGCCAATATGGGATACGATATTCTTCGACTACATGGTACCAAAGTAGCTGGCACATTGGATGATGAACAGGTGTCCGGAACTGCATATTTCCAAAAAGTATGCGTTCAGGCCCCATCGGTCCCATGGTATTGGGGAGTATTACACTTGGATGATGGTTCGTATATCGATTGGTTCATCCCCCATGCATCCTTAACAGTAAGTGCTAGAGATAACAGACCGTGGAAGAAAAGAGATATTGGGCATATTGCATTGAGCCAAGGTGGTCTATTCCATGATGCAAAGAACAAACGTAGTGAGAAGTTTACAAAAGTCACTGTTACAAAGACGGCTGGTGCTAATCTTGAAGGTGACCATGCCCATTACCCCGGTGCACCATTACCGGTTTTTGAGATTCACATGCATAATGGTAGAACTGATATCAAATTGCAAGTGGAGGCTATTGAAAGAGCTAATTGGACTTTTGACCAGCCAACTAGAGGGGGAATGCAATCACATTTGACCTATAATGAATACCCCCTCAAATTAAATAAATTAATTATTCAAGATGAAACTGGAACAAGAACTGAGTCGGAATACAAGTGGGCAAGAGGGAATGCTGAACATTCTTGGGGCCTACTTCACTGATAAAATGGGCAAATATGGCAAAAGGTTCATCAATAACGGCGTACCAAACATTACATAGTGGCGTTTCTATGACTCAAGAAGAAGTAACAGAAGAAATAATTGAAGAACTTAATGAAGAGGTCACAAATGCTGACAAAACAAGTTCTGAAGCAAGCATTGATGCTAAGCAAAAAAAACTTGCTACAAAATTTTTAACTATTCCCGGTGAAGAGATTTTACTTACCAAACAACCTAGTATCTTTGCCTTCCTTGGAATGTATGTTTTGGGTTTGATCGTTCTTGGCGTTCATTTACTATTTGGCCAAGCGGACTTATTGGGTGATAGTGATTCAAGTGGACTAGTGAAAGTTATTCTTTGGATAGTAGATATAAGTGGCGGAGAAACTGTACCTTTCGGATTTGTATTGACAATGTTATTCGTCACATGGTTAAACAGACTGATGAACATGTCCACTTCTGGAAGATGGGTTACAACTTGGTTGCTAATAGTAACATTTACTCCAATTCTTATTCAAATCGATGATGTAATATATTTCATCACAGATATTTTCGGAGAACCAATCGGAGGATTCATACCAGATTTCATAAGTTATAATTATACAATATTTGGATTGATATTCGCATCAATATTTTGGGGATTGACTTATTATTTCCAGAAGAGTTTCCACTATGCGATTACTTCTGATGCAGTAATATTTCAACATCGATTTTTATTGTCTCATTCAAGAAGGAGAATTCTTTACGATAGAATATCTGAAGTGATTGAAGAAAGAAATCCAATGGGCATGATATTGGGTTATTCAACTCTAACGATTCTAACAGATACCGGAATCGGCCTAGTAGAAGAAACAATTGGAGTGGGAGCAGGAACCACCTTGCCTGGAACCTCACAGAAGGATTCCGATTCAGCTGCTGCATCTGCAGGAAAGACATGGATTCGCAGTATTATTGGATTGATGACATACCAAAGAACTGTCACTAGAGTTGTAGCTGATCCTAAGAACTGTTTTTATTCTATTCGCAAATCCAATAAGACTAAATTATTAGTCGATGAAATGCACAAAAAGCACTCTTCCTCAAGTTTATTATCTGATTTAAAGGATTCATTAACTCAATGAATCATGATTAATCTACAACTGTTTAGAGCGAGTCATTGAAGAACCTCTAGCCCTTCACATGTATTGTTGGAGATGACACTATGAGCGAGGAATTATTACAAACAGCCATTGATTTATTCAATCAAGGAAATATCGATGGCGCTATTGAGCACCTAGAATCTAAGTTACCGGACAATCCAGATAACGCACAAATGCACCACATGTATGCTGAATTTGCAAATATGAAGAATTCAGAGGCACAAGACGATGTAATTCCTGGCCGCAAAATAATGATGATGTACAAAAAAGCAATGGAACTCGATGAAGAGAACATGGAATATATTGCTGACTTCGCTGCATTTGCGCTTGAGTGTCGCCGTATACCAGTAGCAGTAAAAGAATTCCAACGCTATGCACGCCGTCTTGAACTTGAGGACATTCCAATTGATGAAATTCTTTTCACCGCTAGCCGTAATATTGTTGATGCGATTGAAGTGATGGACCCTAGTAAGAAAAACCCGATGGTTCAACCTTGGCTTCAACAGGCTCTGATTTGGGCTGTTGGCGGTCTAGGATACAGCAAGGACGAAGCTGTAGAAATGATGAATCGCGAAATTTGAGGTGAGGATTTGACAGGCGAGACTGTGAAGCTCGCCTTTAGAATTGGATACTTGGGCAGTGGATTCCATGGTAGCCAAATCCAACCTGATGTAAAGACAGTTCAAGGAGAATTAGTCCGCGTATTTCAAAGTCTCAAATGGATTGATGGAAATATCACAGAACATAATTTAGTTCTTTCAAGCCGCACTGATGCAGGGGTCAATGTCAGAGTAAATGGTGGAGCAGTAACCTTAAAAAAAGGTTTATGGGAGTCTTTAGGTGCCAAAAAAATGATTCGTGCTATCGATGATCGTCTATGTGAAGGAATCTCATTTCTTGATGTAATTGAAGTTGCAGATGATTGGAATCCAAGACTGGCACAATATCGTGTATACCGTTATAGAATTGAGGGCATTGAATTCTGGAAATATCCAGGCGATGTATTTACCGAATATTGTAATCTATTCACAGGGACATATGACGCTTCCAACTTCGCACGGATAGAGGAAGGTAAGGAACCGATGCGAACAATTCTTTCCTGCTCCCCATGGATAGTAAATAATCGAGTTGTTGGTTTTGAAATCGTTGGTTTGGCTTTCTTATGGAATCAAGTTCGCAGAACTGCAAATGCAATCTTCAAAATGTCAATAGGTGATTTAACTATTGAACAGGTAAAACAGGCAATTCAGAAACCAGAAGTAACAGTTGATTTTGGTGTAGCACCACCAGAATGGCTAATATTATGGGGCGTAAGTTGGCAACAATTACCGCTACCAGACCCTACTACTGAGCCCCATTTTACATCAGTACCAGAAGGAAGAGTCGCTGAGAGAACAATGCGCAAACGCTGGAGATTGGCAGCGGAGCATGAAATGAAATCCTTGCTCTACAATGAATGGGCAGCAATTGGCGAGTTACCAATAACACACCATCGTAATTCTTGAATCAAATCAAGTCTAATGTTGGGCCAACCTTTTCAAATAAGCGCAATACTTCATCTAGATCTTCTCTTGTCAAACCAGATGACATCTGAGTTCTAATTCTTGCTTTATCTCGTGCAACCATTGGGAACACAATTGAACCTGCCATTACTCCTTCTTTACCCAAAGCAGCGGTCATAGCTTTTGCAACACTTGATTCACCGCACATCACTGGAATAATTGGAGTTGTTGACACTCCTGTGTCAAAACCAAGGGATTGTAATTCATTACGGAAATAATGAGTATTCTCCCACAGCCTAGCATGATGTTGAGGCTCACTCATCAGAACTTCAATTGCGGCTTTTTGTGCAGCAGCAACTCCTGGTGGTTGTGAACCTGAAAGAAGCCACGAACGTGAATGATTGAGTGCATGAGTCCTAGTCATCTCCGTTCCTGCAACGATACCGCCTTGTACACCCAGTGCTTTAGAGAATGAACCGATTTCAAAATCAACTTTACCCTGTAATTTGAAGTGGTCTACGATTCCAGCACCTGTATCGCCCAGAACTCCTTCACCATGGCAATCATCGACGTAAATCATCGCATCATATTCCTCTGCCAATGCATGAACTTCATCCAGAGGAGCAATATCTCCGTCCATTGAAAAGACACCGTCAGTGATAATTAATTTACGAACTGAATCTTGGTGTGATTTCAATACCGCCTCTAATTCCCCCATGTCATTATGAGCATAAACACCTCTAGCCGCCTTTGTTAATCGTACACCATCAATAATTGAGCCGTGATTTAATGAATCAGAGATGATCACATCATCTGCCCCTGAAACCAGAGTAGGAATCAATCCTACATTTGCTGTATAACCTGCTGAATAAATCAGTGCGGATTCAACACCTTTGAATTGTGCAACTTTTTGTTCTGCTTCTAAATGAATATCCATTGTTCCGGCAATCGCTCGAACAGAACCGCTCCCTACACCATATTTTATAGTGGCATCAAGCATTGCTTGGACCACTTTCGGATGAGTTGTTAAATTCAAATAATTATTTGCCGAGAGCATAATAGTTGGTTTACCATCTATCTGGCATCTCGGCATATTTGCACCTTGTAAAGTAGGCGGTTCCCATAATAATGACTTCTCATCTAACTCATCAAAACGGTCTTTCATCCACGACATATCACCTGGCATATGGTTCCCCTCATTCATAGGACCTTGACGGCCCTTCATGTTCTTTCTTGTTGGCCGCTTCGCCCCTCAAACTCAAAAAGGTGATTGACTTGGCCGTACTAATGCTGCTCACTGGTACTGTTAGTAGTGGCCTAGGCCGAGCACACATTTTCATGTCACAGCAGCATTACCAAGAGCAATTCAGAGGATTTCTAGGCCATACTGCTTGGCCTGGGACTTTGAATATCGCAGTCAAGGGTGATGTGTTAGCAAAATACATCGCATTGAGAAATAAAGCGGGAATTGATACCTTGGATGCTGATGAAGAGGCAATGAAGTCAGCTATGAAAATAAATGTCAGTACAATTGATTCGACTAGAATTCGCGGATTCTTACGAGATGGTGTTTCATTTGGAGGAGCAACTGCTTTTAATGCAAGAATATCTCATTCCGACAAAATGGTCAACTGTGCGATTCTAATTCCCGATTTAACCCGCCATATTGATGTGATTGAAGTCATTTCTGGAACATTTTTGCGAGAGTTCTTCCATATTGAAGATGGAGCAGAAGTTACTATTGAACTGATTTGAGTGTCACTCTTCTTCAAACCCATCAAATGTGTCTACAACTTCGAGCATTTCTTTATCTTGCCCGACCATCGATTCAGCATGCTTAGGTTCATCTTCAATATTTGTCATTCCCATGAATGGATCTTTTCCATCTTCTATCATGCATAATAATCTCCATCTTGGAGCCCAAGACAAATGAACATACATTGGCCCAGGCAATAATAGTAGGAACCACGATATCAAAGATGGTATCGCCATCATATCAATCCGATCGATTGTCAATAATGCAAATCCAATAAATGGCATAGGATAGAGTATTGCACGCGGCGGGGAAACCGGAAATCTTTTGAATACACTAACCAATATAATTGAAACGAATCCTAATAGCAAACAAGTAGCTACCAATAGCGCGGAATGGAATATCCATCCGCTGACCCATCCTGAACCTGATTGTGCAAACTTGTATGGAAGAAGAATCGCAATAGAGACTAACACCCCATAAAAACCACCGATATTAGCTGGATGGGATAGCCACAAAGGTAATTTTGTGAAGCGGCGGGAAAGTGAAGTTCCGAGAAGAGTGGCCCTCTCACTCAGATCAAGCGATTCAAGGCGTTTTTCCCATGCTAAAGAGGCACTCATCAATTCAGTGGTTTAAGATTAGGTTTTTGAAGATAGAGGTGAGTCAACAACATATTATGTGGTTTATTCCCTGTTAAGGAATTTGGCCATCGGGCCTTCAACTTCAACCTCTTGTTCTTCTTCAAACCAAGATCTTTGAAGTAATTCACTTTCTTGTTTCTCTCTTTGCCTTCTTTCACTATCATCTGTGATACTTGATTGTTCAGCATCCTCATCATTACACAGACTTGATAATATAATCGCCTGATTTAATAGCGCTAATGAACGTCTAAGTTGTGCTGTAACTTTTTTCTTATTAGTAAAATGCCCAATCCTTGTATAATCTTCATCATCATAGACCAAGTCTAATCCACCAAATAGAGTGTTAGTGGCCAAACGGACTCTAGCATCTTTCAATAAGACCCACTTCTTATCCGATTGTAACCAAACAAAAACTTCAGCCTTACCCACCGGCTCATCACTCATCAAAGGGTGATTGAAATTTACTGAAAATGGGATATTCTTATCTCTTTTAATGACTAATATTATTGGTATAGTAATAGCAAAAAAGAGCAACACGGGCAACGAGATATTGGCTAATTCAAAGGGTCTTGAAATCATAAATAATGAGCATAATATCAGAGCTACAGATATTGCCAATTTTGGCATTTTTGAATCATCCGAATATAATTCTTTGGCCACCATCGTTTCAAAGTAAACTTTAGTTGTTGATGGCGGGTCGTCAAATGAATTAGAAGCCATCAAACTAACCATCATCCGATTCCATTTGAAGGTTATGAGTAAAAATCAATTTATGCGAAATTATTGGTGGCGATAACCATTGATATCAAAGAACTTCATTGTAGCACCTGTTTTGTCCGCACCCTTCAATAACGGTAAGTGCGAGTTCACCCCTACGGGGTGTGTTAAAATGGTCGAATTAGCGCAGGGAGAAGTTGTTGAATCTCGCCGTGGCGGTGCTGACATATTGGCTCGCCTAACCAATGACATGGCTAGACTCGGACGTTCAGGACACATGCGAATTGAACGACGAGCCAAAGGAATAATGCCTAGAGTCAGCCAAATTGTTCTAAGAGAAGGAAGACCAATCTTAGCCCTGCATGAATCAGATAAACTACTTACTGGCCTAGAAGCACTACTTGAAATTGAAAGTGATTGTTCAGCATTAGATGCTACAATTTCACTTCATGTACAAGAAATAGAAGATGTTGATGTTATCGCTAAATTATTCCCGGCAGCATATCTGGACATCGCGGCGGAGAATATTTCTAACCATCGACAAGGAGAAGGGGAGTGGTGGAAACAATCACGTACTTTGAAATCAACATGGAAGCGTGAAGAAAGACTTCCAGAATTAGAACCTTCAGTTGAAACACCAGAATTCATCCGCCAAAAAAGCAAGGCCATGCTTGAACGACATAGCGGCATTGTAGAGATGTTAAGCCCTGGCCAAACTCTGATCTACGATAGTGAAGACCCGGCAAAACTATTCCAATTAGTGAGTGATTTAGCAACCCATGGTAGACCAATTCTTGTCATCTCTCGTTACGAAGTAGAACAATTGAATATCAATTTTGATTTACCTATTGAATCGTGTTCATGGCTAAGCAATGTAGAAACTGAAAATTCACTCGACCCGTCTTTGGAAAGCATTAAAATGAAAATTGATGCTTTTTTATGGGCCAACTCGAGAGCCGTGGTTGCTTTTGAAGGTTTAGAATATCTAGCCGGAATCCATGGTGATGACCGAATGATTGGAATGATCAGAGATATTTGCGATGGAGTTAGATTGGAAGATCACTTATTTATTTCCACTGCCGATTTAACTGCATTTAATCTATCAAAGAGGCAATTATTAACCCGTGAATTGGATGAATTAAAATCTGAAACCCTAGATCATTGGCTACTAGAAGATGATTTATTACTCGACCATCCGATTTGTGCGACTCCTGACGAAGACGAAACTCGATGGGTCGAAACTCAATTGAAAAGAGCATTAGGCGATAATTTACAATCTCCGGCAAGTTCTGTAGATGCTATGCATGGAATGTCTGGTGGCGAAGAGTCATTGGACCCTCTGGAGATTAGCAATGCCACGGGAAACCTATCTGCAATGATGCAAGAATGGGCTGAAGATTCAGAACTTGTGTCATCATTAGAAATTGAAAACTCCCAACCCATAACCTCTCCTAATGAACAAGGACCAAGCGATGATTGGACACCAACATTCCACGGCAGCGAAACTACTGAGATGAAACAATCAAAATCAAGACAGGTACAACAAATCCATCCACAACAGAATCTTGATGAAGATAATGTTGATTCTTCCTTGAATCCTGCAGTTGAGCAACCGACAGTTCAAAGACCAAATTCGTCGAAATCAACTGGCCCGAGAAAGGCTACTATTGTAAAGAGAGCAAAGAGGAGCATCAATCTCCCACCTATCACCACTAGAAAGAATACAATGCAAGCAAATGCTGCAATTCAAGTCGCTAGAAATTCTCCAGACCTTCCACAACTGAAAATTATTGCACAACCTGAAAAGCACCTATCTCGTTCAATAAAGGAACGTGACATCATCCAAAGAAAAGCACTTGATGACACATTCCAATCAATCTCTCACCAGCAAGATTTAGAACTTCAACAAGCATCTGTTCAATCTGCCGCTAAGCGTATTACAACTCTACCACCAACTAGCGGAGGTCCGAATGTATTGGACGTAGTGGCCGACATTAGGCCAATAGGTACCGAGACAAAACTAACTCCTTCTATGGCTTTAGATTCAATTAATCCTATAAGAAAAAATGAGGACGATATGAGAGAATCTGCAAGACGCTCTCAATCAGCTAAAACGATTGATGTTGTCGTTGAAGAATGGAAAGAATTGAGTTCAAAAAGAATACTTAACAGTAGCACCCTATATGACAAAGAAGGGAATGCCATTGAACGATACGGAGGCCAGTGAGTATGATTGGCAAGAAAGAACGTCTTGACCTTGCAATACAGAAGGCCAAAAAACAATTAATTCAAAATGGTGTTGACAGCCTAAAGTTCCCACAGGAAAAAACGGTCAAACAAGAAAAAACGAGTTTACCGCTATCAAGAATGAATCGTCTGCTTGGAAAATCTACAGTTGCTGATACTCGGCATAGTAGCATTTTACAACGCACCGGTGTGGCACAAAGACCAACCTTTGATTTGATCGCTGATTCAAATCTAGGAACTGAGAGTAGAGGCCACACACCGGTGATCAATCTACAAAACGACGGTGATGATTTTGCTAGCATTGCTGCAAGGCGAATTAAATCCTTAAGAGAAGTTAGCCTATTGAAGTCGGAACAAATGGCACTTGATATTGATACAGAAAGTCAATATGTTGGGATAGAAAGTGATTCACGGCCAATTTGGCTAAGCGTCTTAGATGGGCAGAGAGGAAGAGTCACTAATGCACTGCCTGATGAACTAGCACCACCCAATGAAGATTCAATACACCATCATAGCCGCTCATTACAAGTTAAAGCCGCATGGCCTAAACCACTACGAATCGACACTCAACGCACATTCAAACAATGGTTTGTATGCTCTGAAAACTCTCACGCTAGTAGAGCATGTGAATCAATAGTAGATTCCCCAGCAACTAGCCTCAACCCTCTACTCATCATCGGTGAAAATGGAACCGGTCGCTCACATCTAATTCACGCAACTGCGCAAGGCGTAGCAAGAAGAATGGAGGGGCTGGTATTCCTGCTCAGTGCTGTTGATTTGATGGGGATGGAAACACTTCCCAAGGATTGGCAAGAAGCACTAGTTGGAGCAAGTCTATTGGCAATTGATGATGCCCATATGATTGCAAATGATGCTGCTTTGGCTAATCAAATTGGAATAATGATAGACCATGCAATAAACTTAGGAGTACATGTAATCCTAACCAGTGTAGAATCTCCAGATGAATGGCCTTCTTCCCGTCTTTGGGACATTTGCCGCAATTCTGCTCAAACCCAGATACAGATTCCAACTGCCACAAACCTAGTAATGTTTACAAGAAGATTAGCTGGTTCAAGAAACCTAATGCTGGATGATGGACAGATGACTGCCATTGTCACTTTCAACCAAATCGGTTGGAGAAGTACTATTGCGAATTTTGACAAGGTCGCTCTTGCTATTGAGTCCGGAGATGATATAATCGATGGAGAGGATGTCATTCGCACACTACGGGATGAAGTAAGGCCGCAATTTGTAAATCAAGATGAAATCGTTCGCCATAACGTAGATGATATTGCGACACGATTGATTTCTAATGCAGTCGACACGGTCTATTCTGTTCATGACATTGGGGGAATCGACTTAGTTCGCAATATTCCTGAACTAGGAGAAGATGATTACCAGCCTCCACAATGGGATGCTAATGAAATGTTGTTGGAGGGTGAAGAAATGCTTGAGAAGTTCGTCCATAAAACCCTTGAGGAATTAACTCCTGAAGCACCTTCAGTTTTGAGCGTTCATGAAAATGAGCAGCATTTGATTACACGACCTAATCGCATTGAAGAGCAAGATTATGGTCGGGCTGCAGATATCTTAACCGAATTAGATAACAAAATTGATTCAAAAATAAAAGATGCTGAATTGGATGTATTCAATAATTCAATACTTCTTAGTGACCTTGAGGAGAAAATGATAGAATTATCACAGAAAGCGGGTAGTGCAGATATTGATGAATTAATCGCCATTGCGGATGAATTACGCCATCTTGAAGAGAAATTGGTTGCTATCGATCCAACTAGAGATGAACTTCCACCGTTTGAAGAAGACGATAAGCCTCGACGAATCGCTAAGAGAAGAAAAGGTAAATCAAAGAGAAAGGTTACTCGCCGCACCCCAAAAACAGTTGTTACAAAGAATACTGATAGTTATGAGGCATCATTGGATAGTTTTGAACCTGAGGGTGAATGGAATATTCAGGCAGAAGATATCGATATGAAAGATTTGCTAGATGATCGCACACTAGATAATAAGGAAGTAAAACAACCTGTTAAGGAAAAAATCGTTAGGGTAATAAAAACTCCAAAAAGCACCATTGCCGACAAACAGGACCAAGAATTGAATCTTGCCCCACTCGTGACCCTCATTTCAGGTGAAGAAGAATGAAGCCATGGTGGATGGACGGAGTTCCGTTCAAGTGTCAAGCGAATTGCGGCAGATGCTGTGATGAACCGGGTGGAATTGTCTATTTATCTGAAAAAGATGCACTGAGAATCTCTGAACATCATGGGATGGATGTGGAAAGTTGGTTGGAAAGAGATTGTGAACAAACAATTGATGGCCGCTACATTCTAAAAAGCAGAGTTGAAGACGAAATCTGTATTAATTTGGACGAAAACAAACAATGCACTATCTACAAAGTAAGGCCACAGCAATGTGCAGCATTCCCTTGGTGGGGTGAAAACCTGGCCACTGAAAGGTCATGGAATCGCGTGGTCGCAGAATGTCCAGGACTTACTGCTGAAGATGTAATCTTGGTCGATGGTAACAGCATTAGAATACAAATTTTTTCTGATAGAGACTCTAGTAAAGGTTTTCGCGAGTGGCCTGTGAAGAATAAAAAATAAAATAACAATGTTAGTAAAACACATTTAGTGTGTTATCAACACCATACTTTTGAAAGTATTCAAATTAGGACCGTCCTTATATGAGTGTGACTTTCCCACTGCAATTGAGGGATATTAGTGAGCGACGAAGAGGTTCTTTTGGAAGTGACTAATGGCCATCTGAACACAGGATTACGTGGTGTCCCAGTAGGGACCTGCCGTACATCATTTGTAACCCCTAATGAAGGAGTTCATTATTGCGGATATCCTATTAAGGAATTAACTAATTTCTCTCCAGAAGACATTGTTTATCTATTATTCAATAAAGAATTACCTAACCCTCAACAATCTGCAGAGATTCGCGCAGACTTATCAAAGAGAGGAGAAATACCTGGTGATTTAGTAGCAGTTTTTAGAACCCTGCCAAAGCATGGACATCCGATGGACTGGCTCAGTGTAGCGATCCACACAATAGGTATGTGGGAGACCACTGGCGATTGGAAAGAGGATGCAATGAATCTAATTGCTCGCATGCCTCGCATCATGGGGCTAATGTATAGGGTCAGAGAAGGCCGAGATGAAAATATTCCTGCTGATGATACATCAATGAATATGGTTCAAAGATTTGTTTCAACATTAGACATAGATGGAATTGACAATGACATCATGGAGCGAGTAATTGCAACATACCTAGTTTTGCATATGGACCATGGTGGCGGAAACCTATCAACATTTACCGGCAAGGCAATTGCATCTAGTAAAGCAACAGTGTATTCGGCTATGGCTGGAGCAATGAATGCCTTAAGTGGCCCATTACATGGGCGGGCAAATCAATCATGTCTCGAGTTTGTACTCAAAATTGGTACGAGTGACCCGATAGAAGTTGAGAAATTCGTACGCGGAGAATTGGCTGAAAAGCGACCAATATTCGGTTTCGGTCATGCCGTCCTTCGTAGCGAAGACCCAAGGGCTACTGCTCAATTTGCTCTCGGAGAAGAAATCTGCCCAGATGATGAGAATTTCAAAATTATTCGCACCCTAAGAGAAGTTGCACCTAGAGTTCTTGCTGAAAATCCAAAGATTAGTAATCCAAATGCAAATGTTGACATCGCAAGTGGAGCTTTACTTCACTACATTGGTCTTGAGGACCCAACCTACTACACCACCTTCTTCGGCTGGGCTCGTGTAATGGGGATTGGAGCACAAATTGTAGATGAGCGCACTGTATTCCGCAATGGCAAAGGTACTCCACTTTACCGTCCTAAGTATTATGCTGAGCAACAAACATTGCGCCATGTTGAGTGATTATTGTCCAATTACAGGACGAGATGTTTTTCCAGAACCTCTGTGACCGATTAACCGTGGTGCTTGCCATGGTGGCGAAGAATCACTTGCATCTTGTAACAGTTCGTCAACAGTTTTTTGCCAATTCCAAGTTTCTTTCCACATTGAAACTAAATCTTTTCTTCTTGCATCATCACAATCTGCCCAAGTAGGAACTTCAAGTTTGAGTTGTTTCAAGATTTCTAAATGATTTTCTTCAGTTGCAGAATCTAATAATAATTGTTGCTGCTTATCCAATGGTTGGGTTCCTGGATTTGCCCAACGCGCATGTCCTGTAGGCAACCATGTTAATTCGGGATTGGCTTTATCGCTCAAACCGGTAAGTCCAGCCTTTAGTATCAATTGCTCATTGACTGGTTTGGTCGGCCAAACATATGTCGGCATACCTTTGCGTAACCTGTTCAGAGTGTCTAAACTTTTACCCTTTAAACCAATAGTTTTGCCAAATGGTAACTTGTTGTGTGGAGGGACAAAATACTCTATTGCGCATGGTAACATTGCACTGCCCATTGCATTATGTTGTTTTATCAATGATGAAAATGGTGTTGAAAGATAGATTGGAAGGCTTTGAAGACGTTGGGTTGTTTTATTCCCATATGGCGCAATATAAGGAATTAAGGCTGCCCAAGGACGTTGAGTTTTGGCTAATTGAGAACTTTTCTTCATACCTTTGTGAAAGGCGTAATAGATCATGTTTTGATGTGGGACATTAAATTCATCGAGAATTTTATCTGCCATTATGATCATATCAGCAACATGCTGATCATGTTTTTTTCGTGAAAAAAATCCTCCCCCCATCGGCGCATTAGGATGAGGTCGCTTTATCTCAATACATCCCATTTTACCTTTTTCAACCCAATTTTCACGGATGACAGAATCCTCTAGCATTCCTCTAAAAGAGACAAAACCTTCCGCTTCCAAATCTGCTAAATTCCATGCTTCAACCCACTTACTCCGACCCTGTAAGCGACTGGGTGAAATTGATACATCTCTATCGTGATGAACTACCAATTGCTTATCTGCAGTCATCCTAATATCAAATTCGATACCGTCGAAAAAGTTAATTCCATGGCGTAAACTGTTCAATGTGTTTTCCGGTTCTTGGTAATACATCTTCGCGCCCCATGCTGTCCAAACGTTACACCTTGAAAGTATATCTTCCGGTTTAGACAAAAGTATGATATCCTGCAAACAGTATTTTACTACATGGGCGAATCTAAAACACTGAGTAAGGCTGAAAAAAAAGCCAATAGAAGTGAGGAAAAGAAAAAGGCCATTTTTGGATATGGAATGTTTGATTGGGCCAAATCTGCTTTCGAAACTAGTATCGTATCTGCAATTCTACCTGCTTGGTTCGCCTATTTGTTTTTAGAAGCAAATGGAGTCTCTGTCAACTTTACTGATTCGTTTGCCCTTACAGCTGATACTGCATGGGCAATTGCTACAATGGCTTCCGCCCTATTGGTTGCTGCAATTTCGCCTGCATTGGGAGTTATTGCCGATAGAAAAGCAATCAAAATGTTGGCATTAAAATGGTTCACTTGGCTAGGGGCTGGAGCTACCGTTCTATTGTCACTGAGCGCATATTTACCAATTGACATTGCCTGGATATTCATTTTGATTACATACTTCCTTGCTAATATCGGACTCAATGCTTCCGCGGTGTTCTATAATGCAATTCTCCCCTTTATGGGGGATGATGATGAATTGGATGAGATCTCTAATCTTGCATTCGCATATGGATATTTAGGTGGAGGAATACTTTTGCTAATACATCTAGCAATGGTCATGACCTTGAGTGGAACATGGGTTATTCCATTCGCACTTGCTTCTAGTGGATTGTGGTGGTTCGGGTTTGCGTGGTATACCTTTGCACATATTCCTGAGCCTGAAGTTGAAAATGAAATGGAGTGGCAAGGTTTCGTCAAAGCAACGAAAATGGCTCTATCTGAATTATATTTGACCTCTAAAGAGATTAAAAAATTCAAAGTAATATTCCTTTACATGTTCTCATATTTCTTATTCATTGATGGGATAAACTCTGTCACAGCACTTGCAGGTGTATTTGGTTCTGCAGTACTAGGGATTCCTATTGCTACATTGATGGTAGTAATTCTATTGGTTCAGTTTGTTGCAGCCCCTGCTGCGATCGGGTTCACCAAAATAGCGGAAATAACATCGGCTAAAACTGCACTTACAATCGCTTGCGTAGGCTGGTGTGTAGTCATAATATTGGGAGTTGGATTTGCCCCTTTGATGCCTGTTGATGCCAGTGAATATGATGCAGTAATAACAAGTGAAGATGGAATTAATTATCAAATGAATAATGAGCAAGAAAATATCGGAGACCTCATGAATGAAGGTAATCTTACTGCTTTAGAGATTGATAGCATTCTAACTGAATTTGAAGATTCACGCTTTAGCATACTCGTTGTTGATACTAATGGCACCTATGATGGGAAATTTGTCATTGGCATCGACAATCCTGCAAGTATTGGTGATGAAAAGGGAGATGGATGGGCAGTCTATTTACGCGATAATCTGTGGAATCCACTCGGTTTGGGTGTCAATATTCAATTTATGATGCTTGGATTGTTATCCGGATTGTTATTAGGCGGATCGCAAGGTCTTGCCCGCTCTTTATTTAGTAAAATCATTCCTGAAACTCGCTCTACCGAGTTCTTTGGGTTTTTTGGATTCTTTGGCAAAGTTGCAGCATTTATCGGACCGTTTCTCTATGCAGTTGTTGGAGGATATTACGGTTCAAGAGCAGGGTTAATCTCCATTGCACTGTTGATTGTTGCAGGGACTATAGTTTTGCGCTGGGTAGACTTTGAAGAAGGAATTAGAGTCGCGAAGGAAGAGGATATTCAGAATCGTTCATCTTGATGAATTTCATTGATTAATGCCAAACTGCCAATTCCGCCCCCGTATACTGTGCCAACTTCTAAAGAGAGGTGGCATTGCCATACATCCATGGAACCATATACAATCATGATGCTGATGATTGTAATCCTTACTCCAATCATTTGCTGGCTGTTTACCCGACACCGTCCAGATATGAGGGTTCCTTGGCGTCAATGGGCCCGTACTTTTCATGACAAGAGATACTATGTCCACGCACTTGGATATCTTGCCATCATCAAATGGAAGAAAATAACTGACACAATAAATGAACCCATCAAAATGAAAACTGGGCATTGGACCGAGTTAGTATATTCTATTGAAGGTGATTTTACAAAATGGATTCAAGATGCTTTTCAAAATGATGTATTAACCGATTTCCTCAACTTCCATTACCTATTTGTGTATCTATTCTTGATATATGTGACAACTGTGTACTTCGCATTTACTGATGATCGTGACATGGCGGATAAGGTTGCCTTGAACTATTTACTCATTTACGCTCTTGCAGTACCATACTACTTGTTTTTCAATGTCGAAGTAACTTCTTCTTGGATTCCTAATATGGACGCTCTATTGTATCATGACGGCTGGTACAGTTCGTTCTATGCTTTGCATGACCCTCTGGATAATGCCGTGCCGAGTTTACATGTCGCAATTCCATTTGGTATCCTCTATCTCAATTACTTACATGTAAAAGAAAAGGGAATAAAAATGTCTGAGTGGCGCCACTGGCCGTATCATGTATTCATAGCAATAAACACCTTAATGTTCATTTTCACAATTCTCTATCTCGGGATTCACTGGTTTATTGATATCCCGCTCGGTATCATCATTGGTGGAATTGGTGCATTATTTATTCATCACTTACAACCACGTCTTCGCAATGATTTCGGACCGATGTTCAAGGGAGTTACTAGAAAGAAAGTATGGCGACACGTATTTGCTGAAGGTGTTGCTGCTCTATTGTTACTCACTGTAATTTTGATGTCTGTAAACATTCAGTCTGAAACAGTAGACTCAAGGGTTTCATATCAACTTGGAGCCGATGATTCTACATTTGAGATTATTCAAGAATTTGAACCAGGCTCTAGCGTCTCGTCAAATCTAACCAATCTTCATGACAGTATTAGATTGGAGGTTGTTGTTCTCATTGTTGAAATGAGTGAGCCTGCAATGGAAGATGGGTCCATCGATTGGGAAATAATGAAGACTTTAGGAGACTATTATACTGTAGAACCACAATCAACTTTGATGCTTGAAATAGATACCCCGAACAATTACCATCTCATCATTATGCACAACCCTGGCAATAGTAACGGCTCGAGCGAAAATGAAGTTATCCAAGTTCGCATCATCAATGACTACCACGAAGATATAATGTGGAAAGCAGTATTACTTTCACTACCTTCTCTTTGGATTACAGGATTCGTAATCCACCGACTATACCGTTTGAAGAAATACAAGCGTAGTTTAATCGATTCAACTCCAAGTCACCTGTGGGAACAGGAGATAATTGAATCTGAGTAATGGTGAGGTTATGGCAAATAGCGGTGACTTGGTAAGCGCTGTAGACGATTTGATGGATAGCCCTGGTGGGCTATTACTCAAACAATCAAGAGATTTCTTGAGGTCAAAAATTAAGACTATTGGATTTGTTTTCATCCTCGGAATCATAATTGGGTTTCCGATTACAAGACAATTGATCACTTGGCTAATAGAGCCGGGTAGATTACCAGATGGTGTAGAAATAATCGTCATTTCACCGGTAGAATTCATCATGCTACAACTGCGTATTGCGATGAGTATCGGTATTTTTTTCGTCATTACGACATTGATTTATTTCGGGATATTTGAAGGACTGAAGTCACCATCAGTGAAACAAAAGTTAGCAGAGTTAAATTATTCAATACCTAAAACGGCTCCAACCATTTTACTTACAACAATTGCAATTATCTTATTGTCAATTTCAGGCTTGTATTACTCGTGGGAACTATTGACCCCAATGCTGCTCGAGTACCTAACAACCGATGCACAAAGTGCAGGACTATCCACTGATTGGAGGTTATCTGGCTATGTTGGTTTCATTGCAAACTTGGCCATAGCATCTATTATTGGCTTTCAGGCACCTGTTGCGACATTGCTAATTTTACGATTTGGAGTTGTAGATAGAAGTCAAATCAAATTGTATCGACGCCATATTTGGTTTTCTTCCTTCGTCGTGGGGGCATTGTTTTCACCACCCGACCCTCTCAGTTTATTCTTGGTTGCAGTACCTATAATCCTGCTATTCGAAATAGCACTAATAATCGATACGTTCACCAGAGAACAATAATGTTCAAATTATTTGCTCTGGTAAAGATGAACTCGGAACAGCCATATGACCTGGCCTCGCTTGGTAACTCGGGCCATGATAATCTGAACCACATGTTACTTTCAATCCTATTTTTTGAGCACCATTTAGCAATTCCATGCGATATTTATCTGGGTGAGAACGATGGAAAGCCTCTACTGCATCAACTCCTACTTCTTTGAGAAAGGAAAGTAAATTACTACTTTCTATCCCATAATAAATAGGGTGAGCTAATGAGCAGATTCCACCGGCTGCATGAATAACATTTACCGCTTCAATAATGGTCGGCTTTGTTTTTTCAACATTAGCAGGGCAACCATCTCCCAACCACTCATCAAATACTTGTTGCATCGAATCAGCATAGCCTTTTTCTATCATTTCCTTGGCTAAATGCGGCCTTCCAACTGCACCACTAGAACGTGCCATTACAGCCTCAAAATCAATCTTCATTCCCAATCCATTAACTTTCTCAACCATCCGCTTCATTCTGCCAATCCGACCTTCAGCGAATGGTTCTAACCACTTTCCAAAAGCAGTAATCGATTGTGAATTGATGTTGGGGTCATGAGTTGGAAAGTAGGCAAGTAAATGCCATGATGTCGTAGAACGATCCCTTCCTTCTTTCTCAAGAATAGTGGATTGGGCAGGTAGACCAGGAATACAAGTAATTTCTACTCCAGGAATGAATCTTATTCCTCTTTGTTTTGCTTCCTCGCTTGCTTCTTTCCAGCCACTGATGACATCATGATCGGTCAAAGCCCAAACTTTAACCCCTTCTGATTCAATTTTTTGTGCCAGTTGCGACACACTCAATTCCCCATCGGAATGAGTTGAATGACCATGAAGGTCGTAGTGCTCACTCCATTGCATCATTACCAATCCTCCATTCAAACGTTTTTCAAGTTATATCATTAGAATAGATCATCTAAGTCTGGTAATTCGGGAGAAGGAGTGGCAATGACTGTAACTGCTGGTGGTAACTCTTGATGTGATTCTGAAACAATTTCGGGCAATTCGGGAAGCATTGGTAGTAAGTTTTCTAAATCCGATGTTGGATTTTGTTCAAGGTCACTACTTTCTTCAAATGTTTCATCCAATGGAGGAAGGGTAGAAAATAGTTCATCCAAATCCGGCAACGGGACATGAGCAATTCCTTCACTGACGAAAACACGGTCTACTTCCAATCCGGGAGCAATCGGGGTGAGTATTTGCTCTGGATCTTCATGGGGCAATGCGATTCTCTCTACATTCACTCTCGACGGTTGGTTTTCGATAACTTGTGCTAGCTCCATTGTTGCCTCAACTGGTTGTTGATTGATCTGTTGAGTAGGCGCTTCAACTACCTTCTGAACCGGTGCCAATACTATCGGTTGTGCACTATCTACAATACCCAATACACCTATTGCGTGCTCAATGTTTTGCTGCTCAGCAGTTTCCGATTGGCCAAGAATAGAATTGATTATGGCAGATGTTTGAGGACTAGAGCCAACTGTCTCAAATCCATATTGGTCCATTGAGGTTGTTGAAGATGAACGAACTTTTGTTGGCATGTCCTCGAATGATTGGATTTGTTGCTCGGATGTCAACTTTGTATCAAATTGTGGAATTTCTTTTTCCTTACTGGCCCACCATGCAATTGCTGCCACAGTGATTGCTGCCCCAAGAGTAGCGCTTTCCTCAACCTTCCAACCAGCATTGCCAATTAGATTCCATTTTAAATTAGCAATTACAACTGCGCCGAGGATGACGGTGATTATTCTAGCAATAATCACAAGACGAGGGGCTCTGTGGTCCATGCTATCAATGCGATACGGTAAGACTGAACCTAAGAGGGTTTTCCACCGCTATTAATTCATCTCTGCCGCACGTACAGTATTTTCCATCAACATTGCAATTGTCATTGGTCCAACTCCGCCTGGGACAGGGGATAACCATGCAGCCTTATTCGCTACACTTGAATCAACATCTCCTGTCAATCTCCAGCCTCTGTCACGTGTTGTATCATCAACGCGATTAATACCAACATCGACTACGACCGCACCTGCTTTTATCCAATCAGCAGTAACCATTTCGGCTCTACCTACAGCAGCGATTAGAATATCTGCTTTTGAGCAAACTTCTCTGCTATCAACTGTTCTTGAGTGAGCGATTGTAACAGTGCAATCCACACCTTTGGCTCCAAGTAGCAAAGCCATAGGGTTACCGACGATTCGCGAGCGACCGAGAACCACTGCATTTTTTCCCGAGGTCTCAATTCCTGCCCACTTCAGCATACGCATTACTCCACTTGGAGTGCAAGGCAACATACCATCCATCCGTCCTTGGACCAAGCGTCCAAGGTTTTCCGGATGAAAACCATCAACATCTTTGCTTGGTGAAATTAAATCGGTTAAACCTTCTTCATCCATATGTTTTGGAAGGGGTGATTGAACCAAAATACCATGTAATGATTTATCGGTATTTAGTTCATTGATGATATCTCTTACTTCGTTTTCAGTACTGTCACTTGGTAATTCGATATGAGTTGATTTGATTCCCAATCTTTCACAGGCCTTTACTTTGGAGTTGACATATACATGAGACGCTGGATCATTTCCTACTATCAATACTGCAAGATGCGGATTTACTCCTGCCTGCTTTAGAGTAGAAATACGTACATGGAGTTCTTCCTCAACACTCGCTGCGCAAGCCTTGCCGTCAAGACGCTGTGCTACCATGTAGGGGGCTGTCGCTACACCTTCTTTGAGGATTCGCTAAAAAACATAAATCTAGTTTTACAATTAGCAGAGTGAAAACTCACGTAATGAGGAGCCTGCGGAGGGACTCGAACCCCCGGCCTTCGGATTACAAATCCGATGCACTACCAGCTATGCTACACAGGCGACAAGATGGGCGAGTTGCCTCTCCTTCTTGAATAAAGTGGTTGCAATAGTTGTAAGGAATTGCTGTTGATTGGAAAAGTTATTATCAAAAGTGTCCCTTTTCTCTACTTCCTTAACTACTAACGGAAGAGGCAACTCAAAGAGGATGTCTGCATTGGGCGGGATATGGACGAAGATGCAGGAGTTGGATTGCTGAACCCATATGCCCAATCCAAAGTCGGAAACGATACTATTTTTGGTTGGTGGGCTCGTTTCCAAGAAGCGGTTGCTTCAGGTGCTGATGCAGTAAACGGAACTATTGGCGCACTATTGGAAGACGATGGGTCATTAGCGATTAATCAAGTCGTAGATGCGGCTGTCCGTCAAGCACCACCGGTTGAGATAGCTGCTTATGCCCCACTCAAAGGATTACCAGCATTTCTAGACCTAGCCGTTACACTTGCACTCGGGGAAAACCGCACTGAATTAGAAGAGATTGGAATCACCACTACTGCCACTGCTACACCTGGTGGTTCAGGGGCACTATATCTTGCAGCAGCAAACTTTGCAAATAGAGGTGATAAGGTTCTGCTAAGGGATAGACATTGGGGACCTTACGAGGGATTCCTCAACGGTTGCGGTTTGTCCTACACAAATTATCCACTATTACCATCTACAGGTTCGGATTTGCCGTATGTTGATATTGCAGGTTTCAAATCAGAATTGACAAAGTTATGCCAAGTACAAGACAAAGTAATGACTTGGCTAAATGATCCTGCTCACAATCCGACAGGTTTGTCGATGACAGCGGATGGAAGAATGGCCTTCTTAGATGCGTTTATGGAAAGTGCTAACGCCAATGAGAATGTTGGTCACACACTACTCTTAGATGCTGCATACCATCTCTATGCCGATGAACCTCATGGCTGGGCTGAAACTATTATTGAGGCTCTTAACAATGGAATGCCATGGCCTGAAAATTTATTGATTACAATTGCAGTATCTCTATCAAAATCACATACAATATATGGTTTGAGAACTGGCGCCCTTGTCAGTTTACACCCGGACTCTGCTGTCACTGAACGGATTGGTACAGTGATGGGAGTGACTGGTCGACAAACTTGGTCAGCAGCACCCCGTATTGCACAATATACCGTTAGCACAATGCATGCAGATGAACAATCTGGTGCAGCATGGGCTAAAGAAAGAGACCGATTGAGAGATCTATTGGTCACTCGCAGAACTGCGCTAAATGAAGCCTGTTCCAAACTAGGAGTTCCACTCAATCCAACAATGGATGGATTCTTTGCATGGATAGAAAGCGATGACCCTGCTGCACTTGCAGAAGCATGTGCAGAACAGGATGTCTACCTAGTTCCACTTACTGGAGGAGTGCGCATTGGCCTATGTGCAGTTCCTCTCTCACAAATACCACGAGTTGCTGAAGCATTGGCCAATGCTCTGGCATAGAGGAGGTGAATAGATGCGTAACCCACGTGAAAATTTTATTCTTTCAGGAATTATCTGTATTGTTTTTGGAGCGTTCTTTTCAGTGGCAGGAATATTTACCCTCGCAGGTACAATCGGTATTAGCGGACTGTTATTATTCATCATTGGAATGAGTACCAAAAGTGATTATAGCATGTCAAAGAAAGAAATCAGAGAATGGCTTCCCAGCAGTGAAGGAATGCCGGAGGCTGGACGAGTAATGTACAGAGTTGACACTACAATTGATAAGCCTATTACGACATCAATTCTCTGCGGTTCTTGCGCCCATATCGAAGTAGTAAATGGAAAAAGACCTCAAACATACACATGTGTTTCATGCGAAAGATTCCTTTGGCTAGATGAAGAAGAATGAGTTATAGATTCAATTGAGAACTTTGTAAACATCTGCAATTGGTGCAAAGTGTACTATTAGCAACCGATTAATTGAAGGCGGTGGTTCAATTGCAAAAGTCATGGAAGGGCATGCGCTACTCAATACCGAGCGTCGCATGCTAGGCGTCATCCAAGGTGATCCTGCCAAGAAATGGACTCTCGAAGAGATATTACAAGCGTGTAATTGGCAGGACCAAGCGATTGCCGTTACTGCTGGACATGGCTTAACCAACAAGAAGTTAGCCAAAACAAAAGAAACTTCTTCAATTCAGATTAGATTGGCTAAAGAAGGTTCTAATGCAATCGCAAATGGATTGTTAGAAGCAAGATTATGGAATTGGATTTGTTCAACCGATGAAGCAACGATGCAAAATTTACAACAATCTTTTGAACGTCATGAAGCAGGTTCTGGTATTGGTCTATTGAAGAGATTGGGTGTTAGCCTTGAGGCTGGCAAGTTTGTCGTGGCAGATGCGGATTTAGTTAATGCTGCAATAACCAAGAGAAGCGAATTCATTGCATTACTTCCGGCTTTAGAACAATCTCTTGATAGCGAGTTATTAGAACATTTCAAGAGTCGTCGTAATCTGGTTGAAAGTGTAATTACAACTTCAAGAAAGTGGAATGTTACTATCGCTGGCAATGCAGTAAGTCCGCAACAGTTGCAAGAGAGCGAGATGGTTAGCGAAATTACTACCGAATTATTACAAAGTGAAAATTGGCGTGACGCCGATTACCGTGCCTTCGATGTAACATTACAGTCCTCTACACCGGCGAGTGGCCGTAGTCATCCAATGCAGGCATTAATTGAGCGCATCCGTAGCACCTTCTTGGAGATGGGCTTCTCAGAAATTGTAGATGATTATGTGCAAACTGCAGGGTGGAATATGGATGCATTATTTATTCCTCAAGACCACCCAGCAAGAGAGATGCAAGATACATTTTACTTAGATAATCCAGCAGAGATTGACATTCCTCAAAAGATCCTTGATGCATGGCAGGAAATACATCTCAATGGAGGAGAAACAGGTTCGACCGGTTGGGGAGGAAGTTACTCCAACGAGGTTAGTAAGCGCGGATTGTTGAGAACTCACACAACGGTTAATACAATTCAGTATCTTTCACGTAACCCAGACAAGGCATGTCGTGTTTTCGCAGTTGACAGAGTATTCCGCAAGGAAGCAATAGACAGAACCCACTTACCAGAGTTCCATCAAATAGAAGGCATCATAATGGAAGAAGGGGCTAATTTACAAATGTTAGTCACCACTCTCAAAACATTCTATGCCAAGATGGGTTGTCCAGAAGTTAGAGTTCGCCCTGCTTATTTCCCATATACTGAACCAAGCCTAGAAGTCGAGGTAAAGTGGAAAGGAAATTGGCTCGAATTGGGTGGAGCAGGTATTCTACGCCCTGAAGTAACCGAGCCACTAGGAATCACAACCCCAGTACTAGCTTGGGGAATGGGATTAGAACGATTAGCAATGTTGGTTCTAGGACTAGATGATATTCGTCAATTATATATTTCCGATTTGGAATGGTTAAGGAATCAGCCTATTCTTTAAGATTACTGGGTCACCTAAAAGTGACACAAAGATGATTTGAAACGAGTAGAATAAGCCTTACTAAAACACTTTGTTTTAGCACCATGTAGCAATTAATACTCAAGCACACATACCATCATAAAAAACGCTCACAGTAAGCGCTTTTGTAGTTGTTTCTTTATATACCATTGAATGCATAAACTTGTGTACAAGAAGGTAAAAAAGGGGAACATAAATATGGACGATAAAATTAGACAATACGAAGTAAACGGAGACCAGAAATTGACACTACCATTGTTGTCAATACAACAAATGGAAATAGCGACAGATGATGAAGCGGTTCAATATGTGAAAGAAGTAATTCATGATGAGCATTCATATGGATATCCATTAGTTGAAATGTACAAAAAGAATGGAATAATCTTACATCCAATCGATGCTACTAATGCGCATGTGTTATTGATAATTAACAAGCGCTCAGTTTTGAATACACTTGCGATTTTCAATCACGTATACAATCGAATTGGTTATAATTTGATAATCGATGGATCAACCGTACTTCGTTCGCCATTTCCTAGTGCCTCAGATGACTCAAAGGAGGAGATGTCCGAACAATTACCACCTCAAGGTGAATCAAGGGATGAAAGTTCAAAAGAGGACTTTACTCAAAGTGTCAATCCTGAACAACTCAAGACCGATGTTGTTGGTATGGAGGTGGCTTGAATGTGGTTATACGTTTCTGGCGGCTTCTTGTCAATAGTAGCACACCGAGATAGACCTGAATGTTTGCTCGTACGTGCCCGGCATCCTGACCATATCGGTGAACTCTTTCCTGATGTTGATATGACTATCATGCCGTCTGCAGACTATCCATTCCGTGTTGTTTTGAACCGAATGCTAGTTCAACGCGCAGTTGGACGATATATCATGCAAATGGACTATGATAATTTCAAGAGCAGTGTTACCGATGATGACTACCACGATGCATGTATGTCAGTATGGAATACTATGTTCCTATATGGTGAGAATCATCGACAAGGAGGTCTTTGAATGCGTAATAGCACCTCTCACCCCCTAAAGGTAAATTGGATCCCCATAGAAGGTGATAATGGCAGAATTGGAATAACTCTCTGCCCAGGTAAGTATCAGCCAGTGTCATGGACAGGTGGTTGGGACCGGCAACTTTCTATTGATGTTGCAACTCTGGTAGAATTGAAAACTGACCGCCTTATTAGTCTAATAACAGATGAAGATATGGAACTGTTACGCGTAACTGAACTTTCTCAACAGATTACTGAACAAGGTATGGCTTGGGACCATCTACCCCTTGAAGATACTACGGTCCCTACTAGAGCATGGTTAGAAGCATCTAAACCGGTGTTCCGTTCACTACTGACAAGTATTCCCGAAGGTGAGACTGTAGTGGTTCACTGTATGGGTGGATTGAGCCGTGCTGGAACTTTTATTTCGATTTACCTTTGGTTACGAGGTTCATCTATGGCGGATGCAATAGAAAGAGTTCGCACAGAAAGAGATTCCAGAGCAATTAACCTGGAGCAAGAGGATTTTTTGCATCGTCTTGAGCAAACTGGCTACAGCGTTGAGTAATTTAAATAATGTGACAAGTTCAATAAACTAAACCGATTTAAGGTTATTTATGCAGACGCATGTTTCTTCTTGGGAAGAGCTTCCTGAAGGGGAATGGCTCGACAATGATGAAGAAGGAACTAATTGGTATCTTGCCAATGATGGAACTCATTGGCATTCGACAGAGAACGGTTTCACTGTATGGAAAGGGGATGAAACGGAATCTCAAGTTGGCGCCAAAGCATACGATGACGAAATGTATGATGGCGATGACGAAGACGATGAAGATGAAGAATTCACTCACACGCTTCCATCCCCGCGGATTGGTGTTGGTACTGCACTTATTGGAATCGTTATTGCGCTTGCAGTCATTGGCTGGACCACAGGATTTGCAATACCAGCGAACGATGAAAATCTCGTCATGTATGGTGAAAATAGTGCTGATTTCGTCAAAGAAAACCAAATTCTAATAGACGGTTTAGAGAACGTTCAAACCCTCAATACCCTAACTATTGTTTTGGCTGGAGGAATGGTGATAGTTTCTGCTTTGAGTTTCTTCAGAAAATCACCATGGTGGGGCCTTTCAGTGGCTAATTTATCGCTCGTTACAGTTCTTATTATGGCGACCTACACTGCTTTTTCTGCGGAAAAAGAGTGGGTGGGAGCATGTAATCCACAAGTGGTGTATTGCTACCTAAGTATTATGCCCTCGCTAAGCGATATGGATGCAATATATCCAGCGGTTTTGAGTGCTGTAGGTTTACTGATTATTGTCAACAATTCGTTTAAATCCTGGGCGGATTTTGATCCGGATGAGGAAGAAGAGAGGTTAAGTCTCTATCTTCTGTTCACCGACAAATCACTAAAACTGGGTTTTTTTCCAGCACTGACAGGTGTTTTGATGGCACTTTCTGTGTTGGCGTGGACCAGCTTTGTATCAATACAGAATACTGGTAACACACTTGGTTCAACCGAATATGGAGCCTATTTGCCTGATGCCTTGGTCCCGATTTTGGAATCCATTCAAACGCTCAATCAAATGGCTTTAGGTCTAGCCATTATTGTCTTGTTAATTTCTATTCTTACAGCAATCAAAAAAACACCTTGGTGGTTGCTACCTACATCATGTCTTTCTTTGATTTGTTTGCTTCTATTTACTGCCCAAAAAAGCACCACCTTGGACATGACCAATATCTTCATCCAAGATGCCTTTTATTCTGCTAGTTGCGGCCTCCTCGCCTTGGTAGTGATTGCAATAAGTACTGGCCGTACTCTAATGGATGCCGATTGGGAGGAATACGCTGATGACAGTGATTCAATATCCTCTGATTACAGTACCGGTAAAGATTTTGATTACTTTGACGATGAAGGAGACGACGAATGGCGCGGTAAAGTGAAAACTGTCGTTCTTTCAAGTATGCTTCTCCTCGCAGGGCTTGGAATATTTGCAACATATCAATACGCAACAGATGATCTATACAAAGGTCCTGAATTTCAAATCCGTGATGCTGTGGGTAATATTACCAATGAGTCAGATGATGTTCTGGTTGTTGTCGACCTAGTGGATAGGTCGACAATGTATAGAATACACTTTCTCAACATTGAGATTCAAATCAATGAAGGAGAGTGGGTTCGATGTGGATATGAACCGTCTGCCGATGCGCCCGGCAGTAGGTGCATCTTTGATTTCCTCGAAATCTTCGATGATAACAAGTTGACTGCTCAAGAAAGCATCATGATTTCGGAATACGGAAACCTATGCAATGGTGAACCTAACGAGGTATGCAAAGTTACCGTAAAAATGACCTATGCTTACGATGAGCAAGAAGATTACGCTGGACCTCAGGTTTTGCCAGTTTTAAATGTTAACGCAGTATCTGAGTAGCCGATAAGTGAGTCAAATACCAAGGAAAGGACAATCTTTCTACACGATATTTAGCAGGGAATGGACGTTAGGGGATTTGAACCCCTGACATCTTCGTTGCAAACGAAGCACTCTTCCAACTGAGCTAAACGCCCCTGTAATTCAACCTGTGAGCGCTTCCCTTTTGAGCCTTCACATTCAACATAGTACTTTTAGCAGCACAATAATTGACAATTGTCACTATTAGACAAGATCAATGGTTGCGTCTCTATCCGGACCTACACCAATACTTGTGCAAGGAACCCCCATCAAAGACTCAAGTTTACCGATATAATTCTGTGCTGCTGCTGGAAGTGCCTTAAACCCAATTCCATCAGAATTGGCCTTCTTTGCAATCTCCAACCATTCACTCAAAGAATGACCTGGGAATCCCGGCATTGAGATGTAAATCGGTTTGCATCTTGCGATTGCACTTGCAGAAGATGGCATTTCTAGAATCTCTTTGCCATCTAATTCGTATGCTACACAGATTTTTATTTCTTCAAGTCCCCCTAAAACATCTAACTTTGTTAAGGCAATTCCTGTGAAACCATTGATTCGGTTAGCGTGGCGCATTACCACCATGTCAAACCAACCACAGCGTCTCTTTCTCCCTGTAGTTGTACCAAATTCGTGACCCACTGTACCGAGGTGGTCACCATCTTCATCTTCTAATTCAGTAGGCATTGCACCGTGGCCAACTCGAGTGATATAGGCCTTAGTGATTCCAATTACCTCGTTGACATGGCCAGGATGAATTCCAGCGCCATGTGAAGCATTTCCTCTTGATGTGACCGAGGAAGTGACAAAGGGATATGTTCCTTGGTCAATATCCAATAAACAACCTTGGGCCCCTTCCAGAATAATGTGCTCGCCTAACTTCAGAGCATTGTCGATCATTAGACCAGTATTACCGATTGAACCATCGTAATGATCCCAGATCCAGTTAACATCTGCACTCAATGATTCTTCGCTGACCCTCTCTTCGGAACCTGCTGCTTGGAGAGATGCATTCATTCTTGCTACAGTTGAGGTGATCCATTGGGCATCGTTAATGAGTTCACTGAGGTCTCCAAAACGAATACCAATTCTGTTGATTTTATCTGCATATGTTGGACCAATTCCTCTACCAGTAGTTCCAATCTTGCTGTCTAGGCTGTCCATGAATCTATGATATGGAAGGATAATGTGAGCCCTTTCACTGACATATAATCTGTCACCTCTTGGGTCTTCACCTGTCGAGTGTTTCCAATCGGTGAGTTCCTTATCGAGGACCCATGGGTCAACAACCATTCCATCTCCTAGAACAAGATTACACTCTTTTCGCGTAATTCCACTTGGTAATAAATGGAACTTTAGCACTTTATCTCCTATGACAACTGTATGGCCTGCGTTATTGCCTCCTTGGAATCTTACAACCCAAGAAGCCTGTTCGGCAAGGCGGTCAACTAGCTTTCCTTTTCCTTCATCGCCCCATTGGGCACCTAGAATGACTGTTGCTGGCATTAGAGTCTCCTCATCTTGCGGGGAATGCTGACCGTCTTTGAACTATATCCTTGTAATCTCTAGATTTTTGTGCTAAAGGTATCAATTATTTCTTGCTAAAAAACGATTAATTATTACTGTAAACAAAAAATAAAACCTTAGTTTATTAACTGTAGAACAAAGAAACTATTGTATTCGCTAAAAGTACATTTAATGCTTAGATGGCTGTAAGCACCTCACTATTGTTTAGAAAATCCAACGAGGAGTTTATATAAGGCGGCGTTTACTAGTTAACCAAGAGTTGAGAAGTGATGAGTCGAAAACAAGTAAATATGGAACCTGTAACTTCAAAGGGAAATCAATACCGCGAAGGTGTTGACTTGGAAAGTCCTACAAGGCGTACTTTAGAGGGCCATACTAGGCCTTGTGAGGAGTGTTTTGCAGTCGATTGGAATATGGACGATAACAGAGGCGAAATCGTCTGCAACTCCTGTGGTCTTGTTGCTGCAGAGAACGTGATCGACCCTGGCGCAGAATGGATTAATGGTGATAGTGGCCAAGACAAATCAAGAGTTGGCGCACCTTTGACCTATACTCTGGCCGATAGAGGCTTAAACACGACTATTGATGTAAAAGATTTGAATTCAGGAACATCTGGAAGACTCAGCATGTCCAATCAAGCAAGACGCGATTGGAGAAGAAGAAGAGTTGTTGATGAAAGAAGTAAAACCAGAAAGAGTCGTGAAAGAAATTTGGTTAGAGCTAATCAATTTATCAGAGACAAATCCGGTTTACCACGGCCTTTACAAGAAGAAGTTGCCCGTATTTACAGGAAATTATCTACTGAGGGGTTCGTTACCGGTAGATCGATTGCTGGTGTTTCAGCAGCATGTACATATTTAGTTGCCAGGCAAGAAAACCTACCGAGGCAGATTTCACATATCGCTGAATCCTTTGACATCACTGAAAAGGAATTATCTCGTTTGATTAGGCAAGTTTCAAGAAAAATGAATATGCATAAAATCACTTCTCCCGACCAATTCTTTGACAAGTTCATCTCGGACTTACAACTACCCGCCAATATCCATATTCAAGTTAACAACCTTTGGAATATCATCAAGCCTCATGATGACATCTGGCAAGGAAAGAAACCGATGGGAGTTGCTGCTGCTTTGATCTACAAAGCATCCAATCAATCTATCAATCCAAGAACTCAATCTGAAGTATGTGCTGTTGCGAATATCTCAGAGGTCACATTACGTGGATTATTGCGTTTATTTGATGGTCTGCTTCAGCAACTTGGCCATGAATCATTGTAATAATTGAACATTTTCAGCAACAACCTTGATGAATCTAGGACTAGGAGACGGTAATATGGGATTCAAGGCCAATGCACGCAAACATCAGAAAAAATCTGGCGATGGGGCAAAGAAATCATCCTCTGCTGTAAAGGAAGGAGTTATTCCATGTGGCAAAAAATCTTGTGAAGGATTTGCCGACAAGGACATGGGAGGTCGCTCCCTCTCAATAGATAATGCAATTGAAACATGGGGAGATGGTGGCTATACCGAAAGAAAAGGACGCGTACGAGTCTGTAAATCTTGCTACAAGTTATGGAAGAAAGATAACAAGTCTGACAAAGACACATATTGAGATTAATTTCACTTTCACTTTCACCAACAGGGTGGGAGAAAGAAAGTAGTACCTCCGCCTTTCATTTCTGTTGTATGAATAATAGAATTGTACTACGAAGCCTCGTCACATCCGATGGATGTTTGACAGCAATGGATGATGGGATAATCATCTGGAAACCGACCCTGGGCAGACGCCAACATACAAAGTTGGAATCCTTAGCAACGGTCTTGTTGGCCTTCAAAAACATCAATAACAGCCTAGATAGCATCATCGTAGGTGACAATTGTGGAGGAATTACTCATTTATCGATTCCTTGTCTTGAAGTGATTAACAAATTTAATCTTGAAGGTGAATCAATCCGTTCAATCTGCTCGGCCAGTGAAAGCACACACCGTTTGTTAGCTGCATGTCAGAGTGGCTCAATATGGATGGTCGGCGATCAAGTCCCTAGTAGGAAAATACATCTATTTCAGAACGAAGGCCCAATTACAAGTATTAGAGTCAGCCAAAATGAAATTCATTTACAAAGTGGATGGCAACGCCGAGTGCTAGATTTCACTGGTCGTGAATTATCTTACCACGACATCTCTGATAAGTTCAAGAAAAAGGAAGAGATTAGAGCAATTAGAAGAGCCCGTTTATTGGAAGCAAAGAAAAATAATTCAAACTATCCTGCTGCGATAGCCCTAGATATTCCGGCTATTGCTTAAGCGGACTCTTTTTCTTCCAGTGGCCAAGCAGTTCTCGGTGTCAACCATAATGTTGAACGTGCAGGTCTTGCCCATGTTGAAGGTGGAGTCCCCCCCTCATCAATACAACTTTGATAGAATTCAAGATGGCGTTTTAGAACTTCAGCAACATGCTTCTTGCCTTTTATGGCCGGACCTTGCATGGGCACAATTGCTGAAAGTTTCATCAACATTATTTTCTTGATAGTATCTCTCAAATTCACTAGGTTTGCACCGGGTAAGTCCCATCTACATGGCCTGTCTGCACGTATCACGATTCCACCCGCGACCAGTAGATTTTCTTGTGAAATATAATACGACATTCCATCGCTACTAATTCCATTGGTCAGTACTGCCTCCACTTCACAATCACCTAAAATAAAGATTTCACCATCGCTAACCGATGAGGTTTCAATCGATGGCATGTCTGATTCATAGCGATTAGCCCAAGTAGTGAAAAAATCCCCCGTTTGCAATGCTGCTTGTCCTTCTTCATGAATATGAACGGGAGCATTAGCGAAGTATTGTGAGACATACTTCGACCCCCCTGCAAACGGATAAAGGCGAGATGTAAGCAATATACGATCTAACTTTTCATCGCCTAGGACTCCAATAATTCGCTCAACTTGTAACATTTGGTACCATGAAGTTCCTACATCTATTAGGATGTTGCTCGCACTTCCTTTGACCAATACGATATTCGAATCGTGGTGAATTGCTGGCAGGCGGGTGATTCGCATCAACCGGTGCTCAAGCCTCAAGTGCTTCAATTATGCGCAATCAAAAAACTCTTTGGCCTCAACAAAAACGAGCAACTCCGTATTGATTGTAAGGTATTACTGCGGGTTTTGATTAAATAGAGGAAGTGGGTCGCCGAATACATGGCACGATTCCCTGAAGCAGAAGCTCGCTTGCTTCACCGTAAAATCTGCATGAAGTGTAATGCCCGTAATGCTATGCGTGCAGTACGTTGCAGAAAGTGTAGTTACAAAGGTCTTCGATTGAAGAACGTTGAGCGCAAAGGTAGCTGATTACCTTTTATCACTGACTATTTTTATTCGACAAAGAGCGTTAGCCTTATCAAAATCAATTGGACTTTCAAAGTCCAAGTAGTGGCAAAAATAGTGACATCGGGTCACCGATTAGAACGAATGGTATTATCGCCGGGAAAAGGAATACCAAAAGTGGTAATTTGTAACTGACCCAAACTATTTCCACTCCGAGTTCTTGTAATGTTGAAACATGAGCAAGCAATTCTTCATCGCTTGGAGTTCTTGATGGCGCTCTAGTTCTATGATGCACTGAAGTAGTCCCATCTGGCATTTCGATGACAGAGGATAGAAGCCAAACATGTGAACCAACAACTCCCTTGAGTGGCATCATAGAGGCATGCCATGCCAATCTTAAATCCGATAATTTCTTGATATTACCGTTTGAAAGATTCTTAGCGAGAAGAATGAATGGTATTAGCAAGAAGATGAAACCACCCCACATTAACAATGAAATCGCAGGTGGTAATGAAATGATAGAATCTACTGTTGCAGATGAGTAGGTAAGGGGTAGTGCGGACCAACTTGGAATTAGTATTGCAACCCACATTAGACACTTAGCATCTGCACCACCATGAATCAATCTAAGCCTCCAGGCCAAATCAATTATCAGAATTGATGCACCTACAGCCAAGGTTTTCCACCAAAGGGCACCCAATGTGGTATCGTTGCCGACAAGAACGTCTAATGGCAAAGACTGTTGATACAAAATCGCACCACAAATGACACCTGTAAGACTCACCATATACCATGATGTGACTATCAGGTCGAGTTTTGAACCGCGTAGAAGGTCGTTCAAACTCGGCCTGCCGATTACCGACATACTAGCATAAGCAATTACCGCAGAAGCCGTCAAAAGTATTGTCCAATCTGCACCCTGTGCCATTAGATCTAGAGCCCAAATAAAAATCGCTGGCTTAATCCAGACAATCCAGTGCTCATTTTTGACCCTTCTTTCTTTGTGATCCATCCAAGCAGCCCACCCCATTCCAAGCAACAAAACAAGCACTCTGGTCCAGCTAAGAATCACGTCATCACTGATGGACATACTATGCGGATGGTGGCAATCACCTTAAAGACGGCCTTCATGGAGCAACCATTACCCCCCAATGGAGGACCTATCATGGATATCGAAACAAGACTAACACAAGTGGCTTCGGTCATTAAGCAAATCGACGACCCTAAGGTTCCTCGCAACATCCGCCGACAAGCAAAAGAGACTTGTGATTTGTGGTTACTCAATAAATCAAAGAAACTTGATGTCCGCATTGCAATGTCACAATCAAAGTTGGAAGAACTTTACGAGGACCCAAATATCCCTCCAGAATTTGGAACACTAATTCTAATGATCAATACTGAACTAGAAAAGATTCTAATCGAAGTATTGTGACATCATTCTTCTTCAACCAGTTCAACGAATAGGTCCAGAATCCTTCGCGACTCAGCATTGATTTTTCCTTCACTCAATGATTCCTTTAGTTCATCACATTGAGCAGAAGTCATGGATTCCTTTGCCCCTTGTAGAATCAAATCTTTCTGATCTGTTGTAACTCTCCCATAGCGAAGGACATGTTCTGCTGAATATTTAGACGACATCAAAATTATTTGCTTATCGCTCAATCCAAGAGTGGTTTGCAACTCATTAAGAGTTTTAGTCTCATATAATGAAATCTTACCATCTTTGAGGGCGTTTTTCCATGCTTCATCAATTGTGGGAGCTCTCTCCGACAGAAGTATTGCTATTGGACGAGTTTCCTCAATATTCTCGAGAACTATTTTTATTATTACTGCGAATGGCACTGCTAAAATCATACCTAGAATACCCCATAACCAGAATGAGAATGCGGTTACTAGCAATAGAACAACAGGAGATAAATCTAGTGCACTTCCAGCCCAACGAGTTTCTATTACATTACCCCACATTTGTTGATTGGTCAATAATAGGACCATTAGCAGAAGCAAAGTGCTCGGGTCTAGTAAGATTAGCCCAAGAATAATTGGAGGCACTGTTGCAATTAGCGAACCGATATAGGGGACATAATTTAGCAAGAATGTGATAAGTGCCCAAGTGAACCATAAATCAATTCCGAAAAATGCCATTATGATACCAGCAATAACCGCAGTACCAACTCCAACTCCAGTTTTTACAATAATATATGTATTGACACTTGATTCAATTTGATCTCTTATCATCTGTACTTTTTCATTTGCTCCACCTGGCCATGCACGTTCTATTCTACCCGGCAATAAACTGGCCTCGAAAATAATAAAAATTAGGAAGAACATGACTGTTAAACTGGTCGTCAATGCACCACCTGTACTAGACATCATTCCAACTAGAACATCTGAGAACTGCTGATTATCAGATAACAATCCCAACTCAGATAAATCACTACCTAAATCAGAATCAGGGCTACCTACTGCATCCACTATTACTGGACCAATAATCGACATACTCTTGAGATTTAACCACTTTGCATCCAACTGATTATTGTATTTTTGCATCTCTTCCTCATTACCGATCAACTCATCTGCTTGTTGATATGCAAAAAGTGTAGCACTGCTAACAACCAGTAGAGCCATCATTAGCATTGTAAAGTATGATAGAATAACTGGAAAACCACTCACTGAGAGTTTATCTGCTCCTGGTTTCAATACAAAATAAATTGCTAGTGCAATGAAAAATGGTTGCAAAACTCCTTGCAAATATATCATTGCAATGGTTAATACCGCTATTATGACCAATACATTGGCAGCCGCAGATAAGCGTCTATCGAATAAACCAAAATCAGAAGTGTCAACTGCATGCTCCATGCGTATCCATCCCCTTATCATTCTTCAAGATGACACCCAATAATGCGTTGATTCACTCTTCTTGAGTGAAATCTGCTTTGCTCGCATCGTATATATGGGGTTCTGATAGTTTTAGTGAAAGTGCTGCTGAACAGAGCATAAGTAAACCACACAAATGGAAGGCTGTATGGTAGTCCCACGGATATCTTCCATCAGAAGTCAATACCCAGACTAGACCTCCTGAAAGTGGCCCTATTATTCTTGCAAATGCTCCAAATGATTCATTTGCGCCCATGACAACTCCCAATTCATATCCTTCTGCTTTTGCAAATTGGGCCAATAGAGTTGATGATGAGGGTTGGAATAGTCCACTACCTATTGACAGTATACCCGTGACTGCAAGTATGTGTAACCAAGCATATTCAGATTGCGAATAAGGTATCAATACAAGTCCAAGTCCTGTCAACAATGCTGCAACTGTAAGTAATCTTCGTGAACCAAATTTCTTGGTTAAAGGACCTATTAAGAACCCCTGTGTAATAATTCCTGTAACTCCAATCATGGCAAATATGCGGCCATTATCCGCCTCACTGAAATTAAGCCCACCATCCATAATTGGCATACCGGTATAGAGAATGAAAATTGCGTGCATTATGGTGAAACCAAATGTGAATAACATCGCCACCCAGATAATCACGGCAATCGAACCTTTACCGAGCATTTTCCTAGAATTGCCATACATATTCTTCATCTGCTGGCTCCAACTTCTCGATGCGTCAACTTTACGCATATCGGGAGTTAAAGATTCAGGCAAGTTTCTGATTGCTACCAATAATGAAATTGTGGATAATACACTGGCTAAAAGACAGGGTAATAAGTAGGGGTATGTTTCAAATATAGTTCCTTGAAAAGTTTCCCATCGTAATGCAGGAGCCGATAATTCACCTCCCAAAAATGGACCGATAGTAAAACCTAAACCGAATGCTGCCCCTATGATACCCATTCTTGTCGCCAATTGCTGGGGGTTGCTAACATCGCCAATATATGCTCTAGCAACAGCAATATTACCATTAAAAACACCTGCGAGAAATCTCGTCGCAAGAGCCATCAGCAACGTATTGGAAAGACCAAAGGCGGCGAAGAAGACTGTGTTTCCAACTAGGCCCACCATCAAAACTGGCCTTCGACCAATGCGATCACTCAGTGACCCCCAAAATGGAGAGAAAAGAAACTGTGCGGCTGAATAAGAAGTCATTAGTAACCCGACCCAAAGGCCTATTTCGGTCACTCCTTCTGCTCCAGCAAGGTCTTCTACGAGATAGGTGAGGAATGGAATTACAATTCCAAAACCAATCATATCGATCATCGTTACGAGAAATAGAACAACAAGTGCGCCTTTACTCGCATCCTTGACCTTACCCGTGTCAACCATTATTGCACCCAGTTCAAGGGAAAGATTCACCCTTTTGTAATAGATGGGTAGATATCAGTAATGCCCTGCATTACGATAGAAATAAGTGTACATTCAAGCAGGAGAAATTGATGTATTTGCTGGTGTCAATCTGTCTATAACCGCTTCTAATCGCTCTACTAAACTTGCTTTATCAGAATGCTTAACCAAAGCATGTTGCATAACTTCATCCAAAGTATCAACTGCAATGACATCAATGAGATCTTCATACTTGTCATCAAGGAGTACATCTTGCAAATTCGCCCGAGGAATAATCACCGTTTTGATTCCACAACGTGCTGCTGCCTCTATTTTTGCAGTTACGCCACCGATAGGAAGTACTTCTCCGCGTACTGATAAGGAACCGGTCATGGCTAAATCTTGGCGAATTGGAATATTCTCCAATGCAGAAATAACCGCTGTTGCAATAGTGATGGATGCTGAATCCCCATCAACACCGTGGGTGTTAACGAATTGAACATGAATATCATAATCGGATACATTCTTACCGGTTAGCTTCTTTATTACTGCGCTAACATTTGTCACTGATTCCTTAGCGAGATCAGACAGACCACCAGTGGCATGGATTTTGCCGCCACCACCTTGACTCGGAGTAACTAATGCTTCGACTGGTAACATGATGCCACTGAAATCGGACAAACCAGAGTTTGCACCTAATACAGCCAAACCATTTACTCTACCAACTCTTTCACCAGTGCTGACTATTTGTGAATAATCTAATCTTCTTTCAATCATCCTGTCAGCAACTTGTTGTTCAAGAGGTTTAGCAATCTCCCGTGCCTTTAGAACGTGCTCGGCTGTAGTGAGAGGAGCGTTTTCTTCCATTGCCAAATCTCCAGCAATACGGACAAGACCACCTAGTTCACGCAGGCGTAGTGATAGTTTTCCACGTCGTCCCGCTCTTCTTTGTGCTTCTCTTAGAATTATGCTGACTCCACTCTTATCAAAATGTGGAATCTCGCGAGAGGTGTCAATATCTCTCAATACTTCTTGAGCGATGAATCTAATCAAGCGACGGCGATTACGTGCGGTATCAGGCATTTCTGAATTGACATAGACTTCATACCCGTATCCTCTGATTCTACTTCGCAGTGCTGGATGCATTCCTTGGATTGCATCTAGGTTACCCGCAGCAATAAGAATAAAATCACATGGAACTGGTTCAGTCTTGGTTAATGCACCACTGGAGCGTTCTGAACGGCCCGAGATAGAAAAAGCCCTCTCTTGCATTGCTGTTAGCAGTGCTTGTTGCTCTTCCAAACGAAGTAAATTAACTTCATCGATGTAAAGAACTCCTTTGTTAGCCCGATGAATTGCACCAGGTTCAACTCTGTCATGAGCAGAAGTTTCCATTCCTCCAGATTGGAAAGGGTCGTGTCGCACATCACCTAGTAATGAACCGGCTAATGTTGCTGTGGCATCAATAAATGGCGGCACCTCACCTTGCTCATGCTTAACCAGTAGTTTTGGAATTCGGCTTTGATCAACCGAACCTAGACGGCTACGGATGAACATGTATCCGAAAGCTAGTAGGAAACCTCCGAAGAGAAGTGTCATGATGTCTCCAGACTGTATGGTTGCGACAAATAGTAGAAGGCCAATTAAACCAAATGCAAGTAGTAGAACTTTTTGTGACTTAGCCTTTTGTTGGCGAATTGCTTCTTTTTGGACTTTGATAATTCTGTCACCGCGACCAGCAGGTACCGAACGAACTCTAGGTTCATTCTCATCTTCTTCATTTGGATAAATCAGAATATCTTCAAGAGAATCCGCTGGTAGTAAATCTGTCATCGACCTTGCTAGCATTGATTTGCCAGTACCTGGGTCTCCAATCATTAGCATGTGCCTGCGTTGTTCAGCAGCTTTTTTGATAATGAGAGAACCTGCTTCTTGACCAATTACTTGGTCTACTAATCTCTTTGGGATTGGGACATCTTTAGTTGATTCAAAATCAACATCACTAATCCATTCTTCAACACTAGATTGTAAAATTTCATCTGAACCATGAGGCTCCGGCGCCCAAACTGTGACTTCAGTTTCATCAACATCGACTGCATCATTCTCTTCGAGAGCAATAGCGATAGGTCCCTCTTCTACAAGGTCACCTGTGTCGTCAGTGTCTTCTGCCACGATATTCCCTCACGTTGCTCCCCTTTAGGGGTTTAGCCTTCATAATTATCAGCAACAATGCCTAAACGACTTACTGAGAGCCTGTTGACTCAAAGTTTACCTTCTAGGTATTGTTGTCCGTAATGTTGCCATTGTTCCATTGTCCATCCCACTGGGATTCCAGCAGCAGGGATTGGTGGACCCATTACAGGCTCCTGTACAATCACTGGTTGTTGAACTACTGGTTGAGGCATTGGCATTGGCATTGGCATTGGCATTGGCATTGCTGCAACTGGTTGCTGGAATAAATCTTGAGTTCCACCATACATAGAGTTTGCAACTAAATCATCTGCAGGCAATTCGCTGCCCCACTTGACTTCTTCTTCTGCGGAATTACCTCCACGCATTATCATCAAACCAATCAGTAGTGCTGCAATTATTGCGAATGCAACCGCTCCAATAATGATCATATTATTTTCTGATAGGCCACTTGTTTCAGAGTTACTTTGAACTTCTTCAACAGGGCATTCTGCTCGTGGATCTTCACAAGCAGGTCCGATTTGAGTTTCGAGTTCAACTAATTCCGCATCTAATTCAGTAGTGTCTTCAGTAGATTCACTAATTTGTAAATTCAATTCTTCCTTGCTTGCTAATAGATCTGCTAGGTACTCGCTAAACATGGTATCATCCATATCCGCAACTGCTGGCATTTCTTCAGTGATGTGCCACTTAACACCGGTCAAGGTCTTGTAATCATCACCACTACTGTCAACTCCTTCGAAAGTAACTTGGTAATAATCCATGTACGTTGAACCTGATTCTCTTGCCAGTTGTCCTTCGACAAATAGTGATGGAATAAGTAATTCTGAGCTCCAGCCGATATTGGACTTGGACACATCAAGGTCATATTCCCAAAGTCCATCGCAAGTTCCAGTTAAATCATTACATACATTCCATGCTACAGATAGACTGGTAAAGATTGGTGAATCTTCCGTAAGCGTCATTGCAGCAGTTGGAGTTTGTCCGACATATGTGTCTGTGACATTGACAAACATGTGTCCTGAGCCATCATCATCTGTTGAGGTCATAAATGGATATGCATCAAATACTACCACTGAAATCTCGTAAGAGTTTGTATCGTACTTGTCGCTTGCCATTAGAGTGATAGTTTGGTCCCCATTAACATCGAATAGTAGTGTTAAACTGTTGTCGATCAAGTTGAATCTTGCAGCACCTGGTTCGCTGGAAACAACTGTAACATATGCTTCAGAAGCAGCATCATCAACGTCAGTAATTCTTGAACCGAGGTCGATTACCATTTGAGTTCCTCTCTTGAGAGTAATAGATTCAATTCCATCCATGTCTACACGAGGTGCATCATTGATTTCTTGAACCTTGATAATGATTGTTTGGTCGGAGTATTGCTCTCCATCACTGGCCCTTAGAGTAAGTGTGGTTTGACCGTTTACATCATCATCAACTGTCTCAAAAGAAAGAATGTTACCATGGATTTCTGCTGTGATTATTTCAGGGTTGCTATTATCAATTACCTGTATAGTCAAGGTACTGATATCCAAAGTTTGACCCATGTCGTCTGTATCGGTAACAAGCGATACTAGTGAGAGAATATCGTTACCACCTTCATCCACCATTTGAGTCGGAAGTCCTGCCCAACGAGGTTGTCCATTTTCAATGACATTGAATAATAGTGTCCCATATGGTAGTTCACCAGTTTCGCTATAATCTCCTCCATCATCCATTTGGATTTCTATTCCTTGTTGACCGAGAGGGCAACCTTGAACTGAATCGTATGCAAAATTGACTTCAAGTTCTTGTGTAGTAGGGTGCCAAGCGACAAATGAAGAGTCATCCGAAGTGATTAGTAGGTTTGAAAGATGAGTCTCAGGATCATTGATATGACCTGTCATGTCAACCATTGTTGAAATATCACACATTACTGAAGGTACAGGTTCTGCAACAATTGTTGGAACGCCGTTTGCGAGTTTGAATCCATCAGTTCCTGTTGAGACCTGCCAATCTCCAGTTTGTCCTCTAGAGTCAACTGTTCGTGAACGGATGTCATACCAGCCGGCAGACATCTCAAGAACTGGTGAAACCACATATTCTCTTCCTTCATTATTTGTTCCTTCATAGACCACTGTTTCGCCACCACTAATAATTTCAGAAATCCATTGGTTAGCACCTGTTTCAGATACTTCAATGTCAAACGACATTGTGTGAATGGTATCTACGAAATCATCAGCATCGCCCTTTGCTAGTACTGAGAATTGATCTCCTCTTTCGACGATATTACTCTCTAGTACTGCTGCTTTCTTGGACAGAGGAACTCTGTCATGGTCAAGTTGCTCTAATACTACGTTATTTGCACTATTTGTTTCATCTACCAAGTTCTTCAAACGAACTCCAAAGGTGGTTTTCCAAGCAGTACTAGGAAGAGATGATGTGTCAAATGTTGTTTGAACCGTTTGTGTTGCACCCATGTTCAAATTGGCTAGTGAAACTGAATCTATTGTAACCTCGTTGATTCCGTTCTTGTAAAAGAATTCAACATCTCCACCAGCAGTGTAATCTAAATCACCTACATTACTAATTGTAGATTGCAAGGTTAGAAGATCTCCTGTGACATATCCTGCTGAACTTTCTGGGTTTGTGATTTGGACTGCGCCTGGAGTTAGATCCATCTTTGGACCCATTGTTGAGTCTATTGCATGATAAACGTGCTCTGTAGTACCGCCAACTGAAACGCTGTTACCGGACATCAATACTCCGACAACAATTGCCTTTGACAATCCACCAGGAACTACTGATACTGGCACTGAAGACCAAGTTTGGGATTGTGAAGTAGCGGTCGGTGTAACGCTAGCAAAGGAAGTTCCTGTACCTGCGTTCTTAGATTTGTATGTATCACCATCGGTTAACCAACCCATCCAGCAGTTGTAGCCATGTGGGATTCCACTCGTGTAAGCATAGCCTGTACATTCTTCATCAACAATGGCTGCGTAAAGTTTCATATTACTTGCAGGACTACTTGATCCGGTATATTTGTAAGAGATATCAATGTCATAAGTTGCTCCACTTTGACTGATAGATGCACTCATTCCGTAGTCGTTAGTAGTAGAAGCCATTCCGCCACCAGAAGAAAACAATGTATCATAGGTATCGAAGTTTGCTGATGCACCTGCTTGTTTCTTATCTGTTCGGTCACCGAAGTAAGCATCTGGCGCTCCACTTGTTGACCAAGCCCAGTTGTAAGGTGATACCGCTCCAGCACGTGCAGTTTTTGTATCTCCATAGGAAGAAGACATATATGTGACATAAACATATTCATCTGGGAAATTTGTCTTCAAAAGGTGGTGCGTATCTGAACCGCCACCTACCTTTGAGCAGTGGCCACAATTATCTGATGAAAGATATTGTCCGAAAACAACCTTACCCGGACTTGTTGCCGAGGAAGCATATTCGATAATTGGTTCATCCTCAAGGTTTTCATTGATTTCAAGTGCATTTAATTGT
>Ga0209502_10000462_pt1 | contig 44296 bp, 37 predicted proteins | sample ArcticOcean_MG_C_10_FD_187442 | JGI IMG/M metagenome (GOLD analysis project Ga0209502, IMG submission 187442) | Marine microbial communities from western Arctic Ocean - ArcticOcean_MG_CB11_90 (SPAdes) (version 2) | ecosystem: Environmental > Aquatic > Marine > Oceanic | place: Arctic Ocean... | reverse complement strand
TTTCAGCGGGTGGATCTTAACCTTTGTACTTAGAGCGGCTTGCCTACCCTTGGGTAGAAAGCCCTGAACTACGGCCTGTAATTCAGCCCCGATCTATCTGACCGAGGAAGCGCACTATACGCCTTGGAGCTCCTATTGCAACCACCTTTGTGGATATTTAGTAAATAATTTCTAACTGGTTATTTACCTGCAATGTTGCTTTGTTTCTTTCCCCGCCCTAGAGCGAAGAGCGCGCATCTTAGCAGTGTTTTCTGGAATGTCTATTAAAAATCGAGGACATTTATGCGGGTCTTCGAAGGGTCTCTTGGAGCGACGCTAACTTGTCCTTAAAAACACGGGAAAACAATAAAAGCACGACAATAACGCCATACACGGTCGCCTCTAAATAACTGGACCTGGCAAGCCAGGTCACATGCACTACTGCTAGGAGAGCGATGCCGTAAACCAGCCGGTGCAGAATCGCCCAGCGTTTTCGCAGCAGCCGTATGGCAAAACGGTTAGAGGTTATTGCGAGCGGCACCAGCAACAGATATGCCGCGAACCCAACGGTAATATAGGGACGTTTTAGTATGTCCGCCCATAGATTGCGAAAGTCAAACTCAAGCAACAGAAATAGATAAGCCATCAGATGGATCGATGCGTAGGCAAACGTGAACAAGCCGAGCATTCTACGGACCCTCTGCAATTGGCGCCATCCAGTAAGCCTTACTAGCGGCGTTACCAACAGGGTTAGTATCAGAAACCTTATCGTCCACTCACCCTGGAGCAGCACTAACGCCTTCGCTGGGTCAGCCCCCAGGACATTAATCCCACCCACTTGCAACTGATACACCTGGTAAATCGAATAGCCCAAAGGCAGAAGACCCAAAAAAAATGTCAAACTTTTGAAGGCCGGTAATTTAAGCACGACAAAAACTCAGCATCGGTGCTCCACCCACTAAAAATACCGTCCCAAGTCCATGCCTTGATAAAGATGTGCTACCTGCGGCCCGTAGCCATTGAACTTAAGGGTATCGACATAATTCTGGCGAAAAATAGACGTAGGCAACCGGCGTTCGCGAGCCTGACTCCAGCGTGGATGACTAACATCAGGGTTTACATTGGCATAGAAGCCGTATTCGCGGCTATTGGACATCTCCCAGGTCGTCTTGGGGCGGCGTTTCGTGAACTCTATCTTGACGATGGACTTAATACTCTTAAAGCCGTACTTCCATGGCACAATCAGCCTAATCGGCGCACCGTTCTGGTTAGGCATCGCGTTGCCATAGACCCCCACACTCAGGAACGCGAGTTCATTCATTGCCTCGTCGATGCGCAGGCCCTCTACGTATGGGTAGTTAATCGCTGCAAAACGGGACGCCTGTGCAGGCATCTGTTCCGGGTCATGAAGAGTTTCAAAGCGGACGTACTTTGCATTTGAGTTCGGCTTAAACCGCTTTAAGAGATCAGCGAGCGAGAAACCCACCCAAGGCACGACCATTGACCAGGCCTCCACACACCTAAGACGGTAAACCCGCTCTTCAAGGGTATGAGGGTTCACGATATCTTCGAGGTTATACTTGCCCGTCAACTCCGCCTCTCCCGCCACTTCCACGACCCATGGATCAGTAATGAAATTCTGCGAGTTGTCTGCAGGATCTGTTTTCCCTGTCCCGAACTCGTAGAAGTTATTGTAAGTACTTACATACTCGAACGGCGTTGCGGCTTCGGCTGTTGAATACAGGCTAGGGGTCAGCGTTTTTAGCTTGTCTTGGAGCCAGACTGGCCCGGATAAGGGTGCCTCATTGGTATAGAGTTTGCGTTCACCTGATGTTGCGCCAGCGACAATAGGCGTCCCAAGCGCGACAGCACCCAGACCCATCGCCTTTAGAATTGTCCTTCGTTCGTGAAAGATGGTTTCACTAGTGATTTCTGATGACAGAATGTCACTTGCTCGCGTCCGTTTGATCAACATAACTCCCTCCGGTTTGTCACTTGCCTTCGTAAGTAACAGACGAGCCAAACCCGGCTATGTTACAACTCAGATGTATTATTCTTCCCGCGGGCTAACCTCAACAGCGCCTGGATAGGGCCAGACACGCCATAGGCAAGACCGACACAGAACAACATGCCCGGCGGGTATATGGCAACCACAATGAAAAGCAATACCGCGCCCAACATGATCGGAAATGGCACCCTTCCTTTGATGTTTTTTGGACTGAAGTACTTAACATTGCTTACCATCAAAAACGCAACGACTGTCGTAAAAAGCGCTACCAACACCGAGATCTCGACACTTTCCATCGGCGGAAAGTTGTCAACCGAGATCCAAACCAATGTGGACATCGTGCCGGCAGCTGCGGGGCTTGCCAGCCCATAAAATATCTTTGTTTCGGGGGCAATATTGAAACGCGCCAAACGCAGGGCGGCGCAACACATATACAAAAACGCTATGATCCAGCCGATCTTACCAAGGTCCTGCAGCGCCCAGCTAAACAGTAAAACCGCCGGCGCAACACCAAAGGCAACCAGGTCTGCCATACTGTCGTATTGCACCCCAAACTGACTGGTGGTGTTAGTTAATCTGGCGATTCGTCCATCCAACGCATCAAGGAACCCCGCAATGACTATTGCGATACAGGCTGTTTCAAAGGCACCGGTCGTTGCAGCGATAATCGCATAGAAGCCCGAAAAGAGTGCGCCGGTTGTGATGAGATTAGGCAGCAGATAGACACCTTTCTTAAGACCCTTGCGTTCTGGTAGCTGCGTTACCGTTCCCTGCTCCGGGGTTACCGGCTTCTGGTCAGTCATTGACTCGCCTCAATGGTGGGGTCGAACCCCGTTATTCTTACCACCGCATTACAACCCCATTACAACTAGGTTGTAAGCACTTTCTCGCCTCGCGAAATTCCGGATACGCCAGATCTCACGACCTCCATCACGCTGGATTCGGGTATCGCTCGAAGGAAGGCATCGAGTTTCTCCGTCGTACCGGACAACTGGATTGTATACGTACCCTGCGTCACATCGACGATTTGCCCGCGAAAGATATCCGACGTGCGCTTTACTTCTGCTCGCTGAGCACCGGTTGCCTTCAGCTTGATCAACATCAGTTCACGCTCAATGTGCTCACCCTCCGTCAGATCAACCAGTTTTACAACCTCGATCAGTTTATTGAGTTGCTTGGTGATCTGCTCTACCTGGTCGTCACTGGCTAGCGTAGACAGCGTGAGACGGGACAGGGTTGGATCTTCAGTCGGCGCTACCGTGAGCGTTTCGATGTTATAGTTTCGCTGGGCGAACAGACCAATCACTCGGGACAAAGCACCAGGCTCGTTTTCTATCAGCACGGAAATAATTCTTCTCATCAGGTTCGCACTCCCTTTCTGAGCCACATATCACGCATCGATCCATTCGGCGCAATCAGCATTGGGTAAACGTGCTCGGACGGATCGACCATAACGTCGACAAACACAAGCTTGTCCTTAATCGCCATGGCCTGGGCCATTACTGGCTCTAGCTCGTCCCGCGATTCTATCTTGAATCCCACGTGCCCATATGATTCAACCAGTTTTACAAAATCTGGCAGCGAGTCCATGTAACTATGTGAATGGCGACCTTCATACTGCATATCCTGCCACTGCTTCACCATACCTAGTGAACGGTTGTTAACGTTGATGATTTTAATAGGCAATCCGTACTGCGAACACGTCGAAAGCTCCTGGATATTCATCTGGATACTGCCTTCACCCGTGATACAAACGACCTGTTCATCCGGGAAGGCAACCTGAACGCCCATGGCAGCTGGCAACCCAAACCCCATCGTTCCAAGTCCGCCAGAGTTGATCCACTTTCGAGGCTCATCAAATGGATAGTATTGCGCTGCAAACATTTGATGCTGGCCGACGTCGGAAGTCACGAAAGCCTTTCCTTCGGTTACCTTATAGACAGCCTGAACGGCCTCCTGCGGCTTAATAATATCCTCGCTTTCATCCCTGATAACCGCCAGGCAATCCTGCTTCCGCCACCCCTCGATCTGCTCCCACCATTCCGCCAACATTTGTTGCTGTTTCTCAGAACGTTCAGCAACTTCTGGTGCCAGTAGTTCAATCATTTCATCCAGCACAGTATCAACCGGCCCAACGATAGGCACATCAGCGGTAACAGTCTTAGAGATCGACGTGGGGTCGATATCGAGATGGATAATTTCTGCGTACGGACAAAATTTGGAGACAGTATTCGTTATACGGTCGTCAAAGCGGGCTCCAATAGCAAATACCAAATCGCTATGATGCATCGCGTTATTTGCTTCAAATGTGCCATGCATACCAAGCATGCCCAGGAATTGTTTGTCTGTGCCAGGAAAGGCACCCAACCCCATTAACGTGTTGGTGATCGGGAAACCCAGCAGTCTTGTTAATTCGATCAGCTGACTCGAAGCATCACCCAGGATAACACCCCCGCCGGCATAAATCATTGGCCGCTCGCACTTGGCGAGCAACTTGATCGCTTTCTTGATCTGGCCCGTATGACCTCTGGTCGCAGGCGTGTAGGAACGCATCGTTACCGTTTCCGGGTAGCTATAGTCGAACAGGTTTGTCGGATCAGTTAAATCTTTAGGAATATCGACGACCACAGGCCCCGGACGACCAGAAGTCGCGATGTAGAAGGCTTTCTTGATCGTTTCGGGTATTTCGGCCGCCGTGCGGACCAGAAAACTGTGTTTCACGATGGGCCTGGAAACGCCCACCATATCTGTCTCCTGAAACGAATCTGTCCCAATCAGGTGGCTTTGTACCTGTCCGGAGATCACCACCATGGGAATGGAATCCATATAGGCAGTCGCTATGCCCGTGATCGCATTAGTCGCCCCCGGGCCACTGGTTACCAAGACTACGCCTGGGCGGCCGGTAGAACGCGCATAGCCGTCTGCCATATGAGTTGCAGCCTGTTCGTGGCGCACCAGCACATGCCGGATTTTATCTTGTCTGAACACTGCATCATAGATATGCAGCACAGCCCCGCCAGGGTATCCAAAAACGTGATCAACGCCCTCGTCCTGGAGGGCCCGGATCAACATGTCCGCGCCAGATAACTTTTCCACGATATACCTCTGATTTTTACGTAAATTTCGCCCCGAAAGGGGCCGGCATTCTCATGTATCCTGAATGCCTAGTCAAACTTGACTGAAGCGAGCCTGAATAATGACTATTTTCATCGATCTGAATAGTGCACAATCCTACAGTAATATTCTGGAAATATTGCTTTTCTATGATGGTTTACATTAGACACTTAGCATCTACCGTAGGTATGTTGGGCCTGATCCTTTTACTCTATTCAGCTAACTCTAGCGCCGAAGATGAGTACTACACCTGGGTCGACCAAGATGGCGTCGTGAATTATTCGGAACGTAACCCACAGGGGTTCGAAGCACGCCTTATCACTCGCAGTCAACGATTCGGATACCAGCGAGACAAGACGATTGAAAAACAGACACCAACTCAACCGGCCCCCTCGCTAACCGAGGAGGAAGAGAGAGATATTGATGTTGAAATCGCTACCCAGACAACCCGCATACATCAGGAAATCGCCGCGGCGGAGAAATCCAACTGTAATATCGGGAAGCTAAACCTCGCGCAACTTGAGAGCTACAATCGCATCAAGGTTCAGGGTATCGATGGACAAGTCAGGGTACTCTCGGAGCAAGAAAAACAATCCAAGGTCGATGCGGCAAAGAAAACCATCGCGGAAAATTGCCGCTAGGTTGATCTTTCAGAGAGGGTCGGCATGCCCTCTTATTCCATCCAGATAAACCCGCCCATTCGTCCGGTCACCCCATCCCTTCTATAAGAAAAAAATTTCGAAGAATCACAATAGGTGCACAGGCCTCCCCCGTATGTTTCAACACCAAGACTCTCTAACTGCTCCTTAGCGATCGCGTAAAGGTCCATCGAGAACTTCTTGTCGCTGCCCTCGACAAAACCTGTGTCCGATGAAAACCTGGCCCTGACATCCTCCCCTACCGTGTAGTGGCAGGGACCTATTGCCGGGCCCATCCATGCCAACACCGAATTCCCACCCAGCGCAGTCACTGTCGAAAACAAAACACCATCAGCAAGGCCTTTCCAGCCTGCATGGGCAACCCCGACGATATCCCCAGCAACTGACGTAAACATGACAGGCAGACAATCCGCCACCATGATTGCCAGTACTTTGCCCGTCGCCCTTGTGACACTCGCATCCCCCAACCGATCGGTTGCCTCTATATCCGCGTTGATGCAGATATCGGTATGGGTTTGTTCCAGCCAGAAAGGCTCGCCGGGGACATCGATTGACGCTCTGTTACACGCCACCAGATCCGCGTCATCGCCAACATGAACGCCAAGGTTAAGACTGGCATATGGCGTATTGCTAAAACCACCCCGGCGATCTGAAAAGAGCACCTTGATATTCATTGGCGCAGGCCAATCCGGCAACAGACTATTCATGTGGCGATCTACCCGTATAGAAGGTCCAGCAACTCCGTAAAGTCTTCAGGCGGATTTACGGTCCACGTCATCTTTTTGCCCGTTGCAGGATGCTGTAAGGCTAGTTTTTTTGCATGCAGGGCTTGACGTTTGAAATCGCGGAGCGCATCTGACAACCATTCATCACCAGACCTTGGTCTCCTGTAATGCCCGCCATAGGTAGGGTCACCAATCAACGGATTACCAAGCGATTGAAGATGAACCCTGATCTGGTGGGTCCGGCCAGTGTCCAGTTGGCATTCAACAAGCGCATGCTCGTCAAACTGCTCCAGGACACGGTAATTGGTCCGCGCCTCTTTGCCGTCTCTGCGTATCGCCATTTTTTTTCGATGAATAGGGTGTCGGCCAATCGGTCGATCCACGCGACCCTGCCTGGGGTTGGCTACCCCATAAACCAGGGCATCGTATATTCGCGACACAGTTCTTGCCTGAATTTCCTTGACGATATGGTTCTGTGTTTCCAACGTTTTGGCGACGACCATCAAACCGCTCGTTTCCTTATCCAACCTATGGACAATACCAGCCCGAGGGATCGAGGCTAGCCCTGGCTCATGATGCAGCAATGCATTTAACAGGGTGCCGCTGGGATTTCCTGCCCCTGGATGCACCACCAAGCCTGCCGCCTTGTTGACGACGAGCATGTGCTCGTCCTCGAACACCACATCTAACGGTATATCCTCTCCGCGGTCGTCGTTATCCTCCTCAATAACTGATACCTGCACCTGCTCTCCGCCCACCAAGCGGTCTTTTGATTTGGCGGGTTTACCATTAACGGTCAGATCGCCTGCTTTAATCCACTGTTGCAGACGAGCTCTCGAGTACTGAGGCAGCAATTCGGACACGGACTGATCCAAGCGACGAAGAGTATGTGTCTTTGGAACCACTAACTTATGATGTATTTGAAGGGGCACAGGCGCTACTAGTTGGGCTTTGCGGAGAGGCTATGGTTTAATTAGCCGATTTTCAAGCATTCAGATCTTACTCATGCATTATATTACTGTAATCCTACTCTCGCTAGCTCTCTTAACCGGCTGCTCTAAAGACGAGGTAGAAGACGATTTGGAGGCTACCGAACTGGCCTACTACACCTCTGCGCAGGATAGCCTTAGGGCCGGCAACTATGCAGGTGCGATCCAGAAGCTCCAACTACTGGAATCCCGCTTCCCCTTTGGCCGGTATGCGGAACAGGCTCAGCTTGAGATTATCTTTGCCTATTACAAAAGCGTGCAACCCGAAGCCGCACGTTCCGCTGCAGATCGGTTTATCCGATTGCACCCCACTCATCCCAATGTTGACTACGCTTATTACCTCAAGGGCATGGTGTCCTACGAACAAGATAAAAACTTTCTAGCCAGCATCATCCCAATGGACCCATCGACTCGTGACCCGGGTGCTGCCAGGGAATCTTTTCAGGATTTCTCCCAGCTCATCAGGCGATTCCCGAACAGCGAGTATGCACCCGACGCCCAGCAAAGAATGAAATACCTGCGCAACCTGCTTGCAACAGCAGAGATACATGTAGCTCGCTATTACATCAAGCGCGGCGCCTATGTTGCTGCGGCAAACAGGGGTCGTTATGTACTTGAAAATTTCCAGGGAGCAGTGGCAGTGCCAGATGCGCTGGCAATAATGGTAGAAGCTTACCAATTGCTGGAAATGAACGATTTAGCAGACCAAGCCCTACTGGTCCTTAATACCAACTACCCAGAACATAAATCCCTGGACAACAAAGGGAACTTTATCAAGAACAAGGGTATCCGAGCCAAGGGTCGTGGTTGGCTAAATGTGGTAACTTTTGGGCTCCTAGGCTAGCAACAAATCATGAAGCAGTTCGACCAATCATTCTTGGAAGAACAAATAAAAAACCAGCGGGCCACAATACTTCGGATTTACAATTATTATCGCGTATTGATCGCTTTCCTGTTCCTGTTCCTGTTCCTTGACCCCAATCTTGACGATTTTGTTGGCACGGTAGACTCGGAACTCTTCAAGATCACCATCATCAGCTACATCATTATTAACGTGGTGATATGCATTACTGCGCTGTTCGTCAACGTTAACCTTCTGTCGAAACAGACGCCTGCAATCCTTGTGATTGTCGGAGACATCATCGCTCTGACGCTGTTGATGTTCGCCAGCGGTGGAGTCAGTTCTGGACTTGGTAGCTTCCTGTTCTTTACCCTGGCTTTCGCCGGAGGCATGGTCCACGGCCGAGTGTCGACGGTGCTACCCGCAATCGCCTTTATCCTGACAATCTATGGCGAGTTCTATCTATTTTTCCTTAACGAAAATGACATCAAAAGCTTCTTCCAGGCCGGACTCCTGGGCATCGTCTACTTTGTCACCAACATCCTGTTTCAGACCCTGTCACAGCAACTACAAAAACGGCAAACAGAGGTTTCTACGCTAGAACAAATCAACCGACTAGTCATCGGTCGCCTTCCGACAGGCGTTGTGGTGCTGAACAACAATAGTACACCAAAATTGATGAACCAATCAGCAGAGCGGTTTCTCTCTAACCCAGGCGAGGCTGGCCCTGACTTTGACGTTGTTCCGGAGAGCCTCCTTCATGCTGTGGCTCGCTGGCAAGATGATCCCTCACACGGTCAAGCGACCTTTACGGTGACTGCGACGGGCCAGGAGCTAATCGCAACATTTTCCGAGCTTCATACACCCACGCCAGACGCAGATACGCTTATCTTTCTTGAGGACTCCACTGAAGTTCAACAGCAGGCACAACAGCTTAAACTGGCTTCTCTGGGCCGCCTTTCGGCCAGCATAGCCCATGAAATCAGAAACCCGCTAGGGGCGATTAGCCACGCAGCACAGTTATTAGGGGAATCAGAAAGCTTGGACAAAAGCGACACCCGCCTCTGCGAGATCATTCAAAACCACAGCGTCAGGATGAATGACGTTATCGAAAACGTATTGCAGCTATCGCGAAGAAAATCAGCGGAGCCGAAAATAATTATGCTGGACCAGTGGTTGTCGAACTTCTCGGTAGAGCTCGAAACCAACTGGCAGGAAAGATCCGAAATAACCGTACTGCTGAAACCCAAGGGTACTGCCATAACAGCAGATCCACTTCATTTGTCACAGATCATGGGGAACCTTTGCCAAAATGGTCTTAGATACAGCAAGAAGAAAACAGGCGAACCCAGGCTACTAATACTAGGTGGCCGGGACACGCAGACAGGCCTACCGTTTCTTGAGGTTATAGATTATGGATACGGCGTTGATGAGGAATTAGTGTCCAACCTCTTCGAACCGTTTTACACTACCGAAACGACCGGAACCGGTCTTGGTCTCCACGTGTCAAAAGAACTATGTGCCGCGAACCATGCTCGACTTAATTACAAGCGAGCAGACACAGGAGGAAGTTCGTTCAAGATAACCTTCATGGAACCCTAAAAAGCAATGTCAAAGAGGAACGCACTTATTGTCGATGACGAACCTGACATTCGTGAGCTTCTGGAGATCACCCTTGGTCGTATGGGCATAGAAACCTTAAGTGCCAAAGATGTCACCGCGGCCAAGGCGCTACTACAAGCGCATGAGTTCGACTTCTGTCTGACCGACATGAACCTGCCAGACGGTAATGGCATTGAACTTGTCCAACACATTACCAGCAACTATCCCCAGCTACCTGTGGCGATGATCACCGCGCACGGCAGCATGGATTCCGCGGTTGAAGCATTGAAAGCAGGTGCATTCGATTTCGTTTCCAAACCAGTCAACCTCAAACTCTTACGAAGTCTTGTCGACAGAGCACTGAACCTTAAACCCCTGGGCCCCAAAACCGACACCGAATCCAGCAGCTTACTCGGTGAAACACCAGTAATGATCGCTTTGCGCAAGCAGATATCCAAACTCGCGAGAAGCCAGGCTCCTATCTATATCAGTGGCGAATCCGGCAGTGGCAAAGAGCTTGTGGCAAGATCGATTCACGAAAATGGCCCGCATGCGCAGGGTCCGTTCATACCCGTTAACTGCGGCGCCATTCCGGGTGAACTAATGGAAAGCGAATTCTTTGGTCACACTAAAGGTAGTTTTACCGGCGCAGTCGCGGACAAACAAGGTCTCTTTCAAGCTGCTAACGGCGGCACCCTCTTCCTGGATGAAGTAGCAGACCTGCCGCTGCCAATGCAGGTAAAGCTGCTACGTGGTATTCAGGAGAAAGCGATCAGGCCGATTGGTTCCCAGCAGGAAACCAGTGTTGATGTTCGAATTCTGAGCGCAACTCACAAAGACCTGACAACCGAGGTTGAGCGCGGGGCCTTCCGGCAGGATCTTTTTTACCGGATTAATGTCATAGAACTTCACGTACCAAGCCTTCGGGAACGGGCTGATGACATTCCTATTCTTGCGGAAGAGTTGCTCAGCAGAGTGGCTGATGACTACCAGATCCCGATGCCCGAACTCAGCAGCGAAGCGATTAGCGAACTCACTCGGTATCATTTTCCCGGGAATGTCCGAGAGCTTGCAAATGTCTTGGAAAGAGCCGTGGCGCTATGTGAGAACGCTATCATTATGCCTGATGACCTACAGTTGACGCTCACCGTACCCACAGAGGAGCAATTCACTAAACCAGTCTTCGATAGCAAACACAAATCATCTGAACCTGAAGGCCCGATCAATAAAGCGTCAGGACCAGCGCTACCGGAAGATGAGGAATCGTTGGATTCCTATCTGGAGAATATTGAAAAGAGCGTCATCGTTGATGCCCTTGAAGCAACGCGCTGGAATAAAACAGCTGCGGCCAGAAAGCTAGGTATTACCTTCCGCGCGTTACGCTACAAGCTGAAAAAACTGGGCCTGGAATAGACCCACCTGCCTACTGGTTAAACACTCACCAACCTGCCTGGGAAATCCTACATTAAGCTCACCGCTCCCGTACTAATCTGATGCCAATTACCATCATTAGCAACGGGACACCCTTATGCGCGACCTTAGCTCTGGATATTCCACCGTCGAGATGATCATTGTTCTGGGGATTAGCCTTACGTTGATGGCGTTCGTAATACCACCCGTTAACGCCATGCTCATTCGCAGTAAAACGACATCGTCAATCAATCGATTGGTCGCTGCCGTCAACTTTACCCGTCATACAGCAGTGCAGTACCACACGGTCGCGACGCTGTGCGCAACGAAGGCTAACGGGAAATGTGGCGCTTCCTGGGCAGGCGAACTTTCGGTGTTCCTGGACAGGAACAGTAACGCAAGACATGAACCTGACGAAAAACTCATTGCCCGCATATCAAACAGTCACTCAGATAGCTCAGTTACCTGGCGTGCATTCCAGAACAAACGGTACTTACAGATGACGCCGATGGGATACACAAAGTTTCAAAACGGCAACTTTGTCGTCTGCCCGGCTAACGCCAACCCTAAGTATGCACGCCAGATCTTGATCAATATACAGGGCAGAGTCAGACTAAACCGTTCGGTCGATGAGGCTGGACATCCTATAGATCGAAAAGGTAAGCAACTCAGGTGTTAAAACTCAACTTCCAGGTTTGGATCAAGCTCCTTAATCACCACCGCAACTCTTGCGCGCTCCAGTTCCAGGTACTCCACCTCCACTTTCATCCCAACGGTGAGGAGTTCGAATGATCCAGCCGACGTCCCATACAGTGAGATTTCGGTTAAATCTTCCCCGTAGGCCGGGCTTACATGATAATCGTACCCGCTGATCTGAATCATCCGCGTCACGAGGTTCATCTCATAGATAACGCCATTTTCAAACCTTGAAACAAGGGCAGTATCGATACTATCCAGCAGTTCATCAAAAGTCTCAGCAAACACTCCCAACGGCGCCATCAAGACAAGTGCTACCAATAACTTTCTCACAATAGTTCTCCTAATGAACAATGGTTCTTATCAACCGCTATCCTAATCAATAGCTTTCAAACGCTTCCATGACAACCGACCGGTATTTTTACCAAACGATGTGTTCGTTCCAATAATATGAAGCTCCCGACCGTACTGGCTAACACGCTTATTATCGATAAAAGTCGAATCTGTAGGTGGCGAAGGGTTCTCAAGGATAATTCCTGCAGCAGTCTGGCCGCCATTGACATCATCATAGGCGTCGAAGGCACCATCGTTATTCAAGTCAAACACAGTTCGGTTACCGAAGCACAAAGAACCACCTGTATCCGGGCAGAATGACAATACCGCTCCACCAGCCCGACCAACGCAGCTACCTAACGCTCTTGGGAAGATCGAGTTCACGAATGAAAGGCCACCACGCAACTGCACGTTTCGCACAGCTCTCTCACCCGGAAACTCTGCAGCAGAGCCTGCCAGGCCGCCAGGCGGCGGAGAATTCAGGTCGTTGTACCAGCCTTTTTGAGCTCCAATCGCAGACACAGAATAGTCAACGGCATTATCTGAAAGTGTTCTTACCCGGCCCAAAGCATCAGTGGCATTGGTGTAACTTTGAACCTGAAGGTCAGCCTTTTGGATCAGTCCCGGACCCAGCCGATCCCATAAACCATAGATAGACTGGATCTCTGAATCTGTAGAGTCGCCAGTTCGCAGATAAGCACCCGTCCCAAAGATGATAATAAAACCTTCCTCTTCAGTTGGATGAACAGTTGCAATCGGTTGCGTAGTAATCGGCTGATTCTTTTCATCTGCCGTACCTGGCTTGTACTGAGCTTTGAATATCTTGGTGACACTCCACTGATGGAAGTCAGCGTTCGTAATGTCAAAACGAAAGAAGTTGCCTTGCAGATCCCCTGCATAAACATAGTCAGCAGTACCGTTGCTATCCGCATCAATTGCTCTTGGCTCACCAAGACCATTGGGTAGCCCTGATTCAACACCAAACCCGGTATCCAGTTTAACGAAATCCTGCACGTCGCCATTCTGACACTCACTAGGATAGGGGCCATCAGGGACAACGTTATGATTAATATCAGGGTGGCACCAGGTACCATCTAGTCCGCCTTCAAGGAACAAGATCAACAATTTCGCAATACCCGCAGTAGAGTTATAGCCATTACCCGAAATTGAAACCCATTTGTGTTCACCGTCGGCATCAATAATGTTGCTCATCACGAGGGTTGGTACACTGGAGCTGTACCCAAGGTCTTTTACAGGCTGTGAAGGCGACAACAGATCCTGGCGCTGATCATCTATAACACCGTCAGAATCTGTATCCGCTAGCAAAGCGTCACCAAACTTGTCAGTCGGATAAGTATCATCTTCATCCGTAAACTCCCACAGCACCACCTGATCGGCCGTAGCATCGCTAAACTTGGTTGGATCAGTAATATCCAGCGCGAAGTAGGCTTTACCGCCACCTCCCTGGCCACTGACGAGGATAGTCCGCCACTCCTTGACCCCATCACCGTCGACGTCCATATAAACATCGTTGACGGCGGGCGTCGAATCCACGAGATACTTGTGAGTGTACTGGTAATCCAGCAAATCTGTGACCTTCTGGCTATAGGTGTGTGTCATCAGGTTATTGGGCAAGTAGGCGATGACTTCATCGCCGGTTTCAGCGTCGAATCCATGCAACATGCCATCGTTAGCGGCAACATAAACCAACGGGTCACGGTTCTTGTTGGAGAATCGGAACTGCGAGTACAGATCACTCTGGGGGAAGGGTTGACGATCTCTGCCTAACCTCGATGGAATGCCAATAAAGGTCGGTGCCGAGTGCACAATATCACCCAGCCGACCCTCGATGCCGGGCCGCTCTCGAAAGCTTCCTGTAGGACGTTCGTTGCTATTGTCACCTCGCAGGTAAGCAACTCCCTGGCTCACCTCAAGGTCTTGCTGCGAACCCGCGGGCTCCTCGCTAAATACGCTCCGTTGATCAACATTAAGACTGGCCGGCCTGAACGGTACCCCCTGCCCAAAGTTCACGTTGGTCGCCGGTGCAACAGGTTTGTACCTGTCGTAGGTCAGGATCACGCGAGCGTCAGGGGCTACTTCATCTAGTCGGGCGGCCGCATTCCAAACAGGATCATCTATAACCGTTCCATCCGGCTCAATTTTCTGCGCAATCAGGTCACCGGTATTGTTCTTCGTATTGTAGAAAGAGCGGAACACCAGCGTGTCTTCAAGAATTTCCTGCGAGTTAAATGATACCGCCGATGCAGCACCGCTGCCCTGCTGAAACTCCTCAAAAGCCGACCCTAAAGCTTCTGCCAGCGTTGCAGCATTACCTGCACTGAGATACTGACCCCGGCCATTGATCGCTGCATGGCGCATGTCATCAATCTTACGCTCAGTATTGGTTGGATTGCCCCAGAAAAAGGATTGGGTGTAGTCCGTTGGCACGTCCTCTTCTTTGATGAGCCCGTTGACACCAAAGCCCACGGTGAATGTCTTCATGTGCTGGTGCATCAGAACATTAGCGCCATCCTCAAACGCATCATCTGCAGCGCCATTGGTATCTCTTCCGGTGGTGGGCACTTCATTTAACAGGGAGTTGTGTAAATCAGACTCGTAGTACTGCATTGCAACGTCCGCAAGCGAATCGCTGTATATACCAGCGTACATGCCTCCATCAAAGTTCGTATCGTTATCATTGTCGTCGTTGTAGACATTCGGAGAACTGCCGTTCCAAGCGCCATCAGAAATCAACAACGCAAAGTTCTGTTGGCAGTTTCCCGCTGGAGCCTCAAAAACCGGACAACGCGGATCACCCGGGGATGAGTTACCGCTGGACCCGAAAATATCATTGTCCTGACACGCAAAGTGTCGGCCAGCATCACGAAGTGACCGTCGTAAAGGCGTACCACCGCTGGACTGTGTTTGGTAAATCGAATCGAGCAGGTCAGCCTTCGCACCCGTTCTTTCTGACGTATTCATGGACTCAATCCTGCGACCGTCACTTCGACGGTTGAGTTTCGCATAGCCCACTCGAATGTTCTCGGATCCCGCGACGACTTTGCCGAGCGCAGACTTAGCGGTGAATTCCCGGCTTCGTGAATAGGTAAACCAGTTCGCGAAATTCTGAATCTCTTCATCGAAAGAACAGGTATCAACTGCGCTAATACAGTCAGTCCTACCCTCGGGCCTGGGATAGGTATCTGACCCAGGAACACCATTCGATTGCGTTTCTGAAGCAGGTCGAATCTCTACCAATACGCCGTCAGAGTTATTCGGGTCCAGAATCGGAGATGGCGTCGCATCCAAGTCTGGTGTCGTTTCAGTAAGATCCTTGTTATCCCAACTGTAGTAACGCGGCAGGTACATGTTTTTAGCGACCACCTGCTGAAAACCAGTTCCACCGCCTGTACAAACAGTACGATATCTTATGCACCTGCCACGACGATATCTGCGACATTTTCGAGAGCAAGTACGAATACTCGTTTTGACTGCCCTCCCAGTATAATCGGGCTGTAATTGTCGGAGGTTTGTTCTGGCACCCGAGGGCGACAAAGGATTGTGCGGCGCGGCAGTCGGCGTTGAATTAGGGAACTCTACATTATTCGGATTTAGTCCGTCCCACGGGTCATAACGAATAGCCGGGTTATAATAAGTTTTGTTGTAATCCGAATTCCTGAGACGCCACAAACCCTCACCAGGCGCGTCACTCTCACCAGGCGCTACATAAGTGGAAGAACCTGCCGTGGCCTTCATTGTGTAGTTGATATAGTTGCCAGTAGAGAAATAGAAGAGGCCGCTCGACTGATCTGTAAGGATATCCCAAGCCATTGAGCCTGAGTCGTCGTTAACAATCAGGACATTCGCCTCGGGGCCGACCGGGAGCTCCAGAGGAATATCCGCCAGATCAAAGTCCACCTCAACCACGTCGTCAGAGAGCCCTGCTGCTGCTCCGTCAATCGCCTCCACAACAATCGTCACCGAGACATCGAAAAAACAAGTGTCATTCGAAGGTACAGGCGTCTCACATACATTGAACACGAAGCGGTCAGTCCCAGAGAATGCCGCGCGTGGTCGATATGTAAATGTTCCGTCAGCATTAAACGCGTCTAGAAAGCCCTCTATCGTGCTAAATTGGTTGACCGAAAAGTATAGGGCATCCGGGCTTCGTCCGGCTTGCGGCACGCAGCCAGCGTCGGCGGGATTACAGCCAAGTCCATCCACGTGCGTATTATCAACACCGGTAACTTTAGTCGCCAGGCCATCTGCCGCGACAACAATCAGATCCTGACCCTGATCCATTTGATAAACGATATTCGCAGGCACCCTAGGCAGGTCGTTCACTGGCGTCACATTAACTGTCACCATTGCGCACCGGACATCATTGGGCGGTGTAAACGCCGGTTCCGATTCGGGGAATGCATCCTGAATACAATAGGTAAAGGTGTCTTCTCCATTGAAATCAAGCGCGGGCTTGTACATGATTGAGTTATCCAGAATGCCGTCAGCCGCGATAGTGGTATCGTCTGTCTGGCCATCCTGACATCCCGCATTCGCACAGCTGACCTCGCCATTTACCTCTATGGCAAAGTCACCGACGTTATTTCTGTCGGTTAATCGTGATGTAGTTCGCCAGGTATGAGCCTGGCCAAAACTATCCGTAATCGTTTCACCCGCGCTAATCACGAAAGCAGGTGCGTCACCAAGATAATCATTAGACAGAACATCGAAGGTGATCGGCGCGCCATCTTCTTCCATCACGAGTTCAACAAACTCACTATAATGATCATCCGCTGCCAGCGGCGTATCGTTACCAATACCCTGAACCGTGATCCTGAAGCTTTCTTCGTCAAACAGGAAAATTGGATCTGCGGGCGCTGCCGGTGGTCGACCCTGATCCGTGGCGCGGACGCTTATGTCAAGGTAGCCATGCCCGTCTGGGGCCAATTCGATCAACATCGACGTCTCTGTCGTCTCGTAAACCGTCGTACGGGAAAAATCGGTATCGACATCACTAATGATAGTGAATGGCAGATCGACATAAACGGCCTCAATGGCATCATTCGCGGGGACATCGACAACCGTTATCGTGTAGGTGAGCAAATCATCCGTGGGGTCGCTGTCACCGACAATATCCTGGTCGGTAAACGCAGCGTCCAACGGAAGCGGGATATCACCAGAATCTTCATTCACTGTGTACCCCGAGACGCTGTAACTGCCGGGGACATAAATGGGCGCGTCATTGACTGAATTTACGGTCACCATGAAATTCAGTTCGACAGCGGAAATATTAGCTGGAGGGTCAGCCGTGTCTGTCGCGGTCACCGTGATATTCGCAGTTCCGTGCTCTTCGGCGGGGCTAAAGATTGTCAGCTCTCCGGCGTTGACCGCAGCCGTGATCAATGCACCATTGCTATTACCGGTGACGCTATAAACAAGGCTGTCATTATCACCACTCGTCAAGGAATCCAGCAAACCGTCTGCATCGATGTCCAGGTCAACAAAGTAACCGTTGAGCGGGATGATCAGCCTGTCAGTTGACGTTTTAGCGCCTTCGTCATACTCAATGCCAGCAGCCTCAAAGTCGGTCCCGGCGCTGGTTAAAGCAGGCTGGTTGTCATTCAGGGGGTTGATCGCCAGCGTGACTGTTTGAGCGGCCGAATCACGTGGCGTGAGCGTCTCGGTAACTTTTACCTTAAAGCTGTAAGAGGACTTAACTTCAGCGTCCGGGTTGGCCGTTAGCGTCACTTGTCCATTTGCTGGGTCAATGGTGAACAAAGCGTCATCAATACCGCCAGCAAAACTGTAAATTATTGGTGCAGGCTCACCGGTGACCGTATAGATAACTTGACCCGCGCCGCTGTTTTCATCGATCGCGGGTGCCGTGGTACCCGAAGTGACGTATGGTAGAACCGCATCCACCACGACAAAGACATGCCCACACGAATCATCATTTACACCGGGTGTGTCACACTCGGTCTCGCTATATTTAAAATTCTCCTCATCGCCATCTTTAATACCATAATAGAATGTACCTGTTCCCGAACTGCCCGCCGTTAGCGAAATTTGAAAGGCATTGAATAAGTCTGTGTCCGATGTCGTCTCGTCACTACAACTCGGACTATCCAATTGCGTAATACCTGATATCGGGCCATTGGGGGTAAAAACAAAAAAACCTGCAGGCGTCACTAACGGACTCTGTTCCCCGTTCAAACTATCGTTATTCTGATGACAGTAAACGAAGCTTGTCGTACCGAACGGAACAGAAACATTATCATCTGCGGCCAAAACCACCGCAAGCGCGGAGGAACTCAATAACTGAGCCGCACAAAAAGCACTTAGTGCAAGTAATCGTGACACCAACGTAGGTCTTTCGAAGGTTGGATAATTGCCCATGTCTTTTCCCGAATTATCAATTTAAGGTGCAACCGCGCCCTGCCGGGGGAACGTCTCACGGTAATATATAGGCAGAGTATGACTAGCAGTAAGGCTATTGACTCAATGGTCGAATTAGCCGAACAAAAGGTGCCACCCCTATTTTATAGGGCTATAGCCGCTTCCCGTAGGTTCCTTGGATCATCACCTGGGCGGTTGCAGTAGCGCCAGTTCCACGGGCGGTCACACGGAAGACCTCCGTTCGACCAGAACCCGTATCCTGCCCGATATTGTCAAGATTCAGAGCATCGGCGTCCGATACAACTGTTTTTACGTGCTCAACGATATATTTCGGCTGAGTTGCGACACTGGTGATCTTGATTTCACTGTCTCTGAACCCGCTGGCCCCGCTCCAGTCTCCCAGCGCTTTCCAGTTGGGGGCTACGCCCGGCTCTTCCTCATAGTAATAACCATTAGCCTCATTCGCGCTTAAATTATCTTGCGCTGGATCTCCGAAGTCACCTAGCGAGGTAAGGCCTTCCAGAAGGTCTTCACCATCCCTGAGCGCAGCCTCAGCAGCCTGGAAAGCCAGGCTGCTGTCATTGGCGTTGCGCGCCATCCGTTGTTGCAAGGTCGTCGTCTGAATAGACGAAACTCCCAGAACGGTCAGTAGCAGCAGCATGACCAGGCTCATGAACAAAACGATACCTTCCTGTTGTTGTTTGTTTTGCTGCGCGATCATCATTAGCTTCTGTTTCTCAGCATAAAAGTCTTTGTGAAAGCTCGACGCATCAAACCGTCTCTGCCATTTAAATTACCAGGGTTACCGTCGTACTCGCTTAAATCACCGCCTTCCAACGTATAAGCACAGTTTTGTATGCTGCAACCATGTGTTGTAGCGCTGGTGCCACCGACATCGTCAATCGTGTTAGCGAACACCGTGACCCGAACAGTGACGACATCTTTCATGTTTACCTCATTTGCGCGCCGGTATCGGTTTGGCGTGCGGTTCCCATCGGTAGATACACCATAAAGAATCTGAAGGTTTTCAATACCCTCGACAAGCTCCACAGGGCCTGTTGTGCCAGACTTTCGCCACAGAGACAGGGGCGTATCACCGCTACTATTCTCGCCCGCCCCAGGCGCAATGAAGTAAATATTCGTCTCTATTGCACTTACCATCGCATCGGCATCAAAGCTGTTTTTAAGCGCCAGGGTCAGGATCGTATTCCGCCAGGGATCGGGCGCATCCTTCAAATGCGCAATCTCGACTTCTACCGTGTTAGTCGTCGCCAGGGCCGTTTTCCCGTTAAGCGTCACATCAGTGACCTGAAATATAGTCCCCTTCTCACAGTCATGAATCATTGCAAGGTCTCCTTGGCTGAATCCAAGCCCAGCCAAGCCAGCCTCTTCGTCTACTAGCACCTTGATAGGGACTCGAGAGGGGTCCATGCTCTCCGCCAGCCTGATTCCAACGTCTTGCTGTAAGAGGTTTCTGACTGTTAATACATCCGTGCCACTCACGATCTTGTCGGTATTGATGCCAGTACCGTCAACAAAAACATTAGTGTTATTCACCCCTATTGTACTCGGCAGGTCAGCCAGGCCAGGTGAGGGTGACCAGAGACCCGCACCAGAAGCATCATAACCCTCGAGACCAGACCTTAGATCAAACTCATACGGTATATCGTCACCGTCTCCTGCTGCGGTCCAATAAAGCTGTTCATTGTTCGACAGGCATCCAAGGTATCCTGCCTTGTAGAGGTCACGACCAATGAAGTCGAACGCGAATCGAGCAGATTCCTGCAGTCTGGACTGGCCTATCATGACGTTGTAAGTGTCTGAGTTGGCGCTGAATAACTGCACAACCCCGGCAGTAATAACTGACCCAATGGTTAACGAGATCATCAGTTCGACAAGAGATAAACCTTTCTGTAATGAGCGGAGCATCAGTCCATCCTCGTCCGGAGTGTTACGCTGCTGTAGGTCTGTCCCTTGGTATCGTCAACCCATCTCACAATGACACACGTTTCCCCCGTTTCAACCGAGCAAAGCGCATCATCATCGTCATTCACGATGGCGCCCTGCCCTCCCGGTAGTGATCCTGTAACCGCCAGGGTGGCGCAACTTGAGTAGGGTTCGTTAAGCGCATCCAAATGATTAATCGAGCATCTCCACAACGCGATGTCATAGTCTTTCATCTGCAAGACGGTACATTCTTCTTGCACACAATCTGCCGTCGACGGGGGCACATCGGAAAAACCAACCCCGGCATAATTCTGGAGAGGATTCGCCCGCATTCGGTCAAGTATGTCACCGCCAAGCAAGAGTGCGTCCGCACGGAACAATGAGTTCCTATTCTGTTGCAAGCTAAGCATCTGCAATCCTGCAACACCAAGAATGCCCACTGAGAGGATGACAACCGAAACCAACACCTCGACCAGAGAGAAGCCTTTTTGTCGTTGTCGGGAAAGTAAACGCGTTTTCATATCAGCAACTCGGCTGCACTGATGGGATCGGGTCGCCGGGCTCTGCTTTTCGCCAGACCTTTGGTCTACCCATCATATTTATGGCAATACGACGGCCGAGTTGCCCCTGCAGGCACAAATCCAAATACCGAAACTGGCCGTCCTCATTCAACCCGCCCAAACTGTTAAACGCTATGGAGGTACGGGGAGATTCCCAGTTCCCTGCGTTTTTGGCACTACCGACATCCACACCAGCAAGGGTCCCTGCTCCCTGTAAAGCTGGGAAGCGCTTGAGGACTTGGGTTGGGCTGCCGCAGTCTCCTGGGGAGCCAATAACGATACAGTATCCTGCCCCGAACTCATTGCCGACAATACCGCCTGCAGCCTGCAGGCTGACAACTTTACCCAATCTACTTGCTTCGGACCTGGCCAGGCTGATCGCCATCGACAAATCGTTGGCTTGGGTCGCTAAACGATTCCTTTCCAGCATGCCTTGAAAACTGGGCACGGCAATAGACATGCCGATGCCGATAATCACGATAACGAACAACATCTCTATTATAGTGAAGCCGTTGAAACGCCTCATACAACTTCCATAAACCAGTACCCGTTACATTAGCCCTGAAGGGATCCTATAGAATTGTGAGGAATTCGGCGTCAGGCCCCGATAAGCGGGAACAATCGGGCGACCGGTGGTCCGCGAACTAATCGACGGTTTCCGTTCCGTCTGAGCTAAACGTGTAACACTTCCCATCGCAGCTACCACTGACAGGAGTCGCCTTGATCGTATATGTCTGATCAAGCGGAATAGGCGTTACCGCCAGCGTATATTGCCTTGCCGCCTGTGTACCACTGGAAGGGGACCAGAGCGTGCATCGCGCTTCGCCCCCCTGATAAGTGAATCCATTACTGTAGAAGCGCTCAAGTGCCATGCCGCAGGACTTCACGTCAGCTTGAGCCTGCCCATGATAGGTGTCCTGTATGTAGCCCTGGTAACTGGGATAAGCAATTGAACTGACCACACCCACTATTGCCAGCGCAATCATTAGCTCAACAAGGGAAAATCCTTTCATATTCACTCCAACCATTACATTCGCACGATCTCAGCAGAGATCTGCTCAACCTGTTTGATCTGGACGCTAAACAACAGGTCCTGACCGGCAAGTGGATGGTTAAAATCCACTTCAACTAAATCATCGAACAGCCGATTAACGACGCCGGGTCGTTCACCACCTTCACCATCTGCAAAAGAAACCACCAAGCCTTCTACCAGGTCCTGTGAGACCTCAAAAAGCTTCCTTTTCATCATGTGGACATTTTCCTCGTTCGGAAGGCCGAACCCCTGCTCCGCGGCAATTGGCAGTTCCGCCGACTCCCCAGCCTTCATGCCATATATCGCTGATTCAAACCCCGGCAGCAAACTGCCATCACCCACTTCAAAGGTCGCTGGTTCATCACCGGTAGAGTCAATGACATCGCCTGCGGAAAGCGCGAGCTTAAAGATCAGGGTAACCCTGGTTCCGGGTCCAACAGGGACATTATTCATTTGTTTGCTTCCTTCTTACCTTGCTTGAACATATCAATAATTAACAATCCTGCACCTAGGCTTATGGCCGTATCCGCAATATTAAAGGCTGGAAAGTAATAAACTTCGTAATGAAAAACCAAAAAATCGACGACATAGCCCTGAAGTGCTCTGTCAACAAGATTACCCAAGGCGCCACCCAGAATAAACGCCAGCGCATATGCCAGCAGTCGCTGTTCTCTGTGGATACGAAATAACCACCCACCAATAAATAGGCTTACCACTAGAGACACCGCCACAAGGAAGCCTCTTTGCCAGCCACCGGCGTCCGCCAGGAAGCTAAACGCTGCACCGGTGTTATGCAAGACGGTGAGTTTAAAAAACGGCAGGATCTCAATGGACTGGCAGTAACCAGGGACACATAACGGCAGAAGCGCAGCCATATAGTTCTTAGTCACCTGATCCAGGACCAGAAATACTGCACTGATACCAAAAAAATACCACACCATTATGCGCCCCTGAAGAAGGTCTTAGCATCTTCGATATCACTCTTAATAGCAGCTTTTAAAGCCCCTATACCTGCGAATTTCTTCTCGTCCCGAATCTTCTGTCGGAAGACCACCTTTGCCGTCTTGCCATAGATATCATCAGCAAAATCGAACAGGTGTACCTCCAGAATAGGTTTTAAGGTGTGGTCATCAATGGTTGGGCGAACGCCCACATTTGCAACCCCCGGAAATGCATGACCGTCAAATAACATTTCAACCGCAAAAACCCCGGTGATCGGCGCAACATAACGATTTAACTGAATGTTAGCGGTAGGAACACCCAGCGTTCTTCCGATCTGGCGACCATAAATGACTTTGCCTGAAATAGAGTAAGCATAACCAAGCAAACTCTCTGCCAGCTCAAAATCACCCTTGGCAAGGCATTCCCTGATACGGGTACTGCTGACCCGTTCATTGTCATGAGAGATCGTATACATATTAGTGACGTCAAAGTGGTGGGACTTCCCAACATCCTGCAGATACTTAAAGTCACCACTTCGATCGAACCCGAAACGAAAATCATCACCCACAAAAAGTGCTGAAATACCGATTTCCTCTACCAGTATTCTAACGAACTCCACTGCGGTCATCGTCCTGGCTTTTTCATCAAATTTAACGCAGTAAACGTAGTCAATCCCCTGATCTGCGAGCAGATCGACCTTCTCCCGAAATCGGGTCAAGCGCGCTGGAGCAGCGTATAAGTCAAAAAATTCTTTTGGCTGGGGCTCAAAACAGATCAACATGGTAGACACATTCAGCTTCTTTGCCCTGGCGCTGACTTCCTTTAATATCGACCGATGTCCTTTGTGCACGCCATCGAAGTTTCCTATCGTGACGATCGCACCACGATGTTTTTCCTTGACGTTGAGTAGTCCTCGAATAACTTCCATTAACGAACCATCTGTTGGTATCTGAATCCAGTGCAGAGCAATACAGCCGCATAACTTACAGCACCCGCTAAGCAGATTAAAACAATAGTGACCATTCTCGAGACAAAACCTTCGCTGATCCAATAGGACATATCTGGAAGGATAAGCCAGAGTAACAGCAGCATGGCAAGACTGGCAATCGAGACCCGCAGAAGAAACAACGTCCACCCGCGGGAAAAGCGCAATACATCTGACCGCAGAAGCCCGAACAGCAGCAGACCAGCATTAAGAAAAGCTGACATACTTGTCGCCATGGCAAGGCCAACATGCTTGAACTGCCAGACCAAGACAAAGTTCAACACGATGTTGGCCAACAGCGCGAATATCCCGTACCTGACCGGTGTACGTGTATCTTGTCTTGCAAAATATCCGGGGGCGAGCACCTTCACCATCATGTGTCCGAGAAGCCCAACCCCATAGGCTGCAAGGCTGTAACTTGACATGGTAACGTCACGAACCGTCAGTTCTCCCTGATAGAAAAGGGCAGCAATCAGCGGCTCTGCCAGATAGACAAGCGCCACTGTCGCAGGGACCCCAAAAAGCAGTACCAGCCGGAGGGCCCAGTTTAGTGTGTCGGAAAAGATGTCATCCGATCGGGTGGCATGTTCACGAGACAGGCTTGGCAAGATCACTGTAGCAATGGTTATACCGAACAACGCCAGCGGCAACTCCAGCAAACGATCCGAGTAGTAAAGCCACGAGAGACTGCCCGTCTCGAGAAAAGATGCCAACAACGTATCCACTAGCAAATTGATCTGGCTAACAGATGCCCCGAACAAGGCCGGCAGCATCAGCCAGCCAATTCTTTTTACGCCCGGGTCCTTAAAATCAACTGACGGCAAGGGCAACAGCTTTTCCCTGGCCAAAAAGGGCAGTTGGAAGGTCAGTTGCGCAACACCTGCAATCAGAACACCCCATGCCAGCGCCATCACAGGAACGTCAAGGTAGGGCCTTAACAGCACAGCACAGGCAATCAGCGAGAGGTTTAATAGCACCGGTGTAAAGGAAGGTACCGCAAACTTTTCGTAAGTATTCAGTACCGCGCCCGAGAGCGCGGTCATCGAGATCAAGAACAGATAGGGAAACGTGAGGCGCAACATGTCAACAGCCAGATCAAACTTGTCGGTATCCCCGTGATAGACAAACCCGGGCGCAAAAATACCAAGAATTGCCGCCGCACCAAGAACCCCTGCAAGCGTCAGAAGTATGAGGATTGTTCCCAACGAACCCGCGGACTTGCCTATCAAGGCTCTCACTTCTTCGCGAGTTCGGTTTTCCTTGTAGTCGGTCAATACAGGGACAAAAGCCTGCGCAAACGCACCCTCGGCGAACAGCCGACGAAAAAAATTGGGTATCCGGAACGCCAGGAAAAAGGCGTCAGCACCCTCCGCTGCGCCAAAAAAATAGGCAACGACCATGTCCCTCGCCAAGCCGAATATCCGAGAGAGCATTGTCATCATGGAAACGACTAAACTGGACCGAAGCAGCTTGCCTGACAATGAGTTGTTCGATTGTGCCATTGCTAATTTACTGCCTTTGGAGATAGGTCATCTAACAGCGCTATTAATAACAGAGCGGAAAACTGATTGACAATTCCCAGGTAAATCGCCATAGTCCGCGCCTACTTTTTTCCAGACCAGGTACATACCTAGTGGCTAACTCAGCTCAATCCAAGAAACGAGCACGACAAAATGAATCCCGGCGCAGACACAACACCAGTCAGCGTTCTACCTTTCGAACAGCAATCAAGAAAACGCTTGCTGCCGTCGACTCCGGAGACTATGAATCTGCAAATACGGCCTATGCAAGCGCCGTACCTGTGATCGACCGCGCTGTTACACATGGCATTATCCAGAAAAATAAGGCCGCGCGTCATAAGTCTCGTCTGAACGCCAGGGTAAAAGCGCTTAAGGCGTAATTCCCTTAGCTCAATACCAGGTTGTCACGGTGGATGAGTTCCTCTTCCACCACAAAACCCAATACGGACTCTATACGGTCGCTGGATATTCCACAGATTCTTTGCACATCCGCGCCTTCGTAGTTGACTATACCGCGGGCAACTTCACGGCCGTCTACTGATACGCAACTCACTACTTCACCCCGCGTGTAACTGCCGCGCGTTTCTGTTACACCCACTGCCAGCAAAGATCGACCGTCGGCAGTCAGCGCTTCGCAGGCCTTCCTATCCAGCAGTAGCGTTCCCCTGACCGGCAGGCTTGCCAACCACTGCTTCCGCGCAACTAAGGATTCATTGGCTGCTGTCAACAAGGTACCTACTTGCTCAGACCGAGAGATTCTAGAGATCACACTCGGCTCGCTGCCAGAGGCAATAATCGTGTTTGTGCCGCTCCTTGCCGCAATCCGGGCCGCCTGAATCTTGGTTATCATACCGCCACGGCCAAGCAGCGAACCTTCCCCCGCCATACTATCCAAGGCGCTGTCAGCTGCCGGCATTGTCGTGACCAACTCTGCGCCAGGGTACCGCGCAGGGTCAGCCGTCAGCAGCCCCGGCTGATCCGTTAACAAAAGCAATGTTTCTGCGCCAATGAGATTTGCCACCAGTGCTGCCAGAGTATCGTTATCCCCAAATTTTATTTCATCTGTGACAACCGTGTCGTTCTCGTTAACGACAGGCACAACACCCAAGTCCAGCAACTGCCAGAAAGTGCTCCGAGCGTTTAGGTATCTTTGGCGTGACCGCAAATCATCGTGTGTCAACAGTATTTGAGCCGTATGAAGATGGTGATTCTGGAATGCTGACTCATACATTTCAATCAGGCCCATCTGACCAACGGCCGCTGCGGCCTGCAACATGTGTATCGAATGCGGCCGCTCAGACAACCCGAGCCGTTTCATCCCCTCGGCGACCGCGCCAGAAGACACTAAGACAATACGTGTGCCTGTTTTTTTTAGCGCCGCAATATCATCGACCCACCCCTGCACCAGACTACGGTCTATACCAGCTCCGCGATTAGTGAGCAAAGAGCTACCGACTTTAATTACCCACGTTTTGTCAGGTCTGAACTCGGTCTTCATGGCTCGTAGTGCACCGACACATCATGGTCGTCGTCATCGTCATCGTCGTTTTCACCGGCAGCACCGTAACGTTTTTGCCAGCGCTCCTGGCGCTTGCGCAATGAGTACTCATGCGTTTCCCGCAGAATCCGTTCGTCATCCTCCGCCTGCGCCAACTGTGCCAGGAACTCGGCGATAGCGCCCATAAGACCCTCTGTACCTTCGTTAGCCACCGCCGAAATCGTAAAGTACCTATCAGCCCCAAGTTGTTTCGCAAGCCCTGCAAGACCCTTTCTGGACTCACTATCCAGCAAATCTACCTTGGTAAACACTAACCATCTGGTTTTTTCAGCGATACCTTCACTATAACGCGCCAATTCTTCTTCAAGCGTGCGGCAATTAGTCACCGGGTCACTGCCATCCATTGGCGCAACATCAATAAGATGCAATAACAAACGCGTTCGAGAAAGGTGTTTAAGAAACTGCACCCCCAGGCCAGCACCGGCGGCCGCACCTTCAATCAAACCGGGAATATCAGCAATGACGAAGCTTTGATCATGGCTTAGCCGGACGACCCCTAGATTGGGGACAAGCGTTGTGAATGGATAATCTGCGATTTTTGGGGTAGCGGCCGAAACAACACTGATTAGCGTCGATTTCCCTGCGTTCGGCAAGCCTAGAAGGCCCACGTCAGCAATTAGCTTCAGTTCTAGCCTGAGTTGCCGGGCTTCACCCGGTTCCCCCGGCGTAGTTTGCCGCGGTGCCCGGTTCGTACTCGACTTAAAACGCACGTTGCCAAGTCCATGTCGACCACCAGCAGCTAACAGTAGCGTTTCTCCCTGATCGTTGATGTCACCCAAATACTCATCGGTTTCTTCATCAAACAAGCTCGTGCCACAAGGAACACGAACATACAGGTCTTCTCCTTTCGGCCCGGTTCGATCGTTTCCTTTACCGCCCCCACCTTTTTGCGCTCGATAGTTAGGCTGAAAACGGAAATCGACAAGCGTGTTCAGCGCGGCGTCGCCTATCAGGTAAACGCTTCCGCCCCGGCCGCCATCACCTCCGTCGGGGCCACCACGCTCTATATATTTTTCACGACGAAAAGACAGACAACCGTTACCTCCCTTGCCTGCTTCGATCTTGATACTTGCTTCATCGACAAAATTCATAACGGCTCACTGTTGCCAGAAAATGGCGCAAAAAAAAGCCCTGTCACTGACAGGGCCTTTGTACACTTTCCTTAAGGCCTATACCTCAGCGACGGCTGCCGGCGATACGACGTTGACGTATTTACGCTGTTTCGGTCCCTTAACGCTGAACTCAACCACTCCAGCTTCCTTGGCAAACAAGGTGTGATCACGGCCGCAGCCGACGTTTTTACCAGGATGAAACTTTGTACCACGCTGCCTGACAATAATATTACCTGCAATCACTACCTGGCCGCCAAAGATTTTTACGCCTAAACGTTTCGATTCGGAATCGCGCCCATTTCGAGTACTACCACCCGCTTTTTTATGCGCCATCTCTAATTACCTCCACTAATTTCTTTGATTTTAATTTCAGTGAAGGACTGACGATGACCTGCCTGCCTTCGGTAGTGCTTTCGACGACGCATCTTGATGATTGTGATTTTTTCTCCACGACCGTGGCCTACTACTTCCGCAGTGACCGCACCCCCATCGACAAAGGGTGTTCCAATCTGAATGTTTTCACCCTCTCCAATCATCATGACTTTATCAAAATTGATTGTTTCACCTTCGGATGCGTCTAGTTTTTCAAGCCGCAAAACCTCACCAGCTTCAACCCGATGTTGCTTACCGCCACTTTCTATTACAGCGTACATGCTAAGAATCTCATTTTGTTGCCCGCTTCTAGCGGTATATTGGGTCGTGACTGGAATACCGCCACTTTCAGGACGCGCAATTCTATTCGATGACCTTCCAAGGAGCAAGCAACATTTGGTGATTTCACCTTGACACCCGAATTGCCCCCCCCTAGGATTCGAATCCTCTCCTTTGGCACGCGAACTCCGCAATTTACATGACCTATCCTTTCCTATCAGTCGTCAAACCGGATTTTCAAGCGGTTGACGACCTTATTCGAGCGAATCTTAACTCGGAAGTACCTATGGTCGAGGAAATCGCGGCCTATCTGATAGAGGCAGGTGGAAAACGCCTTCGGCCTCTTCTGGTGCTACTTTGCGCCAAAGCCTGCGGATACCAGGGCAACGAACACGTGAAACTAGCCGCCGTGATCGAATTCCTACACACGGCGATGTTGCTGCATGATGATGTTGTAGATGAGTCAGATCTTCGACGCGGCCGAGAAACAGTAAACGCCGCCTGGGGTAATGCACCCAGCGTACTAGTAGGAGATTTCCTGCATTCAAGAGCATTCGAAATGATGGTCGACATCGGGAATATCCGTGTAATGGAAATTCTCTCAAAGGCCACAAACGTTATTGCCGAGGGCGAAGTTCAGCAACTTAGCTTCATCCGTAACCCCGCAACCACTGAAGTAGAGTATCTGGAGATCATTTCTCGGAAGACCGCAATGTTATTCCAGGCAGCCGCGCACGCCGGAGCCGTGCTGGCCGGTGCCGACGAAAAGACGGAACACGCGCTGCGTGACTATGGCCTGCACCTTGGCCTGGCCTTTCAAATGGTTGATGACCAATTGGACTACCTGGGCACACCAGAAGAGCTCGGAAAAAACATCGGTGATGACCTGGCGGAAGGCAAAGTGACATTACCGTTGATCGTCGCGATGCGAAACGGACAACCCGAACAAAAAGCGTTTATTGAAGATGCAATCAGGAACGGTGGTGTTGAAAACCTTCCCGAGATGATTCAGTTGGTAAAAGCAACAGACGCATTAAAGTACACCTCTGAACAGGCAAACACAGAACGCTGCCAGGCCATAGAGTGTCTCAACAATGTCGCTGAGTCTGATTTCACGGGTTCCATGAGGACATTGGTTAACTTTGTTGTTGACCGGCATCATTAAAAACGCACCCCAGAGTCCGCACAACGCGCTCTGCCGGCGACCATCCTATTAGTCACACAACACTGGCGGTTACCCTTCACGCCATAGTTCGTGTTTTTAAGGGCTTCAGACGTCGACCGTTATTCGCGTATATCTTCCTAAGCAGGCATTTTTTGTCTTCGAGCTCGTTAAGGCTGGTCATCAGCGAACCGTCAATGCCACTGCACTTCGCCCGCCAATTATGGAACGTTGCGTCGCTTATGCCATATTCGCAACATAGTTAAAGGCATAGTTCGAGGCATAGTTCGGGAGATAGTTCGGGAGATAGTTCGGGAAATAGGTCGGGAAATGATTTGCGGGATAATGGTCTTACCCTGCCCCGGCCTCTGCCTGCCCCGGCCTCTGCCTGCTCCGGCAGAATCGACCGGCGCCTGGACAGCGTTCCTTGATCACGTGGTAAGGCAACCTGCATTATGGCTCGTGTCGTCCGGATCGAACGACACGAGCCCATTACCGGTTCAATGATGAAACGTTGTAATGCTACAGGTGAGGCACCGCGCCATTGGAGCAAATCCCCTCAGGCGTAAAGATGCTGTCTTGTGGGTCCAAGCCAAGAAACGTCGTCAACGCCGCCTCAGAGCCACCGGCACCGACAGCAGGAATCTCATGCAACTCTTCTAGGCTATCTTGAAAACCATCCGTTGGTATCAACAACTGAGGATGATCAAACGGTGCTTTGCTGTATTTCACCCGATCATCAGTAAGCGCTACCATGAAGGCCGTCAGTTCGTCTTTTTCGACGTCACTTAAACCTAGCGGAGACATATCCGGGCTCAGATCATGCAAATTCAAGCCACAAAAGTTGCCGCCACGGTCGTAGAATTCAACCACCTGTTTCAAGGTTGCCACACCGCCATTATGGAAATACGGGCCCGTTAACTCCGAGTTACGTAGTCCTGGTGTTTTGAAGGCACCGTCTACAGCAACCCGCTGAAACTCTGGAACGATCGATGTACCAGAATCACAGAAACCGTCAGCATCAGCATCGGTACAAACGATGTTGCCTAGCTCACCCGTCGTAGGAACTGTTTCATTACCCTTTATCGGGAATCCCAGACTCTGGATACCACTACGGTTAAACAAGGCCTGTCTCGAGAAGGCTAAAGGCTTGCCGTTAAGGTCCTTACCCCCCCGGCCGATATCATCAGTCGTTGGTGTGACGCCTAGGTTATAAAAACCATTGTCGTACAGCGCAAAACCTTCTGCCATCGGCATAGGCTCGATTATTTCATCACGTGCATATCTCACTGTCGCGTTAGTCAGTTCAGGACCAACATGGCAAGCCACACATCCAGCTTTACCCGTAAAGACATTAAGCCCGTTAAGTTCTTCAGCGCCAAACCCATCATTCAATTCGCCTGTCTCCATCCATTGATCGTACGGTGTCTGGTCGGAAATCAGCGTCGATTCATACATCATGACTGAAATACCGAAGATCATGGCAAAGTTTGCCTCTGCCTGAGTAAAACGTGCCTTCTCTGTTGATGCATCAGGGGCGGTCAAATATTGACCATACGTTGACAATTCATCAACCGCATCAGGCGAACTGGCTTCCGTTGCCGTGGCTTCTGTGCTTGTTCCCTCAATCGTTTCAACGACCAAATAACCAGCCGTCACTTCAGATGAAACCTGAGCCTGACTTAACTCAAACCTACCGTCAAACCCCCAGTACTCTGGCTTGAACGCTGCATAAACGAGCGTTTTATAGTCGACATTAAGACCAGGAGATGGACTCAATGAAAGTGCACCCAGCACGCTATCGTCCGGGTCAACAATCTGTTGACCCAGCGGAACTATGGGTGCGCTTCCCCTCAGTAGCTTCTTGCCTATTTCTGGGAACGTGCGAGCGTTGCCAGCACTCGGATTACCAAAAGACATTTCAAAATGACTTAGAGCGGGGCCAACTGCCTGTGATGCCAAGCTGGCATTGTTCATAACAATAGCTTCCTGCAAAACCGAACCATCACTTTGCTGCACCCAAACTTTTGCATTCTGATCCTGCTGACCAAACGAGTTTTGGCCATTGAAGTCGGGATTGGCGCGTCCATCCCAGAAGTTGGTGAAGTTAAACACGGCATTATAGGTCGACGGCGCGTTACGATGTGGCACGCGACGTATGGTGTTTCCGTTCGCCATATAAACTGCGTTATCTGCCCTTTCTGCGTTAAAGACCGGATCCTCTAACCGATCACCCCAATCGACAGCCTGAGCTTCCACACTGCCCTTAAACAAGGTCAGAAAAACACCCATGGACGAGGTGATATCGTTACTGTTACCCGGCGCTGGACCAATGCTACCGTCATCATTCTGGACATAATCCTGAATTTTCTTGACGAAAGGATAGTCTGAAGCCACAACACTTTCGTTGGGCCCTGCCGTGTGGAAAACAGTATCGGGACTGCTTTGTGCGTCAAAGTAGCCTTTGATATCGCCCTCTCGTTCATTAACAAAGCTCAGCATATCCGGATTCATCTGATTCTGAGATCGCCCGTCAGCACCCGCCTTGTAGTGGCAACTCGCGCAAGCCTGAATACCGTCGCTACCCATTTGCATGTCCCAGAAAAGTGCCTTGCCTAACTTAATCGCTGCCTCACGGTCGCGAACAAAATCGCCAAGATTACCAGGCAGAGGAACTCCCCCATCACTTATCACCGCCGTGCGCAAAGATTGCAGACCATGGGTGGTCGCCTCAGATGCTGAGGTAATTGGCGAAATCGGTAACGGTTCAACATGAATCGGTGCTGGATCAACTGCTGCTGGATCAACCGCTGCTGGATCAACCGTTGCTGGATCAACCGCTGCTGGATCAACTGGTGCTAGACCTGCAACCGTTGTTTCTAACGCTGCAACTACAACAGGATCTGCAACCGCTGGAATAAAGACTGTCTCAGCCGACAAATCAACCACGGAGGTGGCAAAACCAACATCATCAACCGTTACCGTTAGCGTCTCGCCATCTATGAAACCCCCGTTACCAAAGATTGGGCGTTTGACAAAGTCAAAACCACCAGCCAGGGGATCAGGGGCTGGCACAAGCTCCGCTTCAAACAGCTGGTTGCTCACGTCGGTGGTAATGACAGCAACGCCCGTTGCTGCCGCGCCTTGGAAAGAAGCATAACCATGGATGACAACGCGATTGTCAGTCAAGATCTCAACCGCCTCAAGCACCACTTCAGTCCCCACATGAGCAATCGGCTCTGGCGCTGCATTAATGAAAGAGACCACTTTAAACTGTTGGCTTCCGTCACTGGAGATCGCAGAAACCTCTACGTGGTCCTTCTCCACGTCCACATTATTCAGAATAGCAGGACTGATGGGCCGGTTGGCAATGTCAAAACCGGGTACCGGGAGGATGTCGACCGTTGCTCGACCAATCTCGATACGAGTGCCGGCAGCTTTGACCAACTCGGCAATCACAAAACCACCAACATCCGTGGTGCCATCTGCTTTCGTCAAATTGCCTTCGACGATCCAACGATTAAAAGGCCGCCACAGTGCTTCAGCGACGGTAAGCTCGGCTACCAATTCAACTGACGCTGGATCAACCGCTGCTGGATCAACCGGCGCTGGATCAACCGTTGCTGGATCAACCGTTGCTGGATCAACCGTCGCTGGATCAACCGCTGCTGGATCAACCGTTGCTGGATCAACCGTTGCTGGATCAACCGTCGCTGGATCAACCGCTGCTGGATCAACTGGTGCTAGACCTGCAACCGTTGTTTCTAACGCTGCAACTACAACAGGATCTGCAACCGCTGGGATAAAGACCGCATCAGCCGAAAGATCAACCAATGAGGTGGCGCTACCGACACCATCAACGCTCACCGTTAGCGTCTCGCCCTGTATGAAACCGCCGTTACCAGAAATTGGACGCTGGACAAAGTCAAACCCACCGGCCAAGGGATCAGGCCCTGGCGTAAGAGCCACTTCAAATCGCTGGTTGCTCTGATCAGTGGTAATGATAGCAACGCCCGCTGCTGGCGCATCTTGGAAAGAAGCATAACCGTGGATCACAATGCGATTGTCAAACAGGATTTCAACCGCCTCAAGCACAACTTCAGTCCCCACATGAGGGATCGGCGCTGGCGGCGCATTGATGAAAGAAACTACTTTAAACTGTTGGAGTCCATCACTGGATATCGCAGAAACCTCTACACGATCGTTCGCCACGTCTACGTTATTTAGAATAGCGGGACTAATAGGCTTGTTGGCAATGTCAAAACCAGGTACCGGGACAATGTCGACCGTTGCTCGACCAATCTCGATACGAGTGCCGTCAGGTTTGACCAACTCGGCAATCACAAAACCACCAACATCCGTGGTGCCATCTGCTTTCGTCAAATCGCCTTCGACGATCCAGCGATCAGAAGGCCGCCACAATGCTTCAGCGACGGTAAGCTCGGCCACCAATTCAACTGGCGCCGGATCAACCGTTGCTGGATCAGCCGCTGCTGGATCAACCGCTGCTGGATCAGCCGCTGCTGGATCAGCCGCTGCTGGATCAACCGCCGCTGGATCAACCGCTGCTGGATCAACCGCTGCTGGATCAGCCGCTGCTGGATCAACCGCTGCTGGATCAACTGTTGCTGGTTCAACCGCTGCTGGATCAACCGCTGCTGGATCAACCGCTGCTGGATCAACCTCTGCTGGATCAACTGGCGCTGGATCAACCGGCGCTGGATCAACTGACGGTAGGACTGATAAAGAGTTATTCAAAGGAAAAGCATCAAGCGCATCTTCAACGCCGTCACCATCATCGTCACGGTCGGCGTTGTTACCCACACCATCGGCATCGGTATCTACTGTTTCAGTAGGATCCAATGGAAACGCGTCACCGGCATCTGCAACACCGTCATTGTCGTCGTCGGCGTCTGCATTGTTTCCTGTTCCGTCTGAATCTGTATCAACGGTTTCAAACTCGTTTAACGGAAAAGCATCAAGGGAATCTGCAACGCCGTCACCATCATCGTCGTTGTCTGCATTGTTACCTAGGCCATCGGTATCGGTATCTAGTGTTTCATTTGGGTCCAATGGAAAAGCGTCAGACGCATCCGCAACGCCGTCGTTGTCGTCGTCACTGTCTGCATTGTTACCTGTACCATCGCCGTCGGTATCGAGTGTTTCAGCAGCATTCCTAGGAAACGAATCTGCCGTATCAAGAACACCATCGTTATCGTCATCAAAATCCACCACGTCAGGAAAACCATCATCATCGCTATCTGGTGCTTCTTCAGTCACCTCAACATTTTGGAATAACTCCTCTGGTGATGTTTCCTGAGAAAATTCAGCAACACTCGTTTCACCACTAGTCACCGACGTTACCGCTTCCTGCATACCATTTTGTCCCGCCTCCACGACCTGCTTGGACGCTGTAGACACGGGGTTAAGTTCAGTATCTCCCACTACCTGATTCAACATTGCAACAGACTCCGCTACCGCCTCAATCATATCGGTCTCATAGACAACCGTTGGCGTAACCTCCTCCGTTGCTTTACTAAGAATATTCTGGATAGTCTTGCTTGACTTCAGATCAAAATCATCTTCCGTCTGCGTACTCGCGAAGAGGTTCCTGGCAACCGACTCGGTCAAAGACACCGCTACGTCGGTAGAATCATCATCGTCATCGGCTAACGCCGTCGCCGTTTGAAACAAAACAGCCACTTGCTGATTAGCTCGTTGATTGGCTCTTGCGATGTCATCTCCATCCTCTGCGTCCTTCCAGCCATCAGATTTGTGCAGTGCTTCAACCCCACCACTGACTTTCATCGCGTTCAGTGCCCTTGCCGTTTCCTCGTCGTCTCTTGTCCAGTAAAGTACCGTTGTCAGTGCTGTTACGTTCGCATGTTCTGTCAAATCTTCTGGCACATCTGATATCAGTACAAGATTAGGCAACCGCTTCCCGGTTTGGCTATCTATGCCACCTCTTGATACGATTTTAGCGTCACTGCCTTCTGGCATGATAAACAACGGAAACTTGAAATAACCGTTCGCATCCGTCGTACCGTTAGGCTCGCCTTCGTCTTGTTCGTTGTTAGCGTTAAAATCAATAAACACTTCGGCCTCTGCAATAGGCGCATCAACCACGCGACCTTCAAAAGCATCGGTGACGTTTATGACCAGGGATTGATTGGCGGTTAAAACTCCGTCCGTCGCTTGCACCAAAAGGGAGTACTCGTTATCTCCGTCAGCGTCAGCGGGCGTCTCAAAATCTGGTGCGATGTCAAAGGACAAGTCGCCAGAGGGCGTAAGCCTAAACAGAGATTGGTCATCGCCAGAAAGAATCGAAAAACTGAGCGCATTACCATCCGGGTCTGCGCCCTTCAGGGATGCCACTTTGACGGACCCTTCCAGCACAGGCACTGCTACCAAACCAGTGAGAACAGGGGCCCGGTTAGCGATCGTTAGGGATTGATCGTCACCCGAAACAATAGAGAAACTAAGGGCATTACTATCGGCGTCCATCACGACGCGCTCACGGTCAGCTAACCCTGACGGTGCAGCGCTACTATCGCCATCACTGCCACCCCCACCGCCACAAGAAGCCAGACCCAGTATTGAAATGATACTTATTACCCGAAGGGGTACAGCGATCAAATCAAGCAAGCGGTTGCGCGTGTTCTGTTGCACATCCCCACCCACGTGGTTGAAAAAAGCAGCAATCTTCAGTTTCGTTTGCATGGTGATTTCCCTAATCCTGCATTGTTAAATTCAATGTTCTAGCGCTGTGTTCTAACGCTGTTCGCTGTCAAAAAATCAAAACTCGAGAACTTATCAGCAATGTCCGTGCCATATTGGCAGCTCACGGCTTACTACCACTTTTATTCAGCGATCGTCCTCGGGACTTTCTTAGGAACTTTCCGAGCTAATCGCTATAAACCCACCCCGCCACTTTCTCGCTGAGTCAAAAGCAATAAATGCGGTACTCAATCGACGGGTTTGTTCCACCACGGAACTGGGCCTGAAAACCACTTTAGGCGTTTTAATGTAAATAACTGCGGACAAACGTGATGCCTTTGTGAACACAAAGGCCGTGTTTTCTAGGGGAACCGGTATAAATCGATGCTTGAAACGACGGATATAACCCCTTCGTAAAAAAGGTTACCTAAGCTCGACAACCCGGCGTATCAATAGCCTCTGGTCGACGCGCAGACAGCATCCTAACCTTGCCGCTTATGCGGCTTTCAGGAAAGAGCATCGGCGATTTATTCCCACATCAATAATAGGCCAGCAGCAAACTCCCTTTCATAAAGCCCACCAAAGGGCGAAGCATGCGACGCGTTATGCGAATAGTTTCGCAAATTACAACAGAGTGCACTAAGGCTACAATGGGCAGTAAGCACAATCAGGTTTGGGCTATAGATATTTGCTATTTACCGATGGCAAAGGGCTTTATATGTCTTGCTGACGCGGTTGCTCGGCATACGCGCCGCGTGCTGTCCTGGCGTTTATCGGTGACTCTTGATGCACATTTTTGCATCGCTGCTGTTAAGGATGCTATCGAGAAATATGGGAAGCCTGACATGATTAACACGGATCAGGGAAGTCAATTCCCGTCTGAAGCCTTTACCGGGCTGCTAAAGAATAACGACATAAAGATCAGCATGGATGGCAAAGGCGCCTGCCGGATGACGTGTTTGTTGAACGTCTCTGGCGATCCGTGAAATATGAAGAAGTCTATTTGTATGCTTACGATTCTGTAGCGGAAGCCAGGCAGGGATTAGACCGATACTTCCGGTTGTACAACAACCGTAGACCTCATTCTAGTCTCACTGAAAAAACGCCGGAAAAGTCTATTTTGAATCATTGCCACAATTGCCGGCAGCATAACTGAAGGACCGTCAATCCACTTATAGAATGGGAAAACCTGTCTAATAAAGGGGGCCACCTCACCCAACAAAACCAGCATGCGCAGTAGCAACAAATGTCGAGGCGCAGGGAATCACAGCGTTTGATATACCAGAGAGCCTAACAGAACATCTATCAGTCGATACTGACGGAAGACAAAACTCTGGCGCTAGCCACCAACACCAATCTTTTTTTGTTACTTGCCTCCCACGCGGGCTAGATCACCGGCAAGATAATACCCAGCCCGCCAGTAATGGAAAGCCGCCCAAAGATTCACAAAACCCCAGGTAAAAAGACTGTAGCGCAGCGCGTCGCCATTAAAAGTGCCAGCAAGCATGTCAGAGAGAAGCCCAACAGCCGGAGGGCCAAATACAAAACCGATAAAGTTCAGCACAAACAACAACACCGCTGCGGCGACAGCTCGCATTCGAACCGGGGCAAGACCCTGAACTTGAGCGAAGGTTGTACCCTGGTAGAAGTTACCGAGCATAATTGGAAAGCTAAGTAACAGCAGCGCAAGCCACCAGGCATCAACCATAAATGCGGCAGCACTGCAGGGGACGGCCACGAGTAAAGCAACTGTGACAACCCACAAATACCACCGCGTATCCTTTGCACCAAAGCGGTCTGAAAGCCATCCGCCAGCAACAATACCGATCCCACCGGGAATTCCAAGCACCAGGCCTAACCAGAAACCTGCTTCGGTGAGGCTCATACCGTAACTGCGAACGAAAAACGTAGGCGCCCAGGTAACAAGACCGTAGCCAACAAAGGCCGTTAAGCCTCCACCCGTAGCCAAGTGTAAAAACGAACGACGGGTAACCAGGTACCGCGCCACTTCTACAATTGTCGGGTTTTTTTCCGTTGAGTTAGTTTGCAGACCATCCGCATGCCCACGGGGTGGTTCCTTTACTGTCAGGAACACCACAAATGAGAGCAGCAGACCCGGTATACCAACGACAAAAAATGCAATGCGCCAGCCAAATGCGTCGGCAATGGCACCACCGGCAAACATACCAAACATGATGCCGATTGGAATGCCCAGGGCATAGATACTCAGCGCTGTCGCTCGCTCTTTAGCCGGATAAAGGTCCGCGAGCATTGAGTGAGCAGACGGACTGCATCCGGCCTCCCCTATACCCACGCCAATGCGCGCGATCGCCAGCTGCCAGAAGTTCATCGCAAGACCTGATAAAGCGGTCATACCGCTCCAAACGGCCAACGACAAGCCGATAAGGTTGCGTCTGTTCCACCGGTCTGCAACAAGTGCGAGGGGCATTCCTAACGTCGCATAGAAAATTGCGAAGGCAGTCCCTGACAACAGCCCCATGCCGAAATCGGATATGCCTAAATCTGCTTTTATCGGTTCGATCAGGATCGAGAGTATTTGTCGATCAATAAAGTTAAAGGTGTAAACGACGACCAAAACGCCAAGCGTGTAACGCTTTACTTGTTCACTAATTAGAGGATGCGACGCTTCAGACAATGGGATACCTAATGAACTAATGGGGTTACGAACAATTTTACAGGGAGATAGTATGGATTAACGGCGTTCTCGTAAAGGTTGCTTCGTATCTTAATGCCCCGAAGTCTCCTGACAACTCAGACTTTGAGTCTCTTTTAGGGCTAAAACAGTGACTTCAGTTTAGAATCCAACCTCGACCTGACATTCTTGACCTGCACCACTTGCACGGACACCTCATGGCGCCCGGCAAGGGGCAAGTGTTTGCTGCCTAAAGACATGCTGGTTGTTCGAATCAGCTTTTTACCGCAACTTCGATCAAACCAAGTTTGCGCAGTAACCAACTGACGCTGATCCCTTGGATCAATAACGACATCAGCACCACACCAAGCGTCAGGTCGATAATCATGATCCGGTGTTCAAAATCAGCGGGCAAACCAAGTGCCAACGCAAGTGGAATGGCACCGCGCAATCCTCCCCAGAAGATCACCGCCTTATCATCACGCTCCACCCGAGCCTTTGGCGCAAGCCTGTTGGCTAGCGGCGTCAGCCCATACACCACCAGAAAGCGGGCAATAATAGTGAGCATGAAACCGATCAGAATATAGCCCAACGTGTCGTTGTAGCGTCCCAGGTCTGCAAACAGGTGGTATTCCGTAAGCCCCATTAAGAGAAAGATCATGCTGTTGGCGAGAAAAGCCATCAATTCCCAGAATTCCGTCAGATACCGCCGCATTGAATCATCGAAAACGCGCATGCCGGCCCAACTAGTCAGTATTCCCGCTGCCACAACCGCCATTACGCCAGAGACTTCGAGGAGGTGCTCAGCAACGATGAAAGCAAGGTAGGCTAGCACCGAGGTGAGGGCCGCCTGAACCATATGATCGCTGCGCTCCAGTGCAATAATCCACAGCATTGCCGCACCGAGCGTAACCCCCGCCAGCAATCCCCCTATGAACACCAACAGAAATTGACCGACCCCGCTGATCACCACCGAAGCACTGAAGGCAGTGCCCGTTGTGATGATGACAATAAGAATGTTAAAGACGACAATCGCCGTGGCATCGTTGAACAGGCTCTCTCCATCCACCAAGGTGCTCAGTCTCTTGGGGACACCGAGCTCCTTAAATAGGGCGATTACAGCGACCGGGTCGGTTGCCGAAATCAAAGCCCCGAACACCAACGCTGCGCCAAGCGTAAGCGGCGTTACGGCACTGATACCGAAACCAACGATGACCGTGGATATCAAAAGACCTACGGTCGCGAGCAACAGTATCGGCACCAGATTACGCGACAGTAGCCTCGAGTCGATATTGATCGACGCTTCGAACAGTAATGTCGGTAAAATCAAAAAGAGGATAATGTCCGGCGTCAGCTGCACCTCGCGCAAAGGTGCCAGCATATCTACCCTGGATGACAAATAACCGATCCCGATACCCACGATCAAAAGCCCAATGGTATACGGGAGGCGAGCTTTCTTAACGAATATCGCTGAGATAGACGCAGCAAAAATCAAACCAATGACAATAGAAATTGTGCCCAAAATACTCTCTTCATGCATCCTAACTTCCTGCTTTCAATGATGGCTTTAGAACGATACCCACATTGCCTTTACGCCGCTATTTTGACGATGCAATTACCCTCGGACCATTGTAGTGCGTAAACTACCCTTCTAGAAATCACTAACAACTGAAATGATCTATGTTTTGTCACGCGATGGTTGATACAAACCATCTAGCGCCACCCAGAATGTTCTACGACTCAGGTTTAGGGGCCATACGCATTCCTGCTGGCGTCGCATCTGGCGACAGTTAGCGTGATCGGTGCGTGATAACAAACAGGTTAAATCAGTTGGACTGCCACTGGTACCAGAATACAACTTCAAGGCAGGCATAGTGGCCACGCCACTGGCCACGCCACTGGCCACGCCACTGGCCACGCCACTGGCCACGCCGCTGGCTCCGATTAATCGAAGAACGGTAAAGGACGCTTTAGGGCATCACAGCATACCAGCCGACAGAACCAAGCTAATCTGAGCACCCTTAATGGATCGCACCACACTAAAAGAACTACTCACCCTCGCTTACCCTATGGTCATCTCACAGGGCGCGTTCGCAGTCATGATCTTTACTGATCGTTACTTTATGTCGTTGGTTAGCCCAACACATATGGGCGCATCATTGGGCGGTGGAGTAGCATCGTTTTTTTGCATGTCGCTGTTTATTGGCGTCCTGTCCTACGGCAACGCGCTGACCGCACAATATTTTGGTCAGGCACAGCTAGACAAGTGCAGTCGTGTTGTGACCCAGGGGCTACTCCTAACCCTTTTTTTTGCGCCTTTACTCGTTGCTATTGGCTACCTTAGCCTGGGTTCATTTGAGTTCATGGGGCATGCCCCCGAGCAGGCGGCACTTGCGCAGCAGTACTTTATTATCCTTATCTGGGGCGCAAGCTTCAGTCTGGCCAAGACAGTGATCGCATCGTACTTTTCAGGGATCGGTCGAACCTACATCGTTATGATTGCCGACACCGCCGGGGTTGTGATTAATATCCCACTTACCTGGGTACTGATCTTCGGCTACGGCGACGTACCTGCACTGGGGATTGCCGGTGCTGCCTATGCCACGGTCATCAGCACATTAATCAGCCTGTTGATCTTTTGCTACTTCTATCTTGAACCGCATCACGCCGCCAGGTTCAGGGTTAATGAATCCTTTCACCTAGACAGGGGGATCCTGCGCCGATTTGTACGACTCGGATTCCCGTCGGGTATTGAAATGTTTCTAAACGTTGCTGCATTTAATCTGTTTTTACTGATGTTCCAGTCGTACGGTATCGCGGAGTCTGCGTCTGCGGCAATCGTGTTCAACTGGGATATCGTTGCTTATGTACCGATGATCGGTCTAAACGTCGCGATTATCAGCCTGATTGGCCGATACATCGGGGCCGGTGATACGACGCTCATGAACCAGGTCATTCGGATCAGCTTTATGCTTGGCCTGGGTTACTCCGGCGTGTTGGCACTGTCGTTTTATCTGGGGCGAGAGCCTCTGGTTGCGATTTTTCTGACAACCGGTGGTTCCCGCGAAATTCAGACTCTAGCATCTTTTATGATGATTGGTTTAGCGACCTACGTGATGGCCGACGCCACTATCCTGGTTGCCGGAGGGGTACTTCGAGGCGCAGGAGATACACGTTGGCTGATGTGGGCGAGCGTATTGATTCACTGGTTAATGCTGCTGGTGCAGTACTTTGTGATCAAAGTATGGGCTCTGGGACCAAAAGTTTCCTGGGTTGTCTTCGTCGCAATGATTCTTATCACGGCACTCATGTATTTGCTGCGGCTGGCAAGTTCCCGTTGGCGAACACCAGAAGCGTTCGCCAGAGTCATGTCAGAACAGTAAAATTGGCCGCGTAGGTTCTAGTTTTTGCCTTGCAGGCCGTCGGTATAGGTCGAGAGATTAAAGTAATCGCGCCAGATTTTTATTTTTCCACCATCCATTTCAGAGATGCCTACACAAGGCAGGTCTATTACATTACCCAGGGCCACGGTATGGTCAACTCGCTCGACCATAACGATATCGCCTTCGACAATGATATTAAGAATTTCCCAATCGGTGGATTCCCAAGAGCCCATAAAGTTCGCCATAAAGGCCCGTATGTTTTCACGACCCTCTACCGGTTCCGTTGGCATATTGTAGTAGACGCCGTCATCGGTGAAATAGGCCGCCAGTTCATCTGCATCGAGTCTGGACCAGGCTGTCAAAAATTCTCTTATCGTTGTTTCGTTGCTCGACACAGTGCCATCAGCAGCCCGCACCAGAGACGATTGTGTCAAACCTATCAATAGTATGAGAAGAAATTTTAAACCTGAAACTCTGAAGCTGCGCATTATTTGTCACCTGTTGAGTGGTTTATAAAAGACTACTTGCTACTTGCTCATCGCGCTCTTATCTGGAAGACCTCTATCTATGTATTTTCTAAAGACATACGTGGGTTCGAGCAACCTGAATCGATGTTTCCTAGCGATGACGGGACTGGCTCAGTGGTTTGCTGCCACATCAGTGGTTTGCTGCCACAAATGCCAGAAGTCGGTACCGAAAACTCAATTTTTCAGCCTTTACCAATTCCGAATTAGTGGCCACGCGAGGGGTGATTAGGGAATAGAAGAAGCCTGATCAAGACGCGTTATGCCGGCTCGAAGTAAAGGAGCGTCGCGCTGTCTTGTTGGTGGAACACCGGTTTTACTGGCATACCGATGAACAATGCCTCCGGCAGAACATTAACCATTACCGAATTCAGACGAACACCTTCATTCAACTCGACAACCGCAATCAGTTGGGGTGTCTCATCGATGAATTGTGGGGCAGTTGGCCTGCGTGCCACAGTGTAAGTATAAAGGATGCCGTTACCGGTCACCTTTATCCAGGTAAGGTTGGGTGAGAGACACCCGTTGCAGTGGCTACGCGGATAGAAAACCCAGGCGGCGCAGTCGTTGCATTGTTGCAAGTTCACCTGATGGTTAGCCAGGCCATTCCAGAAAGGTTCGCTATTCGGTGTAGGAATGGGTAACGGTCTAATTGACACCATGTTATGCCCCCTCCAAGATTATCGCGGACTGCTCACTCATAATGCCGCCTGTGCCAGTGATCAGCGCAGCATTGCAGTTATCGACCTGACGGCCATTGGCTCTACCCATTATTTGTCGTACACCTTCGACGGGTT
>Ga0209502_10000461_pt1 | contig 44304 bp, 41 predicted proteins | sample ArcticOcean_MG_C_10_FD_187442 | JGI IMG/M metagenome (GOLD analysis project Ga0209502, IMG submission 187442) | Marine microbial communities from western Arctic Ocean - ArcticOcean_MG_CB11_90 (SPAdes) (version 2) | ecosystem: Environmental > Aquatic > Marine > Oceanic | place: Arctic Ocean... | reverse complement strand
AAAATTTTACCTAGGGTTGGAGAATAAGATGCTTCCAACTATCATCACTTTTTTCATAGGCTTCTCTTTTATTTAATCGTGACTCATGCCCTTCCCAGAATTCAAAATAGTAAGGGGTAAATGAATAGCCTCCCCAAAATTCTGGACATTTTTTTAAATCATCATTTTTTAAAGATTTATTATAATTTTCTTTAACTTGGTTATAAGAATCTATTGGCTTTGATTGGTTAGATGAAATAGCTAATGCATTTTTTTCTTCCGATCTTTTAAAAAAATAATCGTTATTAAATCTAATCGATGTTTTAGAAATCAAGCCTTTAATTCTAATTTGAACATTTGTAATATTCCAATAAAAAATAGCAGTAATTTGATTATGATCTTTAAATTCCTCAGATTTAGGCGACTTATAATTTGAAAAGAAAATGAAATTATTGTCATTTATAATTTTTAAGTTCACGAACCTTGAGTTCACTTCGTTAAGCTTTGAAGAATATGAAGAAATGCAAACAGCCTCAATATTTTCTTGATTTGCCTTTATAGCGGTATTATATTTTTCTTCAAACTTTAAGTACGGTTTTTCTTTTCTTAGGTTTGTAAATTTAATCATATTAGAAGCGCTTTATTTATAGAATAATTATAACTAATTGTAAGTTTTGTAATACAAATAATTCGTAAGAAAAGAATATAGCTAGAATGATTAAAGTTTCTATTAATCGTCTTTATGTATAACTTTTTCTCTTAGTCCTAAATTCTTAGCTTTGTTATTTGCGATATTTATGCTCCATGGCATGGTTGATTCCGTAATTATAGTACCAGCTCCAATCACGCTTCCTTCAGCAATTGTTACTCCTGGCAAAATTGTAGATGAAACTCCTACAAATGCATCTTTACTTATTTTTACCTTGGAGCGTAAAACATTTCTTTGAGAAGGTGTAACCATTGGACCACAACATCTTGATCCATCTTTAATTACCTCTGTTGAAGTTAGCACTATTGAACCAGCACACAAGCATGCGTATGATTCAATTTCAAAATCACCCCCACCACTTATAAATACATTGGGACATATATGGGTTCTTCTTCCTACAGAAAAAGACTTACTCATTATTAATACATTTTTATCAATATAAGAAAATTCTTGCAAATGATAATTTTTTGGAAATGCAAAGGTAACATTTTTATCAATGAAAACATTTGGCTCCATTGAACCTAACTTTCTTCTATAGTAAATAGCTCTTATGTACATTCCAGAAAGATGAGGTAAACCATATAAATTATTTATTAGAATTTGAATAAAGCCTTTATATATTGGAATTGGAAGAGTTAAAATAATGCCAATAATAGTTTCTGCAATTGCTAATACAAAAGATACAAGCCTTATCTTTAAAATATTTTCGATAAGAGAAAATATTTTTGATTTTGAGCCTTTTTCGCTAAGACGATTTTCATTTAAAAAGCGAAACATATTATTATCGAATACTGGTCTAAACATCTTTATTTATTCTCATTTTTTTAAATCTATCACTAATAGTTTATTTTTCCAGGAACTACTGTAACTACCGCATCTATACCAACATTTTTTACGATTACTTCAGCCATACTATCTTTCTTTTTTAAAGCGATCAGTGTGCTTAAGGTCAGACTCAAACATAATTTTTACTGGCACTTTAAAGCTTTCTAAGTGCTTACGAGAAATTAACCTTATCTCTTTCTTTAATATCTTTAGGTCAACGCCTATTTCAGGAACTATTCTTACACCCACGGCCTGACCAGTTATACCATTAGGTATTGAAAATGCTGTACAGTCAACGACCTGTTTTAAGGTCATAACCAGATCTTCAATTTCAGCAGGCAAAACTTTTTCACCGCCAACGTTGATAACCTCCTTCTTTCGTCCAATAATTTTAAAGTAAGTGGAATCTAACATTTCAATTAGGTCACCAGTTTTAAACCACCCATCATTTATGGCCTGCTCAGACACATTCATATAACCTGAAATTTGTGTTTTAGTCTTTAACCAAAGCTCATTATTTACGACCTTCCAATCTACTGTTGGATCGTCGATTGTTAAAAACGTGGAAGAAGAGGAAAAGCTTTTTGTTTTGACAATACCGGTTTCTGAGGTTCCAAATGTTTGCAAAAATTTCGTTCTTGGTAAATATTCAGATAATCTGCTTAAAAGCCCCTCTGGCATTCTTTCTGTCCCATATGTTACTAGCCTTAGAGAGCTAAAGTTAAAATCCTCAAAAATTCCGTCTAAGTACATCATGTTTAAAAAAGTAGGCGAACACGGTAAAACCCTAACTGAATGCTTCTCAATTAACTCAGCCATTATGCGTGGATTTCTTTCAATAGGTGCTACCAAATGAGCTGCTTTTTTCATACCGGAGATTAAGGTATTTAAACCCCCAATATGATCAAATAATAAAAGAAGCCCCATATTTAAAGGTTTTTTATTGGTAATATCAGATTCTTCTAAAACAATATCAAAATTCTTACACATAGCCTTTGGTTGGCCAGTGCTTCCGCTAGAAAAAAGGACAATACCTGATTTAGAATCTACATTGCCATTTTTAGACCCATCAGATTGATTGGGGATAACTCTCAAATGCCAATTTGAATGTTCAGATACTTTATGTGTTGCAGCTGATATCTCAATACGAGTATTAATAATGTCATCATTCTTTGAAACAACAGGAACCATTATCCAGTCACTACAAAGGCCAGCAATTAGCCAAGCGACACCTTTAAGTGTGTAATCGCTCTCGACTAAACATATTCCAGGTTTTAAACCCTGAAGTTCAGCGCTACATTCTTGAGTAGCAATCATTAAGTCGCCATAGGTCCAAGACAACTTTTCATTCGATAGAAAAAAAGACTCCTTATTTTTATCAAATAAACTAATCCATGCATTTAGGACTAAATTAGTCATGAATGCCACCTAAATATATAGTTTGACCGGTAATAAAGTCACTTTTATTAGAAACAAAAAAATCAATTACATTTAAAACATCTTCTTTTAGCCCAAGCCGCTTTATAGCTTGGGAATTAAGTAAAAGATCTATCTTATCTTTGGGAACAGCTTTAATTAAATCAGTTTTGATAGGTGTAGGACCAATACAATTTACAGTTATGTTTAAAGGAGCAAATTCCTTTGCAGCAACTTGAGTAAACTTCTGGACAGCAGCCTTGCTTGAAGCATATATAGCTTCTCCTTCAAGATTAAGGGGTGATGCTACAGTTGAAAAATTAATTATCCTGCCTTTAGTTTTTTTACGCATCATTAATTTAGAAACTTCTCTACAAAAAAGAACTGTACCTGTAAAGTTTGTATCCATTAACTTTTTTATGGTATTTCCAGGTGTGGAGAGAATATGATTCATGGAAGCTATACCTGCATTATTAATGAGTATATCAATACCACCATGATTCTTGCCTATTAAGCGTATCATCTTTATAACTTCGGTCTCATTGGAAACATCACATTTATAGTGTTGATAAAATTCATGATCTAAATCAGAATCGCCTCGGCTACAACCCAAAACTTTATAACCACGCTCTAAGAAAGTTTCAGCAAGAAATCTTCCAATACCTTTTCTAGAACCCGTTATCAAAATTCTCACTCTTTTGCTTCCTCCGCACTGGCAACAATATAGTTAGCTAAAGACTTGATATTTCGAAAAGGAGATCTTGTTTTAGACATTGTAGAATCGCTTGCAAGAGAAATCATAATATCAAATTCATCATCAAGTTTATCTTCAAGATCAGATAATAAGATAACTACTCCCATGCTATCTAGTAACCCTTTTCCCCCAAACAGTCTCGTGTTTTCATTCGCTTTATTTATCGCCGTTATTAACTCTTTATCTGAAGATGAATCTAATCCTTCTTTTAAAGCTTCAATTATGAGTATTTCTGCTTCTTTGTATTTCATTTTTATCTCCTATGGTTTGCTTGAACTAAAGAATGATTATTCTAACAAAATTCATAACATTTATTCCTATATGCTTTGTAGTTTGAAATCGAATTTAATAATTCACAACCATTTTTCTAACTCTTTAGGGTGTGGCGGTAATAATTTAAAGACATTTAATAACAAATTAGACCTTGGAAATAATACGATCCAAACGGTAATACCTATAAGGCTTAAATAAGACAAAATATTTTGATTGGCAACATACCACGCTTCCAGCTCTCCTTTGTAAGGCATGATAATTTCGTCATAAAACTCTTCAGGTTTTTTGTTGGCATGCATCATATCTTCCTCATTTCGAAATATTATAGACCCAATACCAGATAAACCTGGTCTCACTTTAATTATTTCACTCTGCGATGATAACGGGAATGCGTCAAAGCAACGCTGAGTCTGTGGGCGAGGCCCGATAATACTCATATCACCATTAAAAATGTTTATTAGCTGAGGTAACTCATTAATTTTGGTTTTGCGCAGCAACCCACCTAGCGGAAGTACTCTTGGATCATTTTTAACAGTAACCGTACCCGTACCTATGTTGGGACTGTTTTTAAGCATGGTAGCAAATTTATAGAGCTTAAAATGCTTTCCTGCTCGGCCGACTCGATTCTGAAGAAAGAAAACTTCCGCCTCTCCTGTCACTCGTAATATAAGCATTAAAGGTAGTAGAAGAGGTGAAAGCAATGCTAGCGCAATGCCCGAAAAAAGAATATCAAATATTCTCTGCATACTTACATTCTCCCATCTAAATATTTACCTGTCTCTTTATGATCGAAGTCTGGAATCATCTCATTAAATAAATCAACTATTTCTGCCTTTTCCCAAGTTTCTTGCATACGAAGTTTATGAATCACTGCTAAGAAGTTATCCAGCATATTTGAGTTAAAATGGGCTTCATTTTTTATCACCCCTAAATTCCTAAACCGATTCATATCTAAAGCCTCATTAGCTGTAAAAAACTCTTCGAAATCTTTTTCACCCGAGGTGTCTGATTTAAAGAAATAACATGGCCAATGCTTCGATGAAATTAACTCTTTAGATCTATCCCTCGCTTCTTGCTCAGTTGAGCAATGATAAGGCTCGTACCCAAGATTGTTTATATAACGCTCAGCAATATCAGAAAAAGTTGTTAAATGTAGCTGTTCGCTTAGTTTTGGGAAAAAAATGTCTCTATTTTCACCTAATAGGCATGACATTAAGCAGAGCTCACCAGATTCTTGAGGAGTAACAAAATAACGTCTCACATCATTTGGTGCAGAAATAGGTTGTTGTTTAGCAAAGCGCTGGTTGAACCCATGAAGCAGTGAACCATCAGAGAAAGCTACATTTGCAAATCGTGCAGTAGAGATTTTCATCGATTTACTTTCACGCATTAAAAACATTTCCATAATGCGCTTACTTGCACCCATCATATTAACTGGGTTTGCGGCTTTATCTGTCGATACGCAAAAATACTTCTTGGCGCCCTGCGCTTTAGCCATTTGAACTGTCTTTATGGTATTAAGGATATTGACTTCAATAAGACGCATCAATGTAAAAGGATCTTTTTCACTTCGAACATGCTTAAGCGCCGAAAGATTAAGGACATAGTCATACCCCTCACTAGCATTCATGAGTGCTCTATATTCATTACTACCGCAATCAAGGGCAAAGGTGCGGAAGTCACCATCAATGTAACCGAGAGTGCTCCGAATATCTCTTACAAGTTCCACCATATTGTTTTCACTTATATCAACAACATGAAGTGCAAGAGGATTCCTTTTAAATATTTCACGCGTAACAGCCTGGCCAATAGAACCTGCGCCACCTATCACCAAAAAACGGCTATTTGAAACCAATGCCTCTAGTTCTATTCTGCGACTAGAAATATCGTCATCAAATAGTGGCGCCGTTCGGCCAATCAGTTTTAATATATCCATAGTAATAGTTACTTATCCAGTTTTTTTAAGGCCCCATCAGGAACACTTGAAGGTATATTTACCACTCGATCTTCTAACCAAAGAGAGTTTTGAAGACCGTCTGTTTGACAATCTTTAAACATTGGGAGTTTGGACATCAGCGCCCAAATTGGACGAGTCATTACATTATTATCATTAGTTAACTTTAAGAACTCATCACGATCTTCTCTAGAATCTAAAATTATTGTATTTAGCCAGTGGTTCGCTTTGTTTCCTTCCAATGCACTAAAAAATTTAACCCCATTCTCATCAAAAAGACCTGTCCATTTATCAGCTAATTTTGTTTTAATAGCCAAAAATTCTCCAAGCCGCTCCATTTGAGCGCACCCTAAGGCAGCATTCAGATTAGGCATACGATAATTATATCCAATCTCATCGTGCACAAACTCATAAGGATGTAGAATCTTTGCTGTGGTCGTAATATGCTTCGCTCGTTTAGCTACCTCTAAGTCATCGGTGATAATCATGCCTCCGCCACCCGTTGTAATCAACTTATTGCCATTGAAACTTAGCGTTGCCATTGAACCAAAAGTACCAGTATGACGATTGCCTACATAACTACCCAAGGACTCGGCAGCATCCTCTATTAAAGCAATGTCCCAATCAGCACAAATCTCAGCAATTTCCGCTATTCGACAGGGAAATCCAAAAGTATGCATGGGGACACAGGCAGATATTTTCTTACCTGAAGTTTTATTAAACGTTCCGCTCGTTCTTTTCTCAGTATTTTCTTCTAGGAAGCGTTTTAACGCCATTGGACTAAGGCCCATCGTATCGACATCTACATCAACAAACAGCGGTTCAGCCCCTGCATAGCTAATTGCGTTACATGTAGCGATAAAAGTAAGTGCCTGAGATATTACCTCGTCTCCGGGTTTGACTCCTGCAAGCTCAATCGCCACATGAAGAGCGGCAGTGCCATTCACAGTGGCTACTGCATACTTAGACCCTGTGAATTCTGCCACTAAATCTTCAAACTCGCTGACCTTTGCACCAACCGAAGAGACGAAGTTCGAATCGATACAATCAACTAGGTATTGGCGTTCATTACCTTCAAATACTGGACGATGAAGAGGAACAAAATCCTCGCCGAAGATTATTCTAGCAAAAGCAACTACATCCTCAGATATCTGATCTATTTTTTTCATAACTTATTTTTCTACCCTTCTACTATACACAGTCTCCAGATTTTCAGCCCATCGAGAAGCCAAAATTTTTCTATCAAATTTTTCAATAGCTAAAGCTCTTGCTTTGGAGCCTTTGACCTTTAAATCCTGGCGATTACCTGCTGCTTTTTCTAATACATCAGCGAATGCAATCGGATCTTCCGGTGGTACTGAAAAACCACAACCATTATCATTAATAAGTTCAGTCAGCCAGCCTGGATAATTATTTAATACTGGTACTCCGGCTGAAATGTAGTCAAAAAATTTATTTGGTGAGGTCCCATAGTAGAAAACCGGAATATTAGCCAATATTTGCAAACCAACATCAGTCGCGGCCATCAAATTCGCTAACCTCTTCTTATCAACGGGATCATGAAATACAACATTACCCAAACCTTCCCTGATCGCACGATCCATTAGAGATTGCTTAAGCTTGCCTTGACCTAAAAACAGAAACTTAATATCGCGCCTACCCCTTGAATTAAGTTCGCTGGCAGCATCTAAAGCGCTATCTAGTCCATTTGCTATGCCATGAGTGCCTGCATATAAAACTAACAAATCAGTATCACTGATAGCGTCTGGCCTCCAGGCTTTGACCTCAGTATCAAAGATATCTAGATCACAACCATTGGGTACGAGGCTGATCTTATCTAAAGCAATACCTCTTGTTTCAATCCCTTTAGCAATGCCTGGGGATAGAGCGATAACGTGATGAGCTGAGTGATAGCTCACCCATTCAAGCATGGACATTAAGCCGAGAATAAACGGATTAGTAATCACGCCCATAGCTTTAGGTAATTCAGGCCAAAGATCTCTAACTTCAAAAATAAATGGCTTGTTTCTCAACCACCTCGCAACAATACCAGGAATACCCGCTGTTAGTGGTGTGGTCGTGGCAAAGACTAGATCATACTTCTCGGTAAATACTAACTTCAATCCTCCAAGCACATACTTAAAGAAGGTTCTGACTCGCTTTAAAAACCCGTCTACATTAGCATAAGCCAACTCAAGCTCGATAACATCGATACCATCCACCATTCCGCGTCGCTGACCATTCATGAAAGGACCAACCAGACCAGTATCTGAGCCAAGATAACTACCACAAATCAAGGTTACCTCGTGCCCTCGTTCAATCAAGCACCGTGACATACCATATGATCTAATTCCTGTAGATCCATTAGGTGACGAAAAATGTTGATGGAAATAAAGAATTTTCATAATCTACCAATTAACCTCTGTAGTAATTGAGCCACTTGCTCCAATTTCAACTTCTAAAACTGACACAGGAACTTTTTGCATGTAAAAAAGCGACTTCCACCCCTCAACTATCTCTGCTCTTATAAAAGCAACATCCGACTTAACCGTTAGAACATACACTCCATTTGATACATGCACACCATTTAGAGTATTTTCCAAAATCCATTTGCTATCCGGTAAGCGCCAGCGGATAACGGCTTTACGCTTAAACCCTTTGACGTAATCATAGACGTTAAGGCTGGTATCATTTAAATTAACCTGCCTAAGATGCTCAGCCCCTCTATAGTCACGGTAGCTAGCAGAGCAGCTCACACCGGCATCAGAAACCGATATAGGAGGCACATGCTTTGACTTTAACCAACTTCCAAACAGGAATCTTCCTAATTTGGGCATTTGGTCTCTATCATCGAATTGAACGGTATTGTGGCTAGCCGTGCCGTTAAAATAACCTGACATATCAGGAATGGAATTATAACTATATGAACCCGCATCGCTTAAAACATTAATCCCATTGACCCAGAGATCTATGTGCATTGAATCAGCTTGACTCGGTCTATACCGAAATCTTGGGTAACGAAAAATTATATTAGCATCAGCAGAGCGAAGTATCTTATAGCCTCCGAAATCATAGTCGCAGTTTAAATATCGGGTCGGATCAGATTCGTAATTGGTTATACCTAACCAAGCTAAGTGGAGATCCCAAAGACCCGTTTTTGAATAAGCGCGGCGACCTAAAAATAAAGCTGATGCAAGCTGAACACTCGGCCGATAGTCTCTGTATGAGCTATCTGTTAACTGTAATATAAGTGAACCGTCATTAGCGCCAAGGTTGGGGCCATCGCCACTGACAGGACTGACCATTTGGTGCAACCATAACGTTGCCTGAGCTGCAGAATTATAAAAATTGGGTGAAAGAGTTTGAAAGTTCAGACTTCTAAGCCAAACCTCCACTATCGAAAAAGTATCTAAAGCCATACGATGATAGTTTAGAGAGTATTGACTGAAGCTTCCATCCTTTTCAACAAGCTTACTTGCTCTATCCTCAAGCCATTTGCGGCCCATTTTTTCATATTTCTCACCGTCTAAAGCCCCTAAGGCAGTTAACCAGCTACCCCCTATAAAGAGAGCAGCAGCTTCTGACGTCCCATGATTATTATTCTGCGCAATTGCATAATGAATAGTTGGCGCGATTCTTCGGAGATGTAATCTGATCAGTTCTTGAAGACCTAATAATGAGCTGCGTTCTTGCCCGAGGATTAAAGCGGCGCAGCATAAATGGATTACCCTTATTGATGCTTCCTGCCCACATTTCCAATTAACCCCTAGGTATGGCGGATTGTTGTCCAACCAATGCGCTAGCCAAGTATTGAGTCTATCTAACGATTTGTGATCACCATTTCTTGCGCGCTGGGCAAAAGCTACAACCCAATCCATCCTAGACATTTCCCAAACTAGCTTCACATCACCGGTTTTCTCTTCGAAGTCAGAAATTTCCCACCAGGGTGTCAAATGAAATTCAGATTTAATCCCAGTAATCGGGTTAGCCTGCCAATTCGGAGGCGACTCGTCCAATGGGACATCTATATAGCTGAATAAACTTCCACTACTATCCCACGAAGAAATAGATGACAATCCCAATTTCGGTAGTATCGATGCACCAAAAAAAACTCCTGATGAGGAGTAACCTTTAATTCTGCATACTGGATGGATGCGAAGTTTGATCAATAATCTGTAAACGGCAACCTTAAAGACTTCGGTTAAACCCAAATCCACAATGGATTTTAACCTGATCCAAAAAAGCATCATAAAAGACACCTCAATTACTCATTCCTCAGCAAAATATCATTCGCTTCAATAGTCGCGTGGGCGACTTCGAATATCTCATCTATGGGTATACAAGGAACCCCAGATTTAAGCGCCTCAATAAAAGCTAATGCACACGCGGTTTGTCCTTTATCCTGAGACCATAGGTTCATTTTCTTAAAGTTCTTCCACCCAAAACCTTTAAGCTTTCGAAAATTGTCCAACTGAAGCACTTTCCCTTCCGCAAAGACCTCAATTCGCTCTTTAGGAAAGTTAGCAGCGCCATTCGCTAAATACAAAATCGTACCGAACGACCCATCTTCAAAACCTAATGTAATCGACGATCGATCCAACATAGTTTCTCTTGAGGAATTAGAAACCATCGCTTGGCCATTAATAGAGGTAATTTTTGAACCAACAAGAAATCGCATCAAATCTATAAAATGGCAACACTCACCTATGATTCTTCCACCGCCCTTTACTGGGTCTTGAGTCCAATGCTCTTTTGAAATAAAGCCAGCATTGACTGTAATTATTACACTTTTACAAGCATCTAAGTTAGATAACAAACTGTACATTTTTTGGATTTGAGGCGAAAATCGACGATTGAAGCCAACCATCAACTGCGGGCCAGACTTTGAATCTTCACCCTTTTTATATGCATTGTTATAGGCTGTTTCAATAGAGACTAAACTTTCTCTATCTAACGCTAGCGGTTTTTCTACCCAGACATTCTTACCGCAATTTAGAGAATCTGTTACGTATTTTGCGTGACTATTGTGCTGCGTAGCTATCACAACAGTATTAATAGCAGGCTCATTAAGCATGCTATCGACATCAGTGGAGGCATTTAAAAACCCTGCTTTTTTCCCATGAATAACACTATTGATACCGTTAGCAGTAACAAGCGTATTCAGTTTTGCTCCAGCCTTCTTAAAAGCAGGTATCAATACTCTTGATGCATAATTTCCGGCCCCAATAAATCCTAGAACTGGAGTCCCAGGAAAGCTTTCATATGTTTTGACTAACTCAATTGACCGTGAAAGGCGCTCTGAAGGCGCCGATTTATAGTCTAAGAGGATGCCGAGTGCTGAACCATTGGAAGTAAGTTCATCATAAGCTGAAATTGCATTGGTGAAATCAAATCTTGACGAAATAAGGGGTTTTACATCAATTAAACCTACCGCTAACATATCTAAGAAAGCTTCAAAATTTCTCTGCTCTGTCCATCTTACATGACCGATAGGGTAATCATTTCCAGCTTCCTCATAACTAGGATCGTAGCGGCCTGGGCCATAGGAACAGCTGACCTGAAAGCTGATTTCTTTTTCATAGAAATCCCCTCGATCTAGATTTAGCCCAACCACGCCAACGAGAACAATTCGGCCCCGCTGCCTGCACATTTGAGCTGCTTGTTTTACGGGATCATTGGATTGAGTTGATGCGGTTATAATTACGCCATCTACCCCTCGACCTCGGCTAAACGATTCAGCATGAGCTAAGACATCTTCCCCAGAAGCAGGGTTACATATTTCGGCACCAAACTGCGCCGCTAAGGAGAGTTTGTCCTGATCAAAATCAATCGCTAGGACACGACATCCGTTTGCTCTAAGTAATTGAACTGTTAGTAATCCAATAAGTCCAGCTCCAATAACAACAAACGACTCACCTAATGTCGGCTGGGCAAGCCTTACCCCCTGCAGACCGATACTGCCAACTACGGTAAAAACGGCGGATTCATTATCCACTTGATCGGGTATCAGTGCGCAAAGATTCTTTGTAACCGCAACAACGTCGGCATGCGCACCGTTAGAAACTACCCTATCGCCAACCTTAAACCCTAACACATCTGGGGCGGTCTCTTGAACCACTCCAACATTTGAGTATCCTAGAGTTAAAGGCTGTGATAGTTTAGACTTTACCGCATCAAACGCAGTCACTAACCCATCAGTGACAACTTTATCTAAGACCATTTTTACTTTCTCAGGCTGTTGCCGAGCTTTATCGATATAAGAAGCTTTCCCAAAACCGACTAACATTCTTTCGGTACCAGCTGAAATTAGAGACACATTTGTTACTATTTTTAACGAATTACTTTGCAGCACTGGCGCAGGACATTCAACGATGGAAGTAATTCCAGAACTCATATCTTGTAAAATTTGCTTCATTGTTTAACACCCCTCAAAGATGGATTGGCAGCTGTAGGAGCTAAGTCAAGATGCTGGCGACACCATATTTCAATACACATCAAGGAAAAAATAGTATACGACGCATCTATCTTACCCGCATTATTACTTACAACTAACCTACGAACTCGTTCTGAATCAAAAAGGCCTCTAGCTGCCAGCGAACTATGACCTAAAAGATCTGCCACATAATCACTAAGTTCGACTTTTAACCAATCACGTAAGGGAGCACCAAACCCAGTTTTAGGCCTATATATTATTTCTTTAGGCAAGTATGGTTCCATTGTCTTCTTAAAAATCCATTTCCCTTCCCGTCCCTTCTGTTTCATATTATCAGGAATACTTGCGGCAAATTCAACGAGGTTTTTCGCCAAAAGCGGCACACGAACTTCTACACCCGTGGCCATAGACATTTTATCTGTATATATCAAATTATGGTCAGTAGTGAAAAAACGCTGCTCCAAAGCTAGTATCCTATCCAAAGCGGTTGAGTCTGAATGAGCAGTTTTTAAGAAATCAAGCATTGGTTGTTCCGCTAAATCATTCGCAATTTCTTGTCGGAAATCAGCAGTGAATAAAGACGAGAGTGATTGTTGATCAATCCACTTAAAATAATTAATTATCCTCATGTCACCTATCAATGAGGCGCCATTAAACAACTTAGCCAATCGTCTAAAAACGGTCACTCTTTTATCTAATTTCCCAGTTACTTGTTCGAGTCCTGACAAAATACACTTAGGAAGCATTTGGAATTTGTTATCATACATTACAGCCTGATGACGGCGATATCCTGTAAAAATATCATCGCCACCTGCGCCAGATAAAAGAACTTTCATCCCATTTTTTTTTGCCAATTCTGAAATATAAAGGACGTTAAGTGGAGCAGGATCGCCCAGAGGCTCATCAAGCATCCAGACCATTTTTTCCAAATTCTTAACCAAAGAATCAGGGTCAACCGTAACAACCTCTAACGGCACGTTAAGGAACTTGGCTGCTGCCCGAGCATATGGCAAATCATCTGCCATACCATCATTAGAAGAGTTCTGACTGTCAATCGTGAAGCAAGTTATTGTAGGGTCAATTTCTTTGGCGAATGCAACAATACTAGTCGAGTCTAAGCCGCCAGATAAAAATGCGCCAACCGGCGCATCGGATAGCATTTGATCATGGACAGCTTTTCGTAGATTCACATCCAACTCTGCAATCACATCCCTTACTTTTACCTTACCAACTTTCTTAGTAGGCCCAACTATCGGTAGCTGAAAAAATATTTTTCGATCAATAACTTTGCCGTTCTTTATTACTAAAGCCTCACCTGGATTATGTTTCTTGATCTCATTAAATGGTGTGCCCTCGCCAGGGCACCATTGAAATGTCAGATACCGGTTTAAATTGCTTTTATCAAGAGTGAGGCGCTTATTCAGCAGTAATTTTTCAATAGCCTTTATTTCACTAGAGAAAACAAAACTACTCTTATCGTGGAAGTAATATAGTGGTTTAACTCCTAAGCCATCTCTCGCAATGATGACATTATTTTTCTCTTTATCGAAAATTGCTAATGCAAAAATACCATTAAGCATAGTTAAGCAATCTAAACCAAACTCCGCATACAAATATATAATAACTTCAGTATCTGTATTGCTAGCAAATACATACCCTAAATCTATTAACGATATTTTCAGCGCTGGAAAATTATAGATCTCGCCATTAAATGTAATAGCTATTTTTTTATCTTGAGACATCATCGGTTGTGCACCTGACGAACTTAGATCCTGAATTGCCAGCCTTGTATGGCCTAAATAAACACCAGTATCAGGAAACGCTTCCACACCAGAGGCGTCAGGGCCTCGATGGTCAAGCAGTGAAAGAGACGCGTCGAAAGACTTTCTGAAACTATTCTCAAGCTCTATCGAAGAGCCCATATTACCTATTAGGGAATTTGAAACACCAAGAATACCGCACATATATTATCCACCATGTAAATTATTTATCGAAAAGCGGGTGCCCCCCACTTGCTTTGCACCGCATCTATCGCGGAAAAAACCCTCGGTGATAGCCCTCTCCAACAGCATCTTGACTTTTTCTTATCGCTGCCGTGTCTTGTCGAGTATCGATACTTTTTCAAAGTTGACCAGCAAAGGCTCAGTTCCGGTCGAGATCAGACTAGCCTTCGTCTGAGTCAACACCTGTCTGCGCCCCACATTGGGACTTGGAGTATCACCCAATACAGTTTCACCCGTCTTGAAGGTTTGTAAAATTTATTTCATTATTAATTATAATAAAGCGGCTTTATGCCGGTATCGTCACACCACAAAAATCAAGCACATGTTTCCCTTGAGTATTCAGCGAGGAGAATTCACGATGCTTAACCAAAAAAACCAAAATATCTGAATCTTCAACACCTTCGGCGACTGCTAATAGCTTCAAGTTTTTGTAAGCCTTAATGTTTGGCTCGACCGCGACCACATCAAACTGTGCATCACGCAAAGCCTCAGCTACAACCAGCGCAGGAGATTCCCGCAAATCGTCGATATCCGGCTTGAATGCCAATCCCATGCAAGCAATACGCGGTGGGATACCCTTATCAATTTGGAAATTCAAGGCCACATTCTTGATTTTTTCAATAACCCATTTGTTCTTATAGTTATTGACCTCGCGTGCCGTGCGAGTCAGATTCGAATTCTTGGGGTCTTTTGCCACAATGAACCAAGGATCGACCGCGATACAATGCCCGCCAACACCGCAACCAGGTTGTAATATATTGACGCGTGGATGTCTATTCGCAAGGTGAATCAGTTCATTGACATCGATGCCTAGTCCATCACACAAGATCGATAGCTCATTGGCGAAAGCAATGCCCACGTCTCGTGAACTGTTCTCCACTAACTTACACATCTCAGCCGTTCTGGAATCGGTCTTTAATACCTCGCCCTTGACGAAGGTTTCGTAGAATGCCGCAGTCACATCGGTTGCAGCTGATGAAAGGCCGCCTACGACACGATCATTCTCGATCAACTCGATCATGATACGGCCGGGCAAAACGCGCTCAGGGCAATAGCTAAAATGCATTGAAGTAACATCGATACCACATTGTTGGAGGATATCGCGCACCAACTCTATCGTCCCAACAGGTGAAGTGGATTCCAAAATAACGATGTTGCCGGGGCGCACATATGGAGCAATACCGTTGGCTGCTGCCTCAATATAACTAAGGTCCGGCTGAGGAATAGGATTGTCATCATCCACGAACGGAGTGGGCACACAAATCATGAAGATATCAGCTTCCACAGGATTGGTAGCTGCTCGCAAGTGCCCTGAGACCACAGCAGCGTGCACGAAAGTATCCAAGTCCGGCTCCACGATATGAATCTTCCCTTGATTGATCACATCTACCGCATGCTGATCCACATCCATTCCATGCACGGAATAACCCATATTCGCCAATAGTGCGGCAGTCGGCAGACCGATGTAGCCCAGACCAATGACACAGACTTTTTTATCTTGTTGCATGTTACCTCTCCGTTTTTGACGTTCCTTTGGTTTAAATCACATCTACACGAATCTGAATACAGCTAATTCGGATTGGCCACCTTCTAGTGTAATGTTACAAAGAAATTCAGATTGCCGCTATGAATAAAATATTTAATATAATCAATACTTTATATCAATTTTTCTATTTAATTCTGACAGGCTGTTAGACCTTCTCTCTTAATATACTGACGATTTTCTCCGCTGCCTTGCCATCGCCATAAATATTATGAGCAAATGCCATGCTTTGATATACAACTGCGTCATCCAGCAATTTGCTCGCTTCACAGTAAATTTTTTCCGCATCAGTTCCCACTAATTTTATCGTACCTGCTTCGACCGCTTCAGGACGTTCTGTAGTGTCGCGTATAACCAGGACAGGCTTCCCCAAAGAGGGTGCTTCCTCTTGTATCCCTCCGGAATCAGTGATAATTAGATAGGAACGGTTCATCAAATAGACGAATGGAAGATAATCTAATGGCGCAATCAAATGGACATTAAGCAGGTCGCCGAGCAACCGATGTACTGGTTCCTGCACACTGGGATTGAGGTGTACCGGGTAAACTAGCTCCACATCTTCTCTTGTAGCTAGTTCAGCCAAGCCTTTGCAGACTTCTTCAAAGCCTTGCCCAAAATTCTCACGTCGATGTCCTGTTATAAGGATGATACGTTTCTTAGAGCTAAGGAAGCTAAACTGCTCTTCCAGCAAAGCTTTCAAAGCAGACTCACTCTCTATTTTTTTAACTACCTCAAGCAATGCATCGATCACAGTATTTCCAGTAACAAAGATACTCTCTGCCACAACCGATTCACGCAACAAGTTGTTACGTGAAGCTGCAGTTGGCGCAAAATGGAATGCAGAAATTGCTCCAGTCAATTTTCGATTCATTTCCTCTGGCCATGGTGAATAAGGATTACCTGTACGCAAACCTGCCTCAACATGTGCAACGGGAATCTTCTTGTAATAGGCAGCGAAGCTGGCTGCAAAGGTGGTCGTTGTATCACCATGCACCAACATAATATCAGGCTTAAAATCATCCAGCACATCGCGCATTGCAATCAGCACGCTCGCGGTTATGTCGGTCAAATCCTGCCCCGGCTTCATCAAGTTCAAATCGTAATCGGGTACGATGCCGAACAGGTTCAATACTTGATCAAGCATCTGGCGATGTTGCGCCGTAACACACACTCTGACTTCACCTCGGAAGCGCTCCTGCATCTGCTTCACCACAGGTGCCATCTTGATGGCTTCGGGTCGTGTGCCAAAAACTATAAGTGCCTTCTTCATTGAGCCTTAATATCCTCTAAAAAATGAACCACCACTAACTTCTAGAATGCGATAGAACATTATTTTGTTACCTCAATCAACATGGCCAGCCCGGCATTGGGCAAGAATCGGCGAATCAATCGGCGTGGCCAAATCTTTCTGGCCAGAGTGAGCAGCCCACCCTCATGTCGCTGCCCCGCATCCGATTCAAGCAGATCGCCATGAGTGAGAACGTTACGGATTTCAACCTCACCGAAAGCCGAAAATAGTTGCCGCGCTTGGGCAACGGAATACGCCTTCGTACCAGGACTTTCCAGATGGCGGGAATAGATCTGCGTCAAAGATAGCCAGGGGCGCAAGACCAGCAGAGCATAGCGTATCCATAACATTAAACCCACCATGCTCCACTTGTGGTAAATCATGACTTTCGCTACCCCGCCCTGCTTCAGAACCCGCCACAACTCCGCCACCGCCTTGGGCGTATCCGGGCTATGGTGCAAAACACCCCAGCTGTAAATCTGGTCAAAATACTCATCGGGGAAATCAAGCTTCTCTGCGTCACCGACCGCCAGTTGCGAAGACAGCCCCGCTGTCGCCAGGCGGAGTTGCGTGTGCTCAATCGCACGCTCAGTCAAATCAATACCGTAAAGATCAGCGCCGGCCTCGGCATAGCGCTGATGCTCTGCACCCAAGCCCACGCCAATTTCTAGAACCCGTTTAGCCCTAGCACTATCAAAGTCCGCGAATTCCAGAATGAAAGGTTCCAGTTCGTAACGCTTCCGGGCCTGCGCTTCGAAAGCTTCCCGATCGAGTCCAGGAAGATAAAGATTCTCCCCACAGGAAGCTTCATTCCAAAAGTCATGTACCTGTTGTTTATCTTTGTTCACTGGTTTTTCTCCTAATTTAATAACATTCGTTATATTGTAATTCTATTTAAATTAAAGTGCTACAAATCGGCATCCAGGGCATAGAACCCCACTAATTCCGCACAAATTCCGCACATGCTAAGCGTCCATCCTTTGCTTGCAGCGATCACTGCCGAATTGCTCGATCGTCTCGCGCACAACAAACAGAATGCGATCGACTGCTTGCTCAGCACCGAACTCACGCTCAGCAAGTAAAAATGCTGCGTCACCCAGTTGACGTCGTAAGGCCGAGTCTTCAATAACCCGTGACAATGCAAATTGCAGCGCAGAAATATCTTGCGGGGGCACTAGCAACGCCTCACGTTCGTCAACAACCACGTCCGGAACATTACCCACAGCGGAAACAACCACTGCAAGCCTCGCAGCCATGGCCTCAATCATTGCATTTGGCAATCCCTCCGCCCATGAAGGCAGCACCAACACATCCGCCTCCGAGAGGGCATCTTCAAGGGCCTGGCCCTCCAGCCAACCAGAGAAATGCACGATTGAATCAAGCTTATGTCGCGCTACAAGGTCACGTACGGATGCAGATGCACTCCCCTCCCCAACAACATTCAACACAAACCGGGATGATTTAGATAGTTGGCGGCAAGCCTCGACCAGCTCAAAAATCCCTTTTTCGCGGTCGACCCAGCCAAGAAATAGCAGGCGTACTGGACGATCGCCTGCGGCAAAATGGCGGTCGCGACCGATCGCAAGTAGCGCAGGTGTGGCTGTCCAGTTCAGAATTATCGGAGCATCCTCACGGCGGAAGCCCAGCAAATCAACGGCAAATCTTTGCCAGTCAGGCCCCTGACATAAAATTGTCCGCGCTCCGCGAAAAGCAAAGCGGACCCAGGAACGCGTGAAGCGCGATCTGTGGCACGCATTAACAAGGGGCCCACCCCGTGGAAAGATTAAAGCGGGCACGCCCCTGATACGGGCATACCACGCCATTGCGCCCTTCTCCACAACGCTGGCACCAATCGCAGTAAAGAGAAGCACGACATCCGGACGCCGACGTTCAAACTGAACTATATAGGTAAAGAAACGTCGCGCAGCAAGCAACAATCTTATTGCAAACACAGGTGGCGGATTACTAATCTGGGTACTGTCCAGCAAAATTAATTCCGCCCGCGCAGGGAGCGAGGATTCCAGAAGAACTTTACAACTGGTAACATTGCCACCAAATATCTCTCTACCAGAAGGCGGAAAGGCCCCCACGAAGAGGATGCGCGGTTTCCACGAATGTATAACTGTTTTTAGCATTTCAATTTAACTCCACTATGATTTGCCCAAATCATGAAATTCAGAATTTTCCAGAGCAGAAAAGACCGGTCTCGTCGCCGAGAGGTATGTTCGTTATATAAGGATTGAATGGTGGTTCTAACCAGCACGCCCGGGTGGTTGTTCTCAAAGGTTTGCAAGTGGTCGAAAAACAGCGGTTTAAGGGCACCACGAAGCCAGTACCCATATGGCACACCAAATCCAGTCTTCTTGCCATAGAGTATGTCCTCAGGCACAACCCCTTTCAAAGCCTTTTTTAGCAACCATTTTTTCTGGCCGAAATTCACCTTTTGTGGACCGGATAGTCGCATGCAAAAGTCAACCAGATCGTTATCCAAAAACGGAACACGCACTTCGACACTGGCGGCCATAGTGGATCGGTCGACTTTTTCCAGAAAAATGTCCGGTAAGATAATCATGGCATCCACTAACAGCATCTGGTTAACAATATCTTCACCTTCAAAATAACTTTGGCATTCTCGAAACCTTGCAAAGGGATCGGCGCTCACAATCTTTCGACGAAAGTCTGGCGCAAAGACAGCTGCTGGATTTGAACCACTGTCCTCTTCTGTCAAGAGCAAGGCCATCACCCCGGCCAAGTCAGCTGGGGCCAGTGCGTTAATATAACGCTGGCGACGATAGTACTGGGAATTGCGAGGCGTCAAGCCATTCACCAAATTACCAAGCCTAGCCAAAACTCTGGTTGTTTTGTAAAAACTCAGTGTGGAATGGCGGCTGTAGCCGCCGAACATCTCATCACCCCCATCCCCTTGCAATACCACCTTAGTTGTATCATTGATTCTGGAGCTAAGCAAATAGAGGGGTATGTTCGCAGCATCGGAAAATGGCATACCGTGGTGCTCCACCATCTTCTCCACGACATCGGCAATCTCAAAGCCTGAGATATGGAGTTCGTGATGATCTGTGCCATATAACTGAGCAATTTGTTTTGCCTTCGGCAACTCATTTATACCCTTATCAAAATCAAAGCCCACCGAGTAGGTGGCAAGCTTTCCTGCGTAGTGCCTCGATGCGAAAGCAGTGATTGCACTCGAATCAACGCCTCCGGATAGAAAAACACCCACCGGCACATCGCTGACGAGTTGACGCTTGACCGCCTGCTCCATCAAGTTACTGGTTTGCTGGATACGCTCATCGACAGAGCCGGTGTACTTTTCACAACCCGAATAGAGGGTTGGACTCCAGTAGCACTCAATTTTTGAACTGAATGTAGCCAAATCCAGTTCCAAATAATGACCTGGCAACAGCTTACGGATTCCTTGGTAAAGCGTTCGCTCTCCAAGAGTAGTCCCATAATAAAGCCACTCGTGAACTACCGAAAGATCACACTGCAACTCCTGAGCATCCAACGCATTAATCTCGGACGCAAAGGACAAACCATTTTTATCAAAACGGTAATACAATGGCTTAATCCCCAGCCGATCCCGAACCAGCCAAACCTTCTTCGCCTGTTTGTCATATACGGCAAAAGCAAACATGCCATTAAGTAGCTTGATCGAATCGACCCCAAGCTTTGCAAACGCACGTAGCACCACTTCAGTATCCGAATGGGAGCACAAATCATTTAAATCTAACTGTCGGGCAAGCTCAGCAAAGTTATAAACTTCACCGTTATAGCAAATCACGTACTGCCCATCTGGAGTCTCCATCGGCTGACTTGCGGCATCGGAAAGATCAAGAATACTCAGCCGTACATGCCCCAGCCAGACCTGGTCATCTGCAAATTGCCCTTGCGTGTCAGGACCACGGTGGCGGATGCTATCCAGAACGTCACATTTCTTCTTTGCAGTAAGGCCAAGTCCATTACCTTGGGGAACTACCATCCCAGTTATTCCGCACATACGCACCAGCCTCTCATATAAATAAATATTTCATTAAAATTAATAACCTTAGAAACGATCTGATAAAACATCTTCAAACAAATTGATCATGGCATCCGTCCGTTCATCGGTGCGGAAGGACTTTACACGATGGCGACCTTTCTCTATAGCGCCGGCCACTTCGTCTGACGTGCGATTCAGAGTTTTTAAGACCGCAACCCTCAGGGCCACCGAATCATCCTGGGCGACCATGAGGGAATTGGTCCCTTCGAGCACTTCAGGGATACCCTCCACGTTGCTCGCCACCACGGGCAACCCGGTAGCCATCGCTTCCGCCAATACGAGGCCGAACCCTTCATTTCGGGTTGGATGAACCAACACGTCAGCTGAAGCCATCAGGCGAGGAATGTCATTCCGAAAACTCAGGAACTTAACCCTATCACCCCAATTCTTCTCTGCAATCTGTTGTTCCATTTGCTGAAGCATTTCCCTGGTTCCGTTGACAAACAGATCAGGGTGGCCGACAAACAATAAAAAGAGGTTTTGTTGTTTCAGAACAGGGCCCAAGGCATCCAGCAGCGTATCAATCCCCTTATAGGCGGCAAGACGCCCCACATAAATAGCGATGCGCCTATCCTCGGGGAGTCCCAGTTCGCCGCGCACGCCACGCCTGTCCGGAATCGCCGCGAAGAAATCATCAGAAATCGCGTTATAAATTCTTCGTGTGTGTCGAGCCGATGTATGGGAGTATCTAATCCAAGCGTCAACGACATAATCGGATATCGCATAATATCGGATTTGGCGGTTGAGTCGAACGGAAAGCCGCAAGAACATGTGTTTCTTTGAGTTATCACAATCTGCGCTAAAAACCTGATGCAACCCGGCCACATGCCGCACCCGCGTGCCCCATGTTGCCAAAGACGCTATCACGGTGGGCGAATCCAGCGAGGTTTCAACAACATCATACCCCTGTTTAAGGATTAAGCATCGGAGCTTCAGGACTGCGGGAACCATATTCGCAATAGACGGGTGTATTCGCATACCAAGAAAATGTACGGCGGGGATGCCCTTGTGTAGTAAGGCTTCCTTCGCCGCAGCTACGCCGGGGAGATCCTCAGTGTACATGCTCAGGATATCCGCATGAATCCCGCGTTCGTTGAGTTTCTCAGCCAACTCCACAGCTAACCGCTCTGCCCCGCCCAACTGGTAGAACTGGGTCATAAATATCAGAACTTTCACTGCAATAGCGCTCCTATACCTTCATGACCAGCCATGTAAGATGCAACATGGTCATCATAAATAGAAAAGTAACCAGAAAAATCTTATAAGTATTACGATATTTTTTTAGGGTAAGATCCGGTAAAAGCACCAGCACAAGAAGCGGCACAAGAAAGGCACCAAGATGCCTGCCCTCAAGACTGGTTCCAGCAATCGCCAGCGTAAAACCAATCATTATAAACAACTGAAACATCAGAGATGGTGTTCGAACAGCTTTATCCCGCGCGATTATCAATATCGACAGAGCAATCAATGGAATCAATGCATAAAAGAAAAGTGCATTAAACGACTTGAAAAGATGATACGCCGTTCCTAGCTCTAAGCCTGACCAGAATGGGATCGGAAATATGTAGAGATAGGACGAACCAAGAATCAGACGGAGGAGTATCGGCTGATTCACAATCAAAGTCAGACCAAGAGAATCCGATGATGTATCCGCCGCTTCTCCATATGATTGATAGCCTTTAATCAATGAAGTAAATAGCTCTTCCTGAAAATTCAAAAACAAAACGCCCGTAATCACCACGCCTGTGAGTGCCAGAATGTAAATAATTACTTTTCGGTTACCGCGGAATTTGCCAAACATCAAAATAGTTGCTAAGCCTGCAACTAACATGGCGAGTGGAACAAACAAGAACTCTGCTCTAAATAAACCGAAGAAGGCGAACGCAAAGACAGTTGCCGCTACCAAGAAGACAATATTTTGAATCTCGGGTTTTGCGAGATACCGAGTCCACACATGGCTAAGCGCAGTTACACCGAGTAGTATAAACCCATCACGCACATGTAACGCGGCGAACAGCCAGAATAGCCCACACATTGAAAAGAGCACAATTAAGCGGTTGAGTCGCGAGGTATCATTTCCATAGACCAAACGCGCAATCTTCACAGCAAGAACGCAAGAAAAGGCTACTAAGGTCACATTGACCAGCACTCCCAAATAGCGTCCCTTCTCGAATCCAATAACCGCGAAGCCATCGTATACTGCACGCCAGATTCCAACGGCGCCGGCACCTTCAGTGATAGCTTGAATAGCTATCAAGGACATACTAGACGCCTTACCAGAAGCCAGTTCAAAGAACATAGCGGAATCTGATAAGTTTTGCATGGGGTCATTAAGATAGTTGGCGTACACTGCGGCAATACTTGCCATGAACCACCCAACTGCGAACGCTAGCCTAAATCCGACACGCTCAAAGTCTCCACCAACGGATGGAAGCCTGAGAAGGCATGCACCTAACATGAAAAAAATAACACCCGCTACAACGGGCTCAAGACTTTGGTAAGCAAAAATATGCAAAAGGCACCCCATCGCCAAGAAAGTTAGGCTCGGCAATAAATAGGTGCGACGCTTGACGCTAGCACTGCTTGTTAACAAAGTCGTAGTAGACCCTAATCTGGAGGTTATCATGGTTTTCTTTCTGTTTTTCTATGCACGCAATGTAATCAGCTGCTTCGGGGCAAGGCTCGAATTGGAGCCTCTAAATTTTTGGCGTGCTCGGCTTCTGGATCAGCTGCTTCTCCCAAGACTCGCTCCACGGCTCGTTAAAGAAATAAATCGTGAGCGCATACCGGACACCACCACGCGTCGGCATACCGCGATGGACGCCGGAAGAATTGAAGAGCACCAGGTCACCCGCCTTGGCGGTTCCGGTGATCAAGTCCTCTTGCGGGAGCTTCGACACGTGTTCGTCGGAATAGCGGACGATGTCCGAGAACCCCTGCGAAAGGTCAAAGAGGTAGTTGCGCAGCTTGTAGAACCGCCTGTGGCTGCCCCGGAAAAACTGGAACGGGCCATTGTCCATCGTGACGTCGGACAAGTACAGCATCGCCTTGAACTGGAATCCAAGGCTGTCGCGATGCCACCCACCGCCGGATCCCTTGTTGCCTTCTCTGTGCTCCATTCGCGCCGCGAGCGTGAATCGCTGGAGATCTTCGCGATCACTCAATGTACGCGCAATATCCACCGTGAACGGATCATCGCAAAATGCTGCCACCTCAGCTGACACTCGTTCGGCCCCATTGACGCGATGGTCGCTCTTCTGATCATCAATAACCACGGTATCACCCGCACTCATGATGATAGCGTCGATCTTTGCGCGCAACACAGCGCATTGTTCGGCGGTGAAGTAACCCTGAATAATTTGAATTCCATCTCTCCGTAACGTCGTGAGGGAGTCTCGTTGCTTTTTACTGAGCTTGAGGTCGGTCGAGAGTCGAGCGCCACCTCTAGACCCATCTGTATAACCAAAAAATAGCAGCGCCGTGGCAGCAATTAGTTTCTTAAAGTAATCATTTTCTTTCATAGAACTCTCCTATTATATCCGTCAAGACGCGCCAAAAGAAATTATAGACACGGCGTTTGGTGTTAGTAGTGCTTGTTAACGGAGTTGCAGTGCGTATTATTCTGGCGGTCACCCTGAGTGTGAACCTAGTCCCATACAACACGCTTTTGGGATAACATATATTCAGGGTGCGGGGGCTTTAACAACATCCCTCCCTGTGTTAGAAATATATAGATGTATATCCTGGTCAGAGTTAGATACCCATTGTGCAATTCCACTTCTCAATTCACTTTCATAATATGACTTCAAGTGTGACACAGGTCGCGGAACTGGTGCAATTAATCCTGTTGGAATTCCAAACATAGCAGCCTCTATTGTAACTGTACTTGCGATCGTAAGATGAAGATCCGTGGATAGTAATAATAGAGGAAGAGGCGTAGTTGAAACCTCTTCCCAGAAAACATTAGTTCGTTGGCCGAAATTTTTCAAAAGAAAATTTTCCAGCGGCTTTTGCTCCACTCCATGAAGTTGAATTGGGTGCGGTTTTATAAGCCAGATATATTCATCGCTATTTTCTAAAATCACATTTACTAGTGATAGTGGAAAAGAAAGAAACTGCCCGTTCATAAATTCATCAGTGCATCCCCAACCTAATGTGACGAGAATTTTCTTTTTTCTGGGCAGACGAGAAAGCCATGAATATCGGGCAATCGCATCACTTACCAATTTATCTTTCTCATTATTATCAATGAACCGTTGGAGCCATGGGTGGCTAATGGTTTCAATCAGAATCTTATTTTTAATTGTCCACTTTTCCAATACCGCGACGGCTGCTTTATCCCAACACATAAATGTAGTTGGCAAAACTTCAGTTTTACAGCCTTTTCTGTATGACTCTCCATACCAAGGATGTTCATCGCTGATAACGCCGTGCAGCAAATCTGCAACATCAATTCCTCGATTCCTGCAGGCAAGACAAAGAGCTGCGTCTGGTTGTATAGCTATAACGCGCCGTGGGTTTGTTACCAGCAATATTTGGTCCCAAACTTCTTTAATGCACCTCGTACCAAAATATGTTTCTTTGCTTAATAGGTTTTGGAGTATTCGACTTATCCCTGCACGAACAAAACTTCCATTAAAATCAATCACTTCGCCAAACGCTTTATTACCTGCCAATTGGCTGAATGGGGATGCAATTGTCAAACAAGAATAACCTTTTTTCAGGTAAACCTCTTGAAGTGAATCAATAAGTGGTGCATAGGCTTTGTTATCGAACGTATAGCTACGATGACCGTCATGATCTACAAATAAGATATCAACATTTTTTAACCTATTCCAATCGTCCATTTTTAGCAAGGACTTGAACAATGGTTTTAAACCATAGATTTTATAATTTTGTAGCATCGCCTGTTTGATTCCTAGTTGGATGTGAAGTTGATGACTGGGATAATTCTAAATTGACGCGGCGCGCGAATCAATTACCCTGCTGTTCAATATCATTTCTCTTTTAATACTTCTATATTCTTGCAATGACTCCACATTCATAGCGGTTGCAATCCTCAAGACGTAATCCTCTTTTGATCCAATATTCATGATTCTTTCGATTCCGACTCAAAGTAGTCTAACTCTCACGAAGATTTTTTATTATTCCTGGCCATTCTACGGAAGCTGGGACTGGACTCGAGTAGATGTTCGTAGGTGCCTTGCGCTACCACCTGTCCGTGTTCCAGCTCCACGATAGTGTCGCAGTGCCGCACGGTAGTTAGCCGGTGGGCGATGAACAGGATGGTAAGTTCTCTATTAAGCCCCTCAATGGCATCCATTACCGACTGTTCGGTGGCGTTGTCGAGGGCGCTGGTGGCTTCATCGAACACCAGCACGCTGGCCTGCTTGTAAAGCGCACGGGCGATACCGATGCGTTGGCGCTGGCCGCCGGAGAGACGGACGCCACGCTCTCCCACATAGGCTTGATATCCTTTCGGACTGCTTTCAATAAAATCCGAAATCTGTGCTTGACGTGCCGCCTGCTCCACACGATCCAAATCGATAGCGTCGCGCGGCACACCGAAGGCGATGTTCTCGGCCAGAGTGGCGTCGGACAGGTGGATGCTTTGCGGCACATGGGCGATGCTTCGTTGCCAAGCCCTAAGATGGTTGCCACTGATGGGTTGGCCATCCACCAGAAACTCACCCTCGGTTGGTATTAGTAATCCCATCAACAGGTCAAGCGCAGTGCTCTTGCCACTGCCGGTACTGCCCACAAAGCCGACCCGGGCACCAACGGGGATGGTGAGATTGAGGCCATCCAGCACCAAAGGGCTGTCATTGTTATAGCGGAAACGCACTCCCTTGAATTGGATATCTTTACGGAAGAGCATCGGCGCTGTCACGGGTTGAAGCAGCTCCGCCGACAGAGGCTGATCGAGCAGTGCGATGGTATCAGCCAGCGAGGCCTGACCGCCGGCAATGCCCACCCAGGCGCTATATAGGATTTGCATGGCCGGTAGCAAGCGTTGGGCACCGAGTGCCAGCACGCCAAGCACAGGCAGGACTGAGGTGATACCCCCGACTTGCCGGCTAAGGGCATAGGCCAAGGTGGCGATCAGCACCATGCCAAGCGACTCCATGACTGGGCGTGGATTTCCGCCAATAATGATGTTGCTACCCTGGGCCCGCCGCAATGGGTAGTCGGCCTGGCGGAAGATGTCGCAATAAGCGGGCTGCGTCCCATCCAGCAGCACATCGCGAATGCCACCCAAGCCTTCCTGCAGGGCTTTAACAACTTGAGTTTGTTCGTAGGCGATGCGCTGACTGTTGCGGTGCAATCGTCGGCGGGACACCCAGGTAATCAGACCATAACTGGCACCGAAACCGATAACCGACACCGAAGCTACGACCGGATGAATGGCGAACAAGGTGAGCATGATGGCCACCAGCAGCACAGCTGAACTGACGAACGTCAAAAATGGCAGGATCACCCCGAACACTACGACGTTAACTTTGTTGGTGATGCCGCTGATCACCTCGCTGCTGTTGCGGGCCACATGCACCGAGTAGGGCTGATAGAGGGTGCGGCGATAGACTTCGATGCTGAGGTCTGAGCCGGCGGCAATTCCTAACCGGGTGGCGGCCCATAATAAAAGGATGCGGATTGCTCCAGCCATTAGGGCTGCCGCAGAAAACGCGACTGTGAGGGGCAACACCAATTGATCGGCTGACGTGATGCTCCAATCCAACGCCACATTCGCGACGATAGGGTGGCTGAACACTTGCTCGGGCGCAACGAGTATGCCGAGAAATGGCAACACGGCGCCTAGGCTGACGACTTCTGCGAACGCGCTGACCAGCATCAAGACCATTAACAGAGTGAATTGACGCTGACGGCGTCGGCTGAGGTGATGCCAGAGTCGTACCAGTAAATTTGAGAGGCTATTAGTAGTGAGAATAGTGGGTTTCATTTTAAGATTCAAAATTCAACGGGGTTTCCCCCATGGGTTTAAAGGCCAGTTCCCAGACAGTAATAGCTTTGCCACAGCCGGTGTAGATGAAGTGGTAGCCAATGGGTGGGTATGCGCTGATGCCTTTGCGTACATCTTCGATATCTACCCCCAGTCGCTCGGCCAGGCTGACCATTTCGTTCATGAAGCTGATTTTGGTGGCCAACATAGCATTGGCGGCATATTTAGTCAGCTCTACTAATCGGGCACAGCTGGCTAAGCCTACGTAGCCACTGCCAAAAATAGAAATATTCATAATTGGGCTTTAAACCTTATAGTAGTTGCGATACCAGTCCACAAACCGCTGGATACCATCATCGACCGTCGTGGCGGGTTTGTAATGAAATTGCTCAACCAGGTCGTCCACGTCGGCATAGGTGTCGGGCACGTCGCCAGGCTGAAGGGGGAGTAGTTCTTTTACGGTTGTTTTCCCCAGTGCCTTTTCTATGGCACTAATGTAGTCCATCAGTTCCACAGGTCGGCTATTGCCTATGTTGTAAACGCGCCAAGGAGCTAGGCTGGTGCCGGGGTCGGGAAAATTACTGTCCCACTGCGGGTTGACGGGGGCCGGGCGGTCTAGCGTGCGAATGACGCCTTCCACAATGTCGTCCACATAGGTAAAGTCGCGCCTGTGATTGCCGAAGTTGAAGACTTGAATCGGCTCACCCGCAAGAATAGCTTGGGTGAACTTGAACAGCGCCATGTCGGGGCGGCCCCATGGTCCATAGACGGTGAAGAAGCGCAGACCAGTCGTAGGCAAGCGATATAGATGACTGTAGGTGTGCGCCATGAGCTCATTAGCTTTTTTGGTCGCAGCATACAGGCTCAATGGGTGGTCTACATTCTGGTGTATCGAAAACGGCATGGCGGTGTTGGCACCATAGACGCTGGAGCTGCTGGCATATACCAGGTGTTCGACCCCATGGTGGCGGCAGCCTTCCAAAATGTGTGTAAAGCCGACGATGTTACTATCGATGTAGGTCAGCGGATTCTCGATGGAGTAGCGCACTCCAGCTTGGGCGGCGAGGTTGACTACGCGCTGGGGCTTGTGCGTGGCAAAGGCTTTTTCTATGGCGCTACGGTCAGCCAAGTCGATGCACAGGTGTGTGTAGTTGATGTGATTGGCATGCCGGGCCAGTCGCGCTTCTTTGATTGCGGGGTCGTAATAATCGTTGTGATTGTCAATGCCAATAACCGTGTCGCCGCGCTCAAGCAAACGCAGGGTGAGAGCAGAGCCGATGAAGCCGGCGGAACCGGTGACGAGGTAGGTGATGGTCATAGGCTTAAACTCACAGGCGCCACAGGCATGCACCTGTGGCTGTAATGTCTTCGGGCAAATAAGCGGATTTGATGTCGATGAACACGCCGCCAGCTTTCAGTGGGGCCAACAGGCTGGCCACCGACTGGGTGGTGTATTCCGCATGCGGCACAGCGGCGACAATGGCGTCGGCGTTCTGAGGCAACTGGCCCCACCCGCTGAGCGTGATGCCGTATTCGTGTAGCGCCTGCTCGGGCTCGGCTAGGGGGTCGTGCACGTGCACTTCACAGCCAAAATCCTGCAACTCCTTAACCACGTCGGCTACCTTGCTGTTGCGCAGGTCGGAGCAGTTTTCTTTGAAGGTAAGGCCCAACACTATGACTTTGGCACCCTTGATATTGGTGCCGTTAGCAATCATTTGCTTGATAGTTTGCTGCCCTACATAGGCGGCCATGCTATTGTTGATGCGACGGCCGGCCAGAATGACTTGCGGGTGGTAGCCTAGAACCTCGGACTGGTAGCTCAGGTAATAGGGGTCCACGCCGATGCAATGGCCACCCACCAGCCCAGGGCGGAAGGGCAAAAAGTTCCACTTGGTGCCGGCGACCTCGAGCACTTCCAGCGTATCGATACCCACGAGATCAAAGATGATGGCCAACTCATTCATCAGGGCGATGTTGAGGTCCCGCTGGGTATTTTCGATCACCTTGGCGGCTTCAGCCACCTTGATGCTGGTGGCCTTGCAAACCCCTGCAGTGATAATGCTGCCGTACACCTCGGCTACCTTATCAAGGGTGGCTGGGGTGTCACCCGATACAACCTTGACAATCTTGGTAACCGTGCGCTCCGTGTCACCGGGATTGATTCGCTCGGGACTATAACCCACCCAGAAGTCCTGCTTCCACTTGAGGCCGGAGTGTTTTTCCAAAATAGGGATGCACACCTCTTCCGTCGCGCCAGGGTAAACGGTGGACTCATACACTACGATGACGCCGCGCTTCAGGTGCTTGCCCACGGCTTCACTGCTCTTGATCAGGTGCGTAAAGTCGGGCTGGTGCCCGACACCCACTGGGGTGGGCACAGCGATGATAATGAAGTCAGCCTCTTGCAGTACCGCGGGGTCGGTATGGAATTGGAGTTGGGTGGCAGCCTGCAGGGCTTGTGTGCTGACTTCACCAGTGAGGTCGATGTGGCGGCGATAGGCTGCCACCTTCTCTGCAGACAGGTCCAAGCCTAGTGTCGGCAATTTTTTGCCAAATTCAACGGCAAGAGGAAGGCCGACGTAACCTAGTCCAACGATTGCGATGGTTGGTTGTTTATTAGTAGAGCGGAGACTTGGGGTCATGGGTAGGGATTTCCTTAAATATTGAAAAAGATAACCGGGTATTGACATAAATGACTCGCACGCCGGACTGCTGCCATCTATATTAAGACTACAAAAAATAACTTTTTGATAGTATCACTGTTTATGACTAAGAATTCCTAAATGCCCCCAACTAAGTGGCGTTCCAGCATCAATCGATACAGCAGCTTTATTACCAATAAAATCATCAAAAAATTCAACTGCCAAGCCATTTCCCGGTCTTATTGATTTTAGATTCTCATAAGTAAACTCGTCACCTACATGAATATCATTTACTACATAAATCGAGCGCTTATGTAACACAGAGGTTGCCTCTGAAGCGCTCGACTTAATAACTGCTGATCCCAAAGATTTCCAAACAATAGCTGCTTGCTCAACAAGATAGGTAAACTCAGCCTGATCTAAAGAGAACGCTGAATCTACAGTATCATGTGATTTGTCATCTATAAAATGTTTTTCTATCACTGAAGCTCCAAGAGCTATAGAAGCCAGCGAACCCGCGACACCTAAAGTATGATCAGACAAGCCAAAATGACAGCCAAACATCGTTCCTAAGGAAGGCATAGACTTCAAATTAGCATCCTCAGGTGCAGCGGGGTATGCGCTAGTACATTTAAGTAAAATAATTTGCGTCGCCCCATTTTTTCTTGCGACGTCAACGGCCTTCTCAATATCACCCAGAGATGCCCCGCCAGTTGACATTATTATTGGCTTATTAGTTTCTGCAACTTTTTTGATCAACTGGACATCAGTGAGCTCAAGCGAAGCAATTTTATAAGCCGCAACATCAAGCGACTCCAAAAAGTCTACCGCAGTAAGATCAAATGGACTGCTAAACACCTCCATCCCTAGACTACGAGCTTTTTTAAACATAGGCTCATGCCATGCCCATGGTGTATGCGCCTCTTCATACAAATCATATAGCGTTCTTCCATTCCAAAGACTGCTTGGATCTTTAATCATGAATTCACTGCGATCTGACTTAATAGTAATAGTATCAGGCCTATAAGTTTGGAATTTCACCGCATCCGCACCCGTTAGCGCAGCACTTTCAATTATCTCAAGAGCTCGCTCCAACGAGCCGCCATGATTTCCAGATAATTCAGCTATTATATAAGGCTTTCTGCCGTCTCCGATCGCTGTATTACCAATATATATATCATCCATTAAAACTACTCCTCATACTTTACATGCTTTATTGATGCCTAGTTACTGCAAAATTAACGAGATCAACATACCTATTAACTGAGTTTTCAGTATCAAAATAACCCTGCATATACAGGTTATTACCTATTATTTTAATGTTTTCTTTAATGAAATTGGTACTAAAGGTTGTGCAATTATGAACTTCAGGCCCTATGTCAACTTCATCCATTCCATACAGGCCTTTCAAGACTCCATCAGTTATAGCATCTTCAAATTTACTTAAGAAATTCTCTAGAGAAGTCGCCTTCGTCAATCTAAATCGAAAGTCAATAATTGAGACGCCGGTATAAGGAACGACGGTATAGTTAACAATAAAGTTATCTTTATTTAAAAATGGCAATAAATTAGTGGCTGACTTTTCTAATGTACAGAATTTCCGGATTAAAGTATTCTCTAGCTTATGTTTGGCTACATTATGAACTACATTGACGTCGCTATCCAAAATATCAAAGGTTTCGTGTATGTACTTCGCAAGCGGAACGTAGGCATTAACAGTGCACGAACCATAGGAAACCGAAGAATCTTCGACATTTAGTTCCTCATGATTGAACCCATAAACTAAAGTTTTTGGAATGTCCCATGAAGTTGCGGACACTAAAACCAACTTAGTATTTCCAATCAGTAAACAACTGTTAGCTTCAGCGACTGTTCTTTTACCTGAACACTCCAAGAAAAAATCAGGTTTCCCTAACCAGTCAACAGACTCAGCTTGGGACGAGGTAATTTGGATGCTATATTTTTCTCCAGATGGTTTTATGATATTTAATCGGTTATCACTCGAAAGTTGTATTTTGTATTTGTTGAAAATTACATACTCATCAGTTGATATGAGATCAAAAACTTCTCTTTGCGAAAGATAATCATCATTAATATAGTCGATAGTGAAATTACACTCTAAGCTCCTATCTAACCAATACTTCAACAGATGAAGCCCAAAACGGCCGAAACCATTTATTCCAGTACTGATATTTTTCATACTCTTCTCCTTAATTATTTACTGTCTTAATAACAAATAGTTGATTGACGGCATCTTGCACCTTCTTCAACTCGATTGAAGTTGGTGCCGAGATAGTAATAAAGTTTGTTCTGATAGAACAGTCCTTATACTCTTCAATCTTATTACCAACACTGCTAGTTACAACTATCTTATGAACCCCAGGAATTTCTTGAGCTTCCCTTAATCCCTCAATTGAAACTATGATTCCTGGCTCGGGCATCAAGCTATATGTCTTGGACCGCATTACATACTTTGGAATCAAATCCAAAGGATCGAGTGCCTTGCCCATAGCAATATCTATAGTGGCTTTGATAATATCTATACCAAATGAAAGGGGCTTTCGGTATTGAGAATCATAACCACCTGAAGTCCTTGCCGTAACTTCAATGATTCGAACATTTCCAGATAAGTCGATAATTAAATCACCCTTGAAAGCACCATTTTTAACTCCAATGGCATTAGCAGCTTCAGTCATTTTTTGAAACATTCTAGCTTGAATTTCAGCAGGTAAAGTGGAGGGCGTGACAGATTCGGTTTGCACTGCAAATATTTCTTTCTCCAGAAATACACGGTCCGAGATACCCGCGGGGTACAAAATGCTATCATAGATAACGCAGTCTACACTATGCTCGGAACCTATCATCTCAGCTTCAAGTAAGACCTGTGATTCGGTCAGAAGTGAGTTTTTAGCGTTAAGATATGCCTTCTCGAGATTATTGGAATTTGTAACTCTCGTTATACCGCGAGAGGCAGAGTTATCACTGGGTTTAATGTATAGCGGATAACCGATTTTTTTTGCGGCACGAACACAGTCTTCAAAACTTGAAGCGCTCTCAAATACAACATCCTCCACACCCCCATCTCTTAGAGCCTGTCGCATTAAAACCTTATTTTTACAATTCCTTGCTACATCAGGACCAATTCCAAACAGTCCGGCTTTGGCAGCCGCGTAAGCAACGGTATACTCCGCATCAGTTCCCTGCGTATAGACTCCCGATATTAAACTTTTGGAAGCTAGATCCTGCGCTAATAATGCTGTTTCAGCAAAATTATTTATATCAATTTCATAAAAATTATCTGAAAATGGTCTAGCAGCACAAGACCCGCTGAGGTCAGTCAAATATGTTTCATAACCTAGCTCTCGAGCACGTATTAAAGCTGGTATTTGCAAAAGACCTCCACCAATAATCAATATGCCTTTACGCATAAATTCTCCTCATTAATAGTTTTAGCAAAATCAAAATATAGCTCATCTATTCTATCATAAACAGGAACTGACAAGCTATGGTTAACATCTGTATTGACTAAAATACAATTAGCACCGACTGCCGATGCTCCCTGACAGTCATCTATAAAACTATTGCCAATGATAGTGAGCTTACCCATTTCAGTTAAATTTAGACATTCGGAAAGATGTAGAAAACCTGACGAGTTTGGCTTTTTTCCAGCGCAATCGCCATATTGGATATGAGAAAAATAACTTTTCAATCCCGACACTTCAACTCTATGCTCCTGAACATAACGAAGTCCATTAGTAAACATAGCAATTTTAATATTGTTGGTTGTCAGAAGCGTTAACAAATCTATAACTCTTGGGAAAACTAATTCGCGTGATGATCTTTGAGATAAAAAATCTTGAATAATTTCTTTTTTATAGGCCATATCAAGCTTTAAATAATCTAGCACATCATCAACATGACCCTTATATCCATCACCTTCTCTATTAAAAATATCAAAGAAACACGCTACTAAATCACTACAGTTGAGTATAGTTTGGTACTTTTTAAGCACAACATTCCAACGCTCCATAACCGAAAATCGTTCATCAACAAGAGTATCGTCAAAGTCAAACACAAAGACCTCAGTGCTATTGAGCAACCGTCCAAGCCGCGCTTTTCGATCAAAAATCATAGAACAATATCACCATCTATATAGTTTTCATTTGGACATCTATTTTTCTGGCTACAGAGAGCTCTCACGACAAAAGACAACCATGAATAATAGAGTCTATAGGCTTTCCATCTAATAGAGTGTGCTGCCTAAGAGCACCCTCTTTCACAAACCCCGCAGACTCCAGCAAGCTAATATGGGACTTCCTAAAATGATAGGTTTCACTAAACAATCTATTTAGCCTCAATTGGTCGGTCGCAAGAAGTTTTATAAGCGTTAAAAATGTTACGAAATCTTTAGAATATAATGGAGGCACTTCGGCACGATCCGTCGCAGAAAGAAAGGATACTTCAGCTCTCTTATGCTCCCAGGATATATGTACTAAGCCGCCGTAACCTATAAGTTTATCGTCCAAAAGTAGCCCTAGTAAAATCTGAGACGGCTCATTATTTTCAATCTGGCTCCAAACTTCCTGAGAAAAATAACCTTTTTGTTCATCTTTAGTAATCTCAGCAGCTTGACGAAGCACAGCCATTTGCTGATTACGCCAATTGCGTATTGCCTCAATATCTTCTCTTTGCACGGGAGCTATGGAATACCCTCCCTTTATAGTGATCTGATTTTTAAGACATTTATATTTTATCATTTCCAAATTCTCAGTTTAACCCTACTAAATTACTGTGGAAAATAAGGCCCGAAAGAAAAAGGAAAACATCTTAACATTCTTTTATTTGATAAAAAGTCACATCAACACAAAATAAATATTGGTCGAAAAATGAATAAAAGTAATCTGCGGAAGCTAAGACATTCGTTTTTTATGAAAAATTTTTCTAACACTTACTTAGTCACTAAAGTTCACTAGGCGAAATTTTATAATTTTCTTGCCATCATTACAATTTCTCTACCCACACCAGCACTCGTAAAGCCACTATATAGTTTTCTCCACAATTCTTTGTTGGCAAATTTCGACAAATTTATTTCAAATTGCTTCCTTAACCCATGACATTTACGACCTAAATCCTTGTCATCAATATAATCTTCTCCCATCATAAGGAACATATCTATCGGAAAAGTTGTTTCTTTATGGACAACTTCAAATCCACAGTCTTCAACAAGTGACGTTAAACTTTTCTGATTAAAGTAGTTTAAATGATGCGGGGGCGCAATCCACCACGGCTTAAAGCCGACAGACTCACGTAAAAGCTCCTGAAAAGGATTAAAGTCATTTGGTACGATTAAGCAAATGAGACCATCTTCATTAAGAGTGCGGTGAGCCAAATTTAAGAACGCTTTAGGGTCTGTCAGATGCTCCAACACCTCCCCCATATTAATAACATCATATTTCCCCAAAGTCTTAGCTGAAGTTTCATTAAAAAACACTTCCTCAATGTCAAGCTTGAGGATCTCTTTACTATATGCCGCTGCTTGAGTATTAGGCTCTATACCTTTCACTTGCCATCCAAGACTTTCCCCTAATTTCAAGAAAAGACCTGGCCCCGAGCCAATATCAAGAATTTTACGTCGACTAGGCGGCAGATTACTCTCTAAGATCTCATAACGATCTGTATAAACAATATCCCACCACTCTTTATCTTCGATATAGTGCTCAATATAAAAAGGCTTTTCTGTTTGGTAATAGTCATGACTGTAAAACTCCTCCAGATCATCATCTGACGGAATAGGTGTTACATGCTTAAAACCACACTCGACGCACTCAATAATATCAAAATTATTTGAGGACTCAATTAACTCTCCATGATGAGAGTTACCATCTTTGGATATCCACTTACTATCTTCTGACATATATTTATTCCTTAGTTAATCGATAAAAACCAGTGTGAGCAACAGGCGAAGAGAGCATTTCACTATTTGATGAATCTTTAATCAATTTAAAAACTTCATGCACTGCAATAGCATACTGTGCTAGCTCCGCTTTACCGTGAGCCAAAGAGGGTTTGAACTGTCTAAATCCGAGAAACCCACGTCGTAGCATCTCAATTACAAATCTAGTGTTAAGCTCTTGAGATTTGTGACTATTAAATGCAAAGGCTGCCAAACTAGGCAGACCTGTGACCGTTATAGACAATCCTGTTTTTACAGCGGCATCTCTCCAGATAGTTTTTGTCTTCTCACCAATATCCATAATATGCTTATCAGCTTGGGTTGCTTGGTATTTTTTTAGTGTTGCTAAAGCAGCGGCTGGCCCAACTCGATCCGTCCAGTTGGTACTTGATATAAATGTTGATTGAGCCGCTTGCATAACTTTCTCTGCACCTAATATCGCAGACATGGCATAGCCATTCGCCATTGATTTCGCAAAGACAGCTATGTCGGGATAAACACCATAATGACGATGAATACCGCCCGCACACATTCGGTAACCACTAGTTATCTCATCAAAAATCAGAACGGCGCCAAGCTCTGATGCTATATCTCTTAGAACTTGTAAATTCTCAATGGAGGAATCTTCTCCACGCGCTGGTTCTATTATAATCGCTGCTATTTCAGATTCTTTCCCACGTATTGTCGCTCTAAGAGATTCAATATCATTCAAGTTAAAAGGAATAGCTGTGCCCTTTAGTCCTCGGGGCACACCACTAGGCTGAAGCCCAGGCATTAATTGGCCATCTAGACCTGATTCATCGGCCAGATTAGCAGCTAAATACCAGTCAGTCCAGCCATGATAACCACTAAAAAGTACAGTATCACGTTTAGTTTTAGCTCGCGCAATTCGCACTGCAATTGACATAGCTTCGCCGCCACTTCGCGCATATCGCACCATATCAAACCATGGATGAAGATCTAAAAGCGCTTCAGCCAGAACCACTTCTTCAGTGCAATTTAATGAGCTGTTTACTCCATTTCGGACTGCCTCAATAACTGCATTATCTACATCATCATCAGCGTAACCAAGGATGCAGGCTCCTACAGCCATTATTGACATATCAATAAATTCACGGCCGTCCAGATCCCAAACTCGACAGCCTTTAGCTTTTGCATAATAGGCCGGCCAGATATCGGGAGCAAACATTTCGGGTCGTTTTGACAAAAGTTGGGTTCCACCAGGAATTAAAGTTTTTGCCCTACTATAAAGTTTCGGCCCCTTACTGTTAGCTAATACATTCAAATCAATCATTTTACAGTGCCCTCATTACTTAATGATTTAATATAACCTTCGTTGCGGACAATACCGTTATTAATACTATAGAGACTTGAATCCGCCTTAAGTAAATTCAATACTTCATGCGTCATAAAAGGAGAATTTTTTCTATACAATTTTTCAAAAATTTTTGTTAGTAATTCATAATCAGATGCTTCATCTAGCGTCCAGCGCTGATTTGACAGCCCATGAAAAAGTTTTAATGCACCATTTTTAAATAAATCAGGATTGTTCTCTATATATGGGCCTACATGCTCTCTTTCTGATTTTAGTCTGGCCTCTTTCCATGCCCTCTCAATTGCAGAGAAAGAGAAAACGGAACAATCTAGTCCATCAGGGAACTCTCCTCCGAGGCCATATAAATCATAGTTGCCAGCTAGAAAACCCGTTATCACTGCATCAACTACAACAGGGTCAATAGCGGGGCAATCCGCTGTAATGCGAACAACTGGATCGGCCTGATATATTTTAGCGGCTTGATAATAACGATCCAGCACATCATCAAGGCTTCCACGAAAGACATTTACATTGATTTTCTTACAATAATCCTCAATTAGATCATCACTAGCCTCTAGACTAGTAGCCACAACAATATTATCAACCATCCGACAATATGACAAACGCTCAACCACATGACCTAAAACCGGCATGCCAGCTAGCGGCTTAAGTACTTTTCCTGGAAGGCGCGATGAACTCATGCGAGCCTGTATAATGGCAACAACTGTCACAATAAACTCCACTCGGAAGGATTCAGCAGCCTTGTATCTGTAATGCGGAAACTTTCAGGGAACTGCCCGATGTTATTCGCCGCGCTAATTATATTTTTAAACTGCTCTAAACTATCTACACCCACAACAACCCTTGATATTCTCTTGTCAGATAACGCAAACGATACAGCTGCTTGGACGGGTTCGATCTCATTTCCGCTAAGCCAATCATCCCACTGACACCATAGACTCCGCCATTTACTAAACTTTTCTGGCCTTTTTCCTTCACCCATAAGCAACAATCCCTGTAAAAAAATAGAACGAATATGCACTTCCACATTTTCTTCGCTCATACGCTGCAGCCATCCACTCTCATCTAATCGCCTATCAAATACATTGTAAGGGGCTTGCACTAAATCAGGCTTAAATGAATCCCATAATTTATCCAGTTCATTTGGAGTATAAATGGAGAAACCAACCTTTTCAACTACTCCATCACTTTTCAGTTGGAGCAGCAGATCCCACAATTCCTTTTTATCCGGATCAAACAATTGACTAGGTCTGTGCAGAAGGAGGCCCGATAATTTTTTAACTCCAAGAGTTTCTAATGACCGATGCACCTGACTATCAAACCACAATTTTAGGTTTCCATAATCGTCTGGAATTTCAGGCAGCTTCGAGACTACCTGGTACCCATCTACCCCAACTTCCCCTAAGCACTCCTCACTTGACCCGTACGCGATTGCTGTGTCTATCGTATTAACTCCAGAATTCTTAGCATAAGCTAGAATTTTTTCTGCCTCAGATCTATTAACTTGCCCATTTGTATTTGCAATACCGTAATGGGTGCCAAATTGAACCGTTCCTAATGCAATTTTCACAACTGAAGTGCTTTTCTCAGTGAAGAGATAACGAAATCTTGCTGTGTAACTGTCATAGTTGGATATAAAGGCAAAGTTATAGCACCTTTGTAATATTGCTCTGCCTGTGTGAGATCCGTAAACATAACCCCAGTTTGCTGATAATATGGCTGTGTATGCACAGGTATATAATGTAAATTCACAGCGATACCATCTTTTCTTAAATATTCAAATACTTCCTTATGTTTATTTGTATCTTTTAACCGAATAATATACAAGTGAAAAGAGGAGTATCCATCATGATGCTGATATGGAATCACCAGTGGAAGATACTTAAGAAGCTCATTGTATCTCGTTGCAAAATCATGTCGACGTGATACATAATCATCCAACCTACTTAGCTGACTAATCCCCAGCGCTGCTTGCATTTCAGTCATTCGATAATTAAATCCCAAATCTATTTGCTGATAATACCAACCACCATCTGGCTCACGAGTCATTTGGCCGGGGTCCCGCGTAATACCATGGCTAGTCAATAATGACATCTGTTCTGCAAGCTTCGAATTATTGGTTAATGCCATGCCTCCTTCGCCCGTTGTAATAATTTTTACCGGATGAAAGCTAAATACAGTTATGTCACTATATTTACACCCACCAATTGGTTCATTTAAATAACGTCCTCCGATGGCATGTGACGCATCTTCAATAATTTTAAACCCATACTCTTCAGAAAGAGCATGGATAGCTTTCATATCACAAGACTGTCCACTAAGATGAACTGGGATAACAACTTTTGGTAAATTTCCAGATTTTTTGGCTTGAATAAGCTTTCTTTTTAAGGCTTTTGGGCAAAGATTATAAGTAATTGAATCAATATCAACAAAATCAACTTTTGCCCCACAGTAAATTCCACAGTTGGCTGATGCCAGAAAAGTAATTGAAGTGGTCCACAACCAATCTCCATCACCTAGACCTAGAGATAAGCAAGCGAGATGCAAGGCAGAAGTAGCTGAATTAACCGCAATTGCATACTGAGCATTACAATATTTAGCTGTCGCATTCTCAAATTTTTTAACCTGGGGACCCTGAGTCAAAAAATCAGACTGTAAAGTGTCGATAACTGCATCAATATCTGCTTGCGTTATATCTTGTCTTCCATATGGGATATTCATCACTTAACCTTAAAGTAAGTTATTCAGAACTGGCCAATTTTTGATTTGTTACTATTCAGCCATTCTTCTAGCTGACCCTTGGTCATCCACTCCTGATTGTTGTCTGATGTATAGGTAAAATCAGAGCGGACTTTTATCCCGTCATTTATACGGTTAGGGTCCAATCCCCAGCTGTAAATAGATGGTAATATTTTAAAGTGTTGATCATATTCGAAAGTAAAAGGTGCATCCTCGCAGCCGATCATTTGCTCATGCATTTTTTCTCCGGGACGTATGCCTATAATTTCTTGCTTTCTACCTGGAGCGATCGTGTCAGCGAGATCAGTTACTTTCATAGACGGAATTTTCTTAACATAAATTTCACCTCCAACCATATCCGCAAACGCGTGCCACACCAACTCGACAGCATGCTCCAGGCTAATCATAAAACGAGTCATGTCTGGATGAGTAATAGGGATACTCTTATTCTCCGGTATGGAATAAAAAAATGGTATCACTGACCCTCTAGAACCCATAACATTGCCATATCTCACAACAGCAAATCTAGTAGCATCACGACCAGCGTAAGAATTACCCGCTATAAAAAGCTTATCGGATGCCAGTTTCGTTGCCCCATAAAGATTGATTGGATTGCTAGCCTTATCTGTAGATAAAGCAACCACCCGCTTAGTCTTTTTATCAATGCATGCATCGATAACATTCATCGCGCCATTTATATTCGTTTTTACACACTCAAAAGGATTATATTCTGCCGTCGGTACTATTTTGGTCGCTGCCGCATGTACCACATAATCGATTCCATCTAGCGCTCGCGCCAAACGCTCCTTATCTCTAACATCACCTATAAAAAACCGAATCCTACCATCATCCGGATAGAGCTTAGCCATCTCCCACTGCTTCATTTCATCCCTAGAATAGATAACCAGTCTTTTAGGATTGTATTTTTCGAGTGTCATTTCGACGAATTTATGTCCAAATGAACCTGTGCCGCCCGTAACTAAAATTGATGAATCGTTAAACATTTTTTAACCTTCCTTTTTTAAGATTTACCTAACTACCTATTTTATGGCCTAGACTGGAACTAGAATAACAGAAACCGTAAATCTAAACACTGGATCGGTACCACTCCACAAATTTAAATATTCCATCTTCTATTGAAGTTTTAGGAGAAAATCCAAACTTAGTATTTATATTGTTAATATCCGCATAAGTTACTGGAACATCTCCTGCCTGCATATCTTGCATAGACATAACAGCAGACTCGCCTAACGCCGCATCAATATCAAGTACAGTTACATCGTTATTCTAGGCAAGAAGCACTGAAAGTGACACGCCTAGGTAGCCAGATCCGACGACTATCATTTTTATTTTACTAGTCAATTCTATAAAAGCCTTAATTTAATAACAGGCTCTTTATAGACTCCAAAAATTCAGCCGTATAGCATTCGATAATAGCCTTTATCAAGAGTTAGCTTAATGTAAATTTAAGAATAGGGATCTAGAAGCTTAAGCGATCTTTTGCTTGATTGCATAATGCCTTATAAGCACTAATAAAATACTTAACATTCCACCCAATAGTGCGCTTAAGATACAAATTAGAGCTCTTTTAGGCTCTGATTTTTGTTCCATTACCGCAGGAGGGTCAATGTAATCAAAAACGTAATATTGATTGGCTTCAATTAGTGTTAACTTTTTAGTTTCTTCTTGAAGGAGTTGAGCTATAACTTGCTTGATTTCAGATAAACTAGTTATTGAAATTTGTTGATTAAGATAGCTGACAGCCTTTTCTGACTCTGATTTATCTTTTTGTCTATAAAAAGCATTAACTTCATTAATAACTAACTCAGCCCATTGCTTCGCAATAAATGGTGATTGATGTTTAATTAACAGAGTGATAAAGCCAGATTTTTTATCTGCACTTAAACTTAAGTGTTCGGTTTTAAATACTGCAAAGCTTTCTTGAGCACTTGGTATTTGTTGCTGAGGATAAGAATAGTCTCTAATCCAAGTATTGCTGTTCGTGTCGTAAATACCATCATCAAAAGTCAGTGTATTTGTTTTAGAGTTCCAAGATTTAACGGCCATAAGATCTGGCAGGTAAATATTTGTCAGTATGTTGTTCTCAAAGAAACTCAGAGAGCTAATCTTTTGCATTGCTTTTGCAGAATTACCCTCATCACCACCAGAAGGGAGGCTTATTCCAGCAAGACCTGCAAGACCACTATAACTTCCAAGAGCTCCAGAAATGCCGCTAGATGAATTAACAGGAACTAGCATAGCTTTAGATTCATATATATTAGGTAAAAGGAGACTATAAATAACTCCAACGATCGATACAAAAGCAGTCAGAGAAACAATAATCCATTTTCCCTCCAATAGAACATAAAAAAGTTCTCGAAGATCTATTTCATCATCAAAATCGTTGGGATGTTTATTGCTATGTACTTCTTGCATAAAAAATTATGTATTGATGTATGAGTTAAGTTTATCGTATTCTTGTTTCTTTTTGATAATAAATTGCTTCGTTATAGCTGTTTTTTCTTGGATACCCTTCGGCGTTAAAATATATGCATAATTTAATTTTTTGTTTGAATTATTAAAGTTATGTATTTTAATAAACCCAATATCTATCAATGCCTTAAGACAATAATTAACCTTTCCTATACTGAAGCCGGAGTTTTGAGATATTAGTCTTTGAGATGCTTTGCCATCTTTTTGAATGATATGCATAAGATCTAATTGATCTTCTGTAATGCTTTTGTCTTTTATCATGAGATTGCTTATTTATCAGTAGTAATTTATGTATCAAAAAATAATTGGATTACATAGCTACCGCACGGATTAATGATTTAAATAATTTTTTTAATCATCTCCGTTCAACACTTGAACTATTGTATTATTATGTGTTTTTACAGTCAATGTATTTTAAAAGATAAGGTCTTTTTCTGGAATAGTAACTCTTCTCACAGAGCCAAGAAAAGAAAGAAGGACGCCAACTCGTTCTTTAGAGGGAAACGAGCAAACTTTTACGATACTTCCTGTTAAAGAACCCTTTGCAATCATGACATCTTGACCTATTTGTATTTGTGAAGCTACTGGATCTATTTTTGATGTCTCCTCTGCTATTTGCATGGCTTCAATTTCTTCATCAGATATGCAGGAGATATTATCTCCAAATTTTATAATATTTCTTATACCCATCGTATATTTAAGAGCTGAGTAGTTTTCAAAACTAGTATTAACAAAAATGTAGCCGGGAAAGAGCACTTCTACTCTGGGATTAGAATTAATCTTTTTTGTAGTTATTTTTGGTAAACAATAGTCAAATTTTTGATTTAATAAATTACTTTCTACTCTTTTAACTTCATTAATTTTGTATGTTGCAACAAGCCAATTTTTTTTCATAATATGTGGTACCCGAGGCCGGACTTGAACCGGCACGATATTTCTATCGAGGGAT
>Ga0209502_10000460_pt1 | contig 44338 bp, 39 predicted proteins | sample ArcticOcean_MG_C_10_FD_187442 | JGI IMG/M metagenome (GOLD analysis project Ga0209502, IMG submission 187442) | Marine microbial communities from western Arctic Ocean - ArcticOcean_MG_CB11_90 (SPAdes) (version 2) | ecosystem: Environmental > Aquatic > Marine > Oceanic | place: Arctic Ocean... | reverse complement strand
TTGGTATTGCCGCCACAATGGGCCACAAGATCCGCTTCTAAAAAATCAGGTATCACATCGTCCCAATCAGCGAACGTTCTCACTTGTATCTGATGTTTAAACAAGTTGCCGGCCTTTGTCGTGCTGATAGATTTTCCTGCTCTTTCCTTTTCTGAACTCAATATTCGATCTACAGTTGATCGACTAACACCCAACAGTTTCGCTCTAACATCGCCTGGAAGATGAAGGTGGCGATGACGTTCCATGGCAGAAACGAGTTCGGGAATAAACGGCACGAGTCGCTTAGAGCAAATCTGATTTGCAGCGTACCAAATGGTGACAAGCGCCTGCTTAACCTGAGCATCATATTTGACCCTGGACTGACGAGCCTGCGGCAGCTTTTTGATTTTATCTTTGCTGTTGAGTAGTTTAATGGCGTACTTTCTGTCGTACCCACTAGCTGCTAAAAAACCATCGAGAATCTTCCCCTTTTTTAACCAACCTGCTTCTTGGTACTGGTTGCGAATATTGGTCAGTATCTCTCTCCGCGTTTGAAGATTCATTGTCCTTATCATCCAAAACCCCCTTAATTATCATTAAAGTAGTGTGATTTTTAGTGAAGCAATGCGCCGGGCTAGCCATAACACTCTTGGATGAATGTGTGACACACATACGGGACAAGTGCGCGTAAGCCTAGATTGCGCCGAGCGTTTTACGCACATCTCCACGACCTTCAGAGTCACACCCGCAGGGTGATGAAGCAATAACGGCAGGGGCGTCAATCCACTGACAAATTTGGAGTAGTCGTCCCGAAAAGCGGGGCGCCTCACGACTGGCGCTGGAATATTGAATGCGGTTGGGTCAGACGGGGCGAGGTTGAGTACTAGCGCACCAAAAGTGTCCTATTTCTATGCCGGTGCCGTTTGAGGAAATCTCGACCTCAATTCGCATGCGGGATTTTGTATCTCGGCATCTGAGAATTTGTTAGGCCCTCGTGATGATTGTCCTATCCAATCCAATCGTCACACTAGCTTGCCTGTGCTTTCTGGTTACGCAATCGAGCGGGATGCACTTTCATGTAGACGAACATGGAAAAGACGCTGGCGTACATTCTGCCCATCAACACCTGATCGATTCAGAAGACCATCAGGATCACCACCACCAACTGAGTAATGTTCACGAACACAAGGCTGAAATTGACATTTCGTCGCGTCGCGCGTTTCTTGGCATTTAACTGGGCCCGAGTGGCGCGATATGCATCAATGCCGCCATTGCGACCCAGTTCGCGACTGATGGTCGAGGGACTGTGGGACAATTGTTTGGCCATTGCGCTCAAGCTGAGGCCAGAGGCCACGCCGCTGGATATCTCCTCTCGCCCCGCTAGCCTTAGCGCCGAAGATCGCTGCGTTCGCGATCGAGACCTAATTCCGCCGTAATACCGTAAGTACGAGATTACGGACGCTGGCGACTGTGCACTGAACGCGCAATCACACTCATGGGGTGGCCTTGCTGCCATTGATCCCAGAAAGCTTTCTTCTTCACCTCATTCATCCGATCTGACTCCTGCATTTATCACCACTATATTTACATTGTAATATGGGGTGTTGCAGTGACCGGTTTAATCCAAGTCGGTTAATAACAGGGGGGATTATCGGATAACTTTACAATCCTGAGAAAAAGTGGTTTAAGTTTACTTCATTCTGGAAATCGATCCCGAACATGCCCATTCATGATTGAGGGAAAAGCCGGTGTTTCAATATGACAGATGGTCAAGCAACTGATAACAAGGCACTAGACCAAAACAACCTTTCGCCGAAAATTGACGAGCAAGCTACTCAGGGGTTTTTCGCTTACCGAAATCATCGAGAGCTTGATTTTTCGCCAACCGGGGGGCTGCGATGGCTTTTAATATTCGTCATCGTTTGGGTTTATTGTGTTGAGCAATTGGAACGATTGAAAATAGGCTCCGTTCTGCCTTATTTGTTCGAAGAATTCAGTGTCGGACTTCGGGACTGGGGTAACCTTGGAATGATGGGTGCGATCGCATCAGCATTAGGCGCCTTCGTTATGAGTAACGCGGCAGAACGCTATGGCCGGCGTATCGTTATTGTTTTATGTATTTTCGCGATGTCTATACTCTCGGTGCTTATAGCCTTGGCGCAAAGCTGGCTTATGGTAAGTTTTTTATACATAGCTGCCGGTTTTGTTGTCTCAGCTGCCGGGCCTGCATCTCATGCCGCACTTCGAGATCTTACACCGCGCATTGGTCGCGCTTTCGCTTTCAGTCTACTGTCTATGGGTATGACCGGGGGCGCTCTTTTGGCTACTTCAACCGCAGCACTTACCATTCCAATCTGGCCCGGTTGGCGACCTCAATTTTGGCTAGCCGCGGTTGTGGGGATTTTCACCTGCGCTTTGGCCATCTTTTTCTATCGCGATCTCAGCGCCCGCGTAAGAGGAAAGTTTGTTCGTGGCCTACAGCAAGACCAACGGTATCAAGTACCCAAGGAAACTGTGGTAATTTCCGCAGATGCGCACCTGCATGGTCTTCGCATTTACCGGGACTGGCGAACCTGGGTTTTGTCAACTTCTATGCTGTTCTGGGCGATCACATATGTAGGCGTCGCGATGTATGTGCCCCTCTATTTGGTTCAGGAGCATGGTATGGACGTCGCTTCATCTGCGCGAATGACCTCAGTATTTTACGTGGTTTTTACGATCGCTCTTCTGGGTTCAGGCTGGCTCTCGGACAGGCTTGGCCTTCGAAAAATTGTCACCGCATTCGGCGGCGTCGCCTGTGGTGCTGGGTTTATCGTGCTCGGTCTTCTTCCTCAAGGCATCAACCCGCTGGTTTTGAACATGTTATTTGCATACTTGGGTTTGACCGCCGGTTTTATATATCCTGCCTTCTGCGCGCTGATATCCGAAAATGCTGAAGAGATCAGCCCGTTTGCGGTGGCGCGAGCGTTCGGCATGATGAACGTCATCGTCCAATTAGGCATATTTGTGCTTAACCTAATTGTACCCTGGGTTCGGGAAGAGTTTGGTTGGAACACATGGATGGTGATCTCCGGCATCCTTTGTATTGGGATTGCTGTATCGGTGGCGTTTGGTCGCGGTCCATGGCTCAAGCGGACGGCTGCGCCCAGTATTTTCCAATAGACTGCATTTTTTTGCAGTAGATTAACGCTAAGTTAGCGGTCTAGTTGTAGGCCTGCCATACGGAATCATGGGGTTTACGCTATTTTACACACGCTTCTCTACGACGACGTTTCTTGATAAACGCGGACCAGCCAAGACAGAGTCGTTTCCTTTCTATTTTAATTCAAAACAACTTATGTAGTTGACTACACTATGTTCTCGTAGTAATAATGCCCCACCGTGTTGCTATATCAAATTTTTTAATGGTAGTCAAATCGTCATCAGTCAGGCGTCATTCCTAAGAATATCTTGAGGAGAAAGGCATTGAATAATTACGGAAGTAGACCTATCGCAGCGTTTCTAGTTTTTTGCGCAACCATAGCGCTAATACCCGGTTCACAGGCCGCCGATCCAGGGCCTGCCTCTGATCTTGAGGAAATAGTGGTGACCGCCCAGCGGCGTGAGCAGTCGATCAGTGATGTTCCACAGTCGTTGCAGGCGTTTTCAGGTGATTACATGAAAGCGGCCAGCATGAAAAGCATCGGAGATACAATGGACATGATCCCCAGTGCGAGTCAGGTATCAAGCATTTCAGTAGCTAGCACGGTCTATCAAATCCGGGCTATACCGCCCTCAGAGAATAGCGGCGATGCCACTGTCGGCTATTATATCGATAATTTTCCTTTTGCGCTGACCGCGCTGCCTTATGCGCCGGTAGTTGACTATTTTGACCTTGAAAGAGTCGAGGTGCTTCGAGGACCTTCAGGAACATTATATGGACTAGGCTCGCTGGGCGGCACGATCAAAACTATCACAAAAGAACCTAACCTTGATCGTGTGGAAGGTGCCTTCAAAGTCAGTGGTGCATGGTCTGATGATGCCGATACCAGTAGTTCAGCTGATCTGATGTTTAATGCGCCCCTGGTCGATGGAAAGCTGGCAGTTAGAGGCGTAGTCAGTTGGCGGGATCGTGGAGGATACGCAGAGATCATCCCCTACAACGAGGAAAATGGAAATGGTGCAAAAAGAACCAGTTCGCGTATTCAACTACTGGCCTCGCCGAGCGAGGACCTTACGCTGAAATTTGCGTGGTGGAATAGCCGTTCACGACAGGATTATCTTGATCGTGTCACTTTTGCTGACCCTCCGCGTATTGATAACACGGATGGCACTGGAAACTCTGACTACGACATATACGTTGCTGACATTGAGTACGACCTGGGGTTCGCACTTTTGCGAAGCACAACGGGCTATATGGAAAACAAGATCCGTGACAACAACGACGGATGCATAGCACTGCCGGTCGGCTGCTTTGAATCGCAGATTCCCAATGATTCCGAATCCATCAACCAGGATTTAAGGATTTCTGGCAGCGCGATGGATAGTTCGCTTAACTATATTGCAGGGGTTTTCTATCAGGATTCTGAAACGGAAGGCGGTCAAGACGTCTTGCTGCCTGGTAATACGCAAGTTCCGGGCAATCTGGGCCTTGAAGTGGCCAACAATAACATTACGTCCAGCAAGTCCTGGGCCATCTACGGAGAGGGAACCTATACTTTCGCTGATGTTCCTGTCGACTTGATAATAGGCTTGCGATACTTTTCGGAAAAACGCACGTTTGATCAAAATAGCAGTCTGAGATTGACGTCCCTAGGAGTTTTTTTGCCGACGGTTGGTTTAAGCGGATATGATAAATCTACAGTAAACCCTCGAATCAATCTTTCCTGGCGGCCGACTCCAGATGGAATGCTCTACATCGGCGCCACGAAAGGATTTAGAAGCGGCGCAATCAACTCTACCGCTCAGGTCGACGCCGCCAACGCTGCTCTTGGCTCTAACTTCTCCCCTACAAATGATCCTGATGAGTTGTGGAATTACGAAATCGGCATGAAGTGGACGCTGTTTAACGGCGCACTAGATCTTAATGCTGCCGTGTATCGCATTGATTGGTCTGACGCTCAGGTTGCCATATCACCGGCTGCACAGTTCATAGTCGTACCGATGGGGGATGTAGAAGGTACTGGTTTAGATCTCGAGCTTTTGTGGCGTACACCTCTGGAAGGACTTACGATTGCTTTGAGTGGAAATGTCAACAATACGGAGTTGCAGAATGTCGACCCATTAATTCAGGCAAGTACCGCGGCTCGTCTTGTGTACATGAAGAACGGCAATCAACTGGTTGGAACCGTAAAAGATACCTTCGCCACAGTGATTAACTACGCGCGGCCACAACCTGTTTTTGAGGATTGGATGTTGAATTTCAATGTTAGATTCAATTACAGAGGCGAACAACAGAGTTCCTACGATGGGAGGTACACGCCTTCAATCGCACAGGGGTCGGTCAGGTTGTCGATCGCAAACGAGCGCTACGAAGTCGAGCTTTTTTCAGACAATTTCACCAATGAAACTGATCCGCTCAGCGTTCCAGGGGGCCAACATGTTGTCCCTTTTCCACGGACGGTCGGCCTTGGTTTGCAGGTGCGATTTTAACGTAAGAGGTTTCCTGATATGGCAAAAATAGAATTAGACATCATTGAGCAGCGTGAAGATCAGGCGGCGCAGGAACAATATCAGGCGCGACCGTTCTTACCTCGTAAACCGATTCCTAATATTGGTTTAGAGCGTATCGGCGGTGAACGGTTTTACACGAAGGAGTTCATGGATCTGGAATGGGAGAAAATATGGACGAAGACTTGGCAGATTGGCGTACGGGAAAGCGATCTTCCTGACCCAGGTTCTTTTGTTACACATGAGTTCGGGAAAGAGAACTTTTTGTTTGTTCGAGGTAGTGATGGCGTCGTGCGAGGATTTTTCAACGTTTGTCAGCATCGAGGGAATCGACTGTGTACCATCGAGTATGGAGACCTAGATGTTTTCACATGTCCATTCCACGGTTGGCAATGGAGCTCCAACGGCAGTCTCAAGCAGGTAGCTGATCCCCAGTTCTTTCGCCAATTCGATGATGGTATTCCCTCTGACGAGCTCAGCCTATCGGGGTTGAAGACGGCGATTTGGGGCGGATGGGTCTGGTTCAACATGAATCCAGAAGCTGTTGATCTGGAGAAATGGCTAGGCACGCTCGGTTCACATCTTGAAACATATGAGTTCAGCGAGTTTCAGCTCGTCGATTACCAAACCTTTGAATGGGGTGGCAACTGGAAGCATGCTGTTGATGCCTTCAATGAAAGTTACCACTTCACATCGCTTCACCCCGATATGGTTCAATTCGGTGAGGGTCACGACATACCGATTGAGTTAGAGGGTATTCATAGTCGTATGTTAAATTTCGGCGGTACCGTCAGCGAAGTTTTGGAGGAGCAAGATGAGATGACAACGCTACGAACGCGCATGATGGAGAACCGACTTGGACTCACGAAAGATGAGTACAAGGGTTCAGCGAAAGATGTTCATCATGAGGTGCTGAAACATAAGCGCTCGATCCAGGGTGGCACTCACTTCCCCTATGAGAAGATGAACGATGAGCAACTTGCGCATCAATATCACTACACTTTTTTCCCAGCAGCCACATTTACTCAGAAACCCGAAGCGGGAAATGTATTCAGGTATCGGCCACACGCTACGGACCCTAACCGGTGCTATTACGATTTCTTTATTCTGTTACGTAATCCAGAGGGGACACCGGTTCCGGCCTATGAACATCGGGTTCATCCGCACGGTGACGCTACGATTTATGCTAAAGCTCTAGAAGGTAGTTTCGACCCGATATTGGCGAATGTATTGCAGCAGGACGGCTCTAACATGGAGTCTATGCAAGACGGGGTCAAATCTGATTCGTTTAAGGGAATGTTGTTGTGTGAACAGGAAGTAAGGTTACGGCACTTTCATCAAACGATTGACCGGTTCATTGATGGCGCCTATTCGACTGATTGGAATGCGGTTAATCTCGCGCCAACATCGGGCCTGATACAGGATTAGTAAAGCGCGCATTATTTGCAGAACAAACAGCTGTTGATCAGACCCCCATCATTAAAGGGGTCGGAGTAAAGTGCCGGGGTAACCGCGAGCTTGCTACTGTTCTGGTTAACCTTAACAGGACACATTTATCTCAGATTTTGTAAAATTCCCGAGTGACATATCGTTATTGCTCGAATGAAAGCTTTCGCGTTTGCAATACCTCATCTGTACAGTCGGGGGGTAGGAGCTATAACAGGGCTTTTCGATCGAAAGTTTGAGTATCGAATCAGATCGGTAGCCTGCTTGTTTTATGGAAGATTGCATTAAAGGGGTCGGAGTAAAGTGCCGGGGTAACCGCGAGCTTGCTACTGTTCTGGTTAACCTTAACAGGACACATTTATCTCAGATTTTGTAAAATTCCCGAGTGACATATCGTTATTGCTGGAATGAAAGCTTTCGCGTTTGCAATACCTCATCTGTACGGTCGGGGGGTAGGAATTACAACAGGGCTTTTCTATCGAAAGTTTGAGTATCGAATCAGATAAGTTGCCTGTTTGTTTTATGGAAGAGTGTAGCGGTACGACTGCAGTGGTTAAACGCTACCAGGGTTTGTGGTTATTGGCTGACCTGGTGATGAGCGATTAGCCAATGTGCTTTTCTGTTGGCGTAGGGAGAGATGCACTGCCGTGGTTTTAACCATTAGATAGCGGCAAAGAGATCGTTTTGCGGCCCTTGCCCGTGCCTTTGCCGGTGCACAGCATTAGGGAGCGCGCGTTGCCTCAGATGCGCCAGAATGGCTTGGATCGTGTCTGGAGCGGTGACATTTGCGATCACCCGCAGGGTGCCGCCGCACAGCGAGCAGACAGAAATATCTAAACAAAATAGACGTTTAAGCCGTTCTACCAACTCAGTGGCGAGCAAGGCAGTACTTGATCGACAGAGGTTTCAGTGGCGGTCTTTATTGTCGGTTTCTTTGATGTGTTGCGCGCCGGTTTCGCTGAACGAAGAACCACTGCCGGCCTGAATGGCGAGTTGGTCGCGAAGGCCCCAGGTCTGCAAAAGTATTGTGTCAGATTGGACCGGGGTTGCGGAACCAGAATTGCTGGCATTGTAACTGTGAGTTAATCTGGGGCGGTTATCGTGACATCGAAGAAGAAGAGGGCGGGGATTTCTTCATGGTAACGAACCTGAGTTGTCCAAGCTGTGATGCTCACGTTGAGGTCTACGCGGCTAAGGAAGATTAGTGCGTCATTGACGCAGTTGAATATAAGCTAATATAAGAATTATAGTAGAAGCAATGGTTTACGAGCCTCCAACTTCGTTAGGATTTATAAGCTAACTATAGCTATAGCCGTTTATATATAGGCATTTCAGCGGTTTTAGCGTATCGAATCCCTCCCTCTCCGTCATACAGGCGTCATAAACAGCTGACTAATAGCGAAGTTTAGGTCAGGCATGGGGTCCTATTTTTGCTTAGTGACCTTTTAAAATTTTCCATCTTCTGTAAGCCCAACTTTCGCAAAGATCTCACATTCGCGAGATTGCTGCGATTATAAGAGGGGCGTCAGGAATCTCTGGTTCGAAGTTGTGGAAATGGATTAGGATGTTGTGAGGGTCAACAGCGATGTCACCATTAACCAACGAGCAGATGGCTTCTGATCTGCCTGCCGCGAAAGTCTCCGTTAATCGCCTCAATGTCGTCGGCAGCAGCGGCGGTGGTAAATCCACCGCCGGGAAATTGATCGCTAAAAAGCTCGGTTATCCCTAGGTAGAATTAGATGGAATCCAGAGGAACCCCAACTGAACAAAATCGACTGAACAAGCATCGTTCGCCAACCTGAAACGATCGCTCGAGGAAAAATTGTCGGTGTAGCAGAGTCCGAGCAGCATGGTCGGTATGGTCAGGTATAGAAAATGCTGGCCAATCTTGGTAATGAACCGCTCCGTGTGTTAAATAATGCCTTCGCCGCCACAAATGGTGAACTCATGAGCTTACAAAGCTCGAAGACATAGAATTCAAGACATAGAATTCAAGACAATCGCCCTTACCCGGGGCGACAGGAAAGGCTTTTACCATGAGCGTTAAAACCCCGCTTGGCATTACCGAAGTCGTACTGCGTGATGCCCACCAATCGCTGTTCGCAACCCGAATGCGAATCGATGACATGCTGCCCATTGCCGAAAAACTCGATGAGATTGGATTCTGGTCTATAGAGAGCTGGGGTGGCGCAACCTTCGATGCTTGCATTCGATTCCTTGGCGAAGACCCCTGGGATCGAATCCGACAATTAAAAAAGGCAATGCCTAAAACCCCCCAACAGATGCTATTTCGCGGCCAGAATATTCTTGGGTACCGTCATTATGCCGACGACATTGTCGACAAATTTGTTGAACGTGCTGCAGTAAACGGCGTAGATGTTTTCCGCATTTTTGACGCGATGAACGATCCACGAAATCTTGAAAGGGCAGTTGCTGCGGTAAGAAAGCAAGGCCGACACGCCCAGGGAACGCTGTCTTATACGGTGAGCCCCGTGCATAACATTGATACCTGGGTCCAGATGGGCGCGCGGCTTTGTGAGATGGGCGCGGACTCGATTGCGATCAAGGACATGGCAGGGTTACTGACCCCTTACACCGCGTATGAGTTGGTGAGTCGGCTAAAAAAAGTCGTAGACGTCCCCATTCATATGCATTGCCACGCGACCACAGGCCTGTCTTCCGCGACCTACCTGAAAGCCATCGAAGCAGGGGTCGATAACGTCGACACAGCGATTTCCTCAATGAGCATGACTTATGGTCATTCACCCACAGAGGCAGTGGTTGCGATGCTGGCGGAGACCGAGCGGGACACGGGTCTTGATATTCGAAAACTGCAGGAAATCGCGACCTACTTCAGGGAAGTCCGCAAGAAGTATGCCCGGTTTGAAGGCGCCCTCAGGGGAACCGATTCAAGGATTCTTGTTGCTCAGGTGCCGGGTGGCATGCTCACCAATCTTGAACACCAATTACGGGAACAGAACGCAACCGACCGGCTTGATGAAGTACTGGAAGAGATCCCGCGGGTGCGCGAGGACCTGGGGTTTATTCCCCTCGTGACGCCTACCTCGCAGATTGTTGGCACGCAGTCGGTGATGAACGTCCTGCTTGGGGAACGCTACAAGAATATAGCGGTAGAGACACAGGGCGTGCTGAAGGGTGAATATGGATCGACACCGGCGCCGGTGAATAGTGAATTACAGGCCCGGGTGCTGGGTGGCGATGCGCCAATCACCTGCAGACCCGCAGATAATTTGGAACCGGAGTTCGATCGCCTGAAGCAGGAACTGCTGTCGAAAGAAGCTCAGGAAGGTCTGCAATTTGGTGAGAATATCGACGACGATGTGCTTACTTATGCGTTGTTCCCCCAAGTTGGGTTGAAGTTTCTGGCGAACAGAACAAATCCTTCAGCATTTGAACCTGGCCCGGAAATCGAGCGCGCAGCGCCAGCCGTGCCAGCAAGTAATGCCGGGTCTGCCGTCTATACGGTAGAGGTTTCCGGCGAACAGTTCGTCGTAAAGGTGACAGAGGGCGGTGATATTGAATCTGCGACGCCGGTTGCCGTAAGTCTAGCGCCCGTGCCTGCAGGGGTCGGCGTCACCGCGCCGCTTGCCGGCAATATATTCAAGATTGTCGTGCAACCGGGGGATGTTGTTGCCAGTGGCGACGTTGTACTGGTACTGGAAGCAATGAAGATGGAAACGGAAATCCGCGCGGCCAGTGGCGGCACTGTCAGCCAGGTGCTCGTTCGTGAAGGCGATGCGGTAGACGCTGGCCATACCCTGATTACGCTGGGGTAGTTGATGGAACAGCTCATAGAACTTTGGCAGGGCACGGGGATCGCGCAGCTATCAATGGATCAGGGCGTAATGCTCCTGGTTGGTTTGGGTCTTCTTTATCTCGCGATCGCGAAACGCTTCGAACCTTTGTTGCTGGTGCCCATTGGTTTCGGTGGAATCCTCGCCAACATCCCCGGTGTTGATATCGCAGTAGGGGACGGTGTTCTCCATCAGTTCTATGCCATGGGTATCGAGACGGGGGTCTTTCCGCTGGTCATTTTCATGGGCGTGGGGGCAATGACCGACTTTGGTCCGCTGCTGGCTAATCCCAAAACCCTTTTCCTGGGCGCCGCGGCTCAGTTCGGGATATTCGCCACATTGCTCGGCGCGCTGGGTTTGTCTTCGCTTGGGATTTTTGATTTTAGTTTGGCTGAAGCCTCAGCGATCGGCATTATTGGTGGGGCAGATGGCCCGACCGCGATTTATGTGGCGGGACAACTCGCGCCTCATTTATTGGGCGCCATTGCAGTGTCTGCCTATTCCTATATGGCGCTGGTGCCTATTATTCAGCCCCCGATCATGAGGTTGCTGACGACCGAGTCTGAAAGAAAGATCGAAATGACCCAGTTGAGAGTGGTGTCCGATCGAGAAAAGATATTCTTTCCGCTGATGCTGCTGGTACTTGTCGCATTGATGGTGCCGAGTGCCGCCCCACTCTTGGGGATGTTTTGCTTCGGTAATCTGATGCGAGAGTGCGGGGTGGTAGACCGGCTAAGTGAGACAACCCAAAACACGCTGATCAACATCACCACCATTTTTCTTGGGCTTGCCGTTGGGTCAAAGCTACAAGCGGATCAGTTCCTGGTGCTGGAGACACTCGGTATTCTGTCCCTTGGCATGGTCGCATTTGCCATTGGCACGGCTGCCGGTGTTTTGATGGCGAAGCTGATGAACCTGTTATCAAAGCAAAAAATCAACCCGCTTATCGGTGCTGCTGGCGTTTCAGCCGTACCAATGGCGGCAAGGGTCGTCAGCAAGGTAGGCCTGGAAGCCAACCCGCATAACTTCTTGTTAATGCATGCAATGGGCCCGAACGTTGCCGGTGTCATCGGTTCAGCGGTTGCCGCGGGAATACTGATTCACTTCGCTTCGTGAGGGCGAAAAGCAGGCCGTTTTTGGTCTGCGAGTGTGTAATGTTGCCACGATTCGTCTACCGGGGACTCAAAACCCAGTTCAACCGCGGCAAGCTGTATTCCCTGCATATCTTTGGAACCATACTGACGGTCACCAACGACTGGGTGATCGATACTGGCCAGATGTTGTCGGATCTGGTGTTTCCGACCCGTTTCAATGCGCACTTCAATCAGACTGGTGTCTGCATCAAAGTTGATCGGTCTTACGGTTGATGACGCGATCTTATTGTCGATCGGCGTATTAATGACTCGTTCTTCCGCTAACTTTCCGTGAACAATGGCGTGATAGATCTTGGTTGTTTTTCGGTCCTGAAATTGCCCGGACAAGTGAGTCGCCGCGCTTTTTGAATGGGCCAGTACCATTAGCCCCCAGACGTAGCGGTCTAACCGGTGCACCAAAAATGTGGGCCTGTCTAATTGCTGTTCAACTACCCGGTTGATGGAACAATGATCCCCGAAGCGACTGCCGCCGGACATCAGGCCAACGGGTTTTTCCCAGACCGAAAAAGCCGACTGGTCGTCGACGAGAATGGGGCTGGCCGGCACTGTCTCCATGACTTCTGGCGAGTAGTAGATAGAGACCAGGTCGCCAGGAGCCAGTTTTGCCTTCGCCCGTCGCAGTCGCTTGCGGCTGCCCCCTGACGTTAGCCATACCGCACCGCGGGTCATGGTTGTTTTGATCTTTGACTTTGATAGACCGGTTTCTGCCGCAAGAAACTCAGTGGCGTAGGTCTCGGTTAAAACCGCAAGGTCTGTCAGTTCAATCATCATGGTAAAAGTGTTTTGCTTGAGCCTGTTTACATTAACGTGGATGTTACTGGCTGATGGCGATGGTTCATAGACAAGTTCCCGGTGTATCGGTATCTTCAAGTGTGCCATCAAATTTGGAGTGCGTATGGAAAAGCTGGCTGAAGGCTATGGCCTGGTAGAGGGCCCAATATGGCTGCCGGGGCAGGGGCTACTTTATAGCGACGTGTTAAATGGTGGCGTGTTCTGCGTTGATCGCCAAGGCAACGTCACGACAGTGTTCGCTTATCGTAAAGGCATTGGAGGAATGTCCGTTCACGAAAATGGCGGCCTGATCGTTTCCGGCAGAAATATCTCCTGGAAATCGGTGCCGGAGGGCGAAACAATGACTGTCCTCGACAAAAATGAAGCGGCGGGGCTTATCGGTTTTAACGACATCACAACGGATGAGGTCGGTCGAATCTATGCCGGTTCTCTGGGTTCAAGTCCTGTTTTTGAAGACGGCAGGAAACCCCAGTCCGGCGACCTGTACCTGATCGAACTGGATGGATCAGCCCGCAAGGTCGCCTATGACATACAGTTGACCAACGGTCTGGGCTTCTCGCCCGATGGTAAAACCCTGTACCACTCTGACTCTGCGCGCGATCATATTAATTGTTACAGCGTAGCGGCGGACGGTTCCCTGGGCGAGAAGCAGTTGTTTGCGGAAACAGAAATTGGCTCCCCGGATGGTCTGGTGGTTTCGGAAGACGGCAGGGTGTGGGTCGCTTTGCCCGGTGGCAGCGGCGTGGGCGTGTATCATCCTGATGGGCGTTTTGATCAGCTGATAGAAATACCTGAGCCTATGTGCACCAGCGTGTGTTTTGGCGGTGATGACTTGAAGGATCTTTACATTGTTTCCGGGTCTCGTGGCTCTACAAGCGATCGCGCAGGTGCCGTTTATGTTCAGCGGGTTGATGTTGCCGGTCTTGAGGTTCCGTTAGCGCGAGTGTCAGTCTGAGGCTAAACCTTTTGCTACCGAACATGGGGGTAATACCTAAATAGCGATGCCAATGAGTTCGCTATGACCAAGGATGTTTCTCCTTCTATTGGGGCCTTTCGCTCATACTTCTCCGGATGAAACAACTTGGTGATAAGGGATTTTTCGGTTCAGGGCAGCAGTTTGAAAACTGGCTATCTGCAGAAGATGGCGTGGTCTCCGCCTAGTTTACTGGTTTGGAAAGCGTATTTGGAAAGCGTATTTGGAAAGCGTACTTGGAAATAGGGCTGGGAAAGAGTACTTGGATTAGCCCAATGGCGGCAATCGTTTGATGCGTTAGGGCGCCAAGGGCAAATTGACCTGATCAAATTGATCCAGGTTGTTAACCCGTATCATGGCGCGGAGTTCTTCAATGTAGGCCTCGCCGCGCTCAGAGTAGGAAAGGAGCCCGCCAGCAAGGCGCGTCCCGGTCAGCGGCATATTGTTGGCGCGAGCTGCTAATCGAAGGTCTCGGAGAGTTTTGTAGGCTGGGTGCGAGTTGAGGGTCTGCATATAGTATTTCACGCCGTCGACGGGTCTATCGAACTTCGATACCTCATGAGATTTACCCTTTTCCCGTTCGTTAGGTACCAGGCCGCAATTACGTGACCAGCACCAAAGGCCAAAGTAGTTATTTCCCTTAACGGCAAATCGAGCGGTTCCCCAGGCTGATTCATTGGCCGCCTGTGCAAGCGCAAGCGCTGCGGGAATGGTATCGATACGTCGATCCAGTAGTGTCATGGTTTTTGCAGAAACAGGCTCTTCGTCCGTTACCCGATATTTTTTTGCCAGCTGGCGGATAGTGTCTTTTTGCTTGGCTGTGAGTGGCCGATTTTGTAATAGTCGTTTGCTGACCTTTAGAAAGGCTATCCGCTCCTGGCGAATCTCTTCATTGGATTGCTGGACCAACGGCAACAGATAGGCAAAAAAAGTGCTCTTTTTGGTTTGAACATTGCTGATCGCACTGAAGTCCGGTGCACGTTTGTCGGCCTCGCGGTCTGCTACCCAAAGGAGTAGCGCCAGCAGGGCAATGGTGATTGGAATGACACTGATCGATCCATTACTAAGCATTTGGCTGTTGATTACCAGGTATCGATGAAGGGTTTCTTTTTGCCTTCTCGTTTGGGTGGTTTGGGGGCTGATTTCAGCCCTGCCAGAATCCAGTCTCGAGTCGCGACCGGGTCTATCACCTCGTCAATTTCAAACGCGGTAGCGAAGTTAACGGCTTTTCCCCGGTCGTACATTTGTGCGACTCGTTTTTCATATTCAGCCAGTCGCTCTTCCGGGTTTTCTATCGCTTCAAGTTCTTTTCGGTAGCCCAGTTTTACTGCGCCCTCGAGTCCCATACCGCCAAATTCGCCGGTCGGCCAGGTGACGGTGAAGGTAGATGCCTTAAAGCCGCCCCCGGTCATCGCCTGGGCACCCAGTCCATAGCCTTTGCGAATCACAATGGCCATTAATGGCACGGTGATACTGGTGCTGATGACAAACAGTCGAGCGGCGTGTCGAACCAGTGCAGTTTTTTCAATTTCGGGGCCCACCATAATGCCCGGGCAATCAACCAGCGAGATGATCGGAATATCGAATGCGTCGCAAAGTTGTATAAACCGTGCCGCTTTGTCCGCGCCATCAGAATCTATCGCCCCTGAAAGGTGAATCGGATTGTTGGCGAAGATACCGACAGGTCTGCCTTCAATTCGCGCGAACGCCGTAATAATGCCGATGCCAAATTCCGGTCTAAGTTCCAGTACAGAATCTGCATCGGCTAGTGTGTTGATAATTTCTCGTATGTCGTAAACGCGCAATCGGTTTTCCGGGATCGCGAAGCGAAGCTTTCGTTGGTCCGGGCAAGTCCAGTCAGTTGTTGTACCCTGAAAATAAGACAGCAGCTTTTTGGCGGCAGCCACGGCCTCTGCTTCATCTTTCACAGCGATATCGACCACGCCGTTTGGAACTTGCACGCTCATGGGGCCGACTTCTTCAGGTTTAAAGATGCCAAGACCCCCGCCCTCAATCATTGCCGGACCACCAATGCCGATATTTGAATCTTCTGTCGCAATAACGATGTCACTTGAGCCAAGTAATACGGCATTACCCGCAAAGCAGCGGCCTGTAGTAATGCCGATTCGTGGTACCAGGCCACTCATTGAGCCGTACAGTTGGAATGCCAGGCAATCCAGGCCGGCAATGCCTGCGCCGTCGGTATCGCCCGGGCGGCCACCACCGCCCTCGGCGAGTAAAATAATAGGCAGCCTAAGCTGTTCCGCGACCTCGAACATCCGGTCTTTCTTTCGGTGGTTCTGCAGCCCCTGAGTGCCTGCCAAGACCATGTAATCGTAGGACATAACAACGCACTGGGTATCCTGGTCCGGGAAGAGTCTCTGGTTGACGCTACCAATACCGGTGACCATGCCGTCTCCCGGTGTGTTCTCCATCAGGTCCTGCACGGTGCGGCGTCGTCTTTGAGCTGCAATGGCAAGGGATCCGTATTCAATAAACGTACCCGGATCGCAAATGTCGTCGACATTTTCGCGCACAGTTCGGTGTTTGGTTTTTCTTCTCTTGGCGACTGCTGTCTCGCGATTCTGGTCCAGCTTGTAGCCATGCCGTGTCATGGCCTCTGCAAGGTCAGGGCGAATGTAGTCAAGGTCCTGTTCTGCGGTTTGTTGTGTTTCACCTTCTATGCCCTCCTGCTCGGCAATGAACAGAATCGGATGATCTTCCACGATGGCATCGCCAACCTCGGCGGTTATCATTGCCACCTCGCCGGACACTGGCGCCTGGATCACGTGCTCCATTTTCATTGCATCCATCACGGCCAGTTCCTGGCCAGAAAACACCAGATCACCCTCGCTGACTAACAACGTTATGATGGTGCCCTGAAGGGGCGCGGGTACTGCTGTCGTTCCTGTTGGCCCATCGATGGCTGCGGAAAGCGTCGTGACTTCCTGCGCCTGGCTGGGCGCATCTGATTTCCCTAATGCCAGCACCGCAAGGGGATCTTTTGTGTTTAGCTTTGTGCCAGCAAGTCCCGCTTTTCCTGGGGCAGAATCGCCGTTTTCTTCGCTGACCAACGAAGCAAGGTTTAAGTCAATGTATCTTGTGGTGAGGGTGGCGCGCAGAAAATCCTGTGAACCCACAAGGGCCTGAAGGAAAGGCAGGTTAACTTTAAATCCTTCCAGCCGAAACTGACGGAGCGCGCGTACTGTTTTTTCTGCGCAAACAGAAAAGTCATCTGATTGGCTATGGACAATCAGTTTTGCCAACAGTGAGTCGTATCGAGTTGATGTCTTGTAACCGGCATAACCAAATGTGTCGACCCGGATTCCTGGGCCAGAAGGTGGCTCAAAAATATTGATCGTACCGCCGGTGGGTTTGAACATTCCCTTCTTGCCGGGTGTTTCCATATTGATTCTGCATTGGATGGCATAACCTTTGGTCACGGGTGGCTCATTTAAGCCCAGCTCATCGAGTGTTTTCCCCGCGGCGATCTGTAGCTGCAGGGCGACCAGATCAAGGCCGGTGATCGCTTCTGTTACCGTGTGTTCAACCTGCAATCGAGCGTTGGCTTCGATGAAAAAGAATTCGTCAGGTTGATCCGCATTAACAAGGAATTCGAATGTTCCAACGCCGCGATAACTGGCGTGGGACGCCATTTTGACAGACGCTTGCAGTAGCGCCGTGCGCGTTGAATCGGGCATGTTTGGGCTGGGGGCGACTTCGACAATCTTCTGGTTCTGTCTTTGAGTGCTGCAATCACGTTCCCACAGATGTGTCACGCCACCGGCGCCGTCACCCAAAATCTGGACTTCAATATGTCGCGCGCGTTGAATCAGTAACTCCACGTAAACGCGATCGTCGCCGAAAGCCAGGTTTGCTTCTGACTTGCAGCGCTCGTAGCTCTTTTCAATGTCGTTTCGATCTTCAACGATTCTCATCCCTCTGCCGCCGCCACCAGAAATCGCTTTTATGACGACACCTTTATCTGGATGCTGGTCATTGAAACCGATGACAGCAGCCAGCGAGGTATCCTCGTTGGTGCCTGGCACCAGCGGAATGCCTAGTTCTGCAGCAAGAGCCCGTGCACCTGCTTTGTTACCAAAGATGGAAAGTTGATCTGCTGTTGGGCCAACAAAGTTGATACCAGCGTCATCACAGGCTTTGGCAAAGTTAGGGTTTTCACTAAGGAACCCGTAACCAGGGTGAACCGCATCGGCGGCACAGATTTTGGCCGCGTTGATGATCTCTTCTATGTTCAGGTATGCCTGCGCGCCAACGCCGGGGATCTGGATTGATTCATCAGATTGTTGCACGTGCAGGGAATTAGCGTCATCCTCTGGGAATACAGCAATTGTTGAGTAGCCGAGTTCGTTGGCGGTTTGACCTATTCGTATCGCGATTTCACCACGGTTTGCGATCAGCAGCTTTTTCATACTTTAGTGCCCGGCTCTATAGGAGCTTAGAATCTACTGGAATGGGTGAGCAGTGTCATCCCTGATTATTAGTATGAATGACTCGTCCAGGTGATCTTAATCTCGACATGCGCTCGATTATTCATGGGATACGGGAGTGCAAGGTGATGACAGAAATTGATACTGGAACGCAAGACTTGTTGGCAACACTGGATGAGGGTGTTGCCATATTGACGTTAAACAGGCCGCAGGCCCGCAATGCGATGTCCGGCGAAATGAATGCCGCATTGCAAGCCATGCTCGCGGACTTTGAAGTTAACCCCAAGGTGAAAGTGGTAGTGTTAACCGGCGCGGGAAAAGGTTTTTGCGCGGGAGGAGACGTGAAAGGCATGGCGCGATCCGGCGACGGGACTGTGGGGGATAACACGATTGACGGAGCGATCCACCAGCAGCGATTACACCAGCGAGGTACCGCAGGAAAACTGTTCAAAATGCCCAAGCCAACGCTTGCGGCCCTGCCCGGTGCAGCCGCAGGCGCTGGGCTATCCTTGGCCCTGGCATGCGATATGCGCATCATGTCCAGCAATGCCATTATGACAACAGCCTTCGCAAAAGTAGGGTTTTCAGGGGATTATGGAGGCACTTACTTTATGACCCAGTTGGTGGGGTCAGCGAAGGCGCGTGAGCTTTATTACCTATCTGAACGGGTTAATGCAGAAGAAGCGTTACGACTTGGCCTGACGAACTGGGTCTGCGAACCAGAAGCGTTGCTCGAGCGGGCCGTTGAAATCGCACAGCGTCTGGCAGCCGGCCCAACGGTTGCATACCGCTATATGAAAGAAAACCTCAATCGTGCGATGTCTGGTGATGTCGATGAATGCCTGGACCTGGAGGCGACTCATCACGTTCATTGTGGCCAGACAGAAGATCACAAGGAGGCCGCGAAAGCCTTTGTAGAAAAGCGGGAACCTGCGTTTAAGGGCCGCTAGGAAATACGGTGAAGGTTTTAGCGACCGCTCGGCAACCGTTCGGCAACCGTTCGGCAACCGCTCGGCAACCGTTCGGCAACCGGTGTCGGGTGCCAGAGGCTAGTGATTAGTCCTTGTTAAGTGCCTGGGTTACCACTAACGGTTACCACTAACGGTTACCACTAACGGTTACCACTAACGGTTGTTACGAACGGTAGCCGGGTGTCTTCGAACACGCTAAAGGTCGGGGTGAAGGCCTCGGGCGTGTCCATGCTGCCAAGCGTGATATCGACGATCTCGGGATGGGTTTTGTTCGTGCACGCTACATGGGTGCCGCAGTCGCCACAAAAAAACCGCGTGCCGTCGGCTGATGATTGCAGTTGTTTTGGAACGCCACGGGTATAGCTGAAATCGTTAACCGGAACGACCAGCCAGCTAACGTAAGGCGCACCGCTCGTGCGTCGACACATCGTGCAGTGGCAGTCAGCACAGGGGATATCCCCGCCCTTAAATGCATACCGCACTGCTCCGCAAAAGCATCCGCCTTCGTAATTCACTTTCATCATCATGACTCGGTTATGCCTGAAATGTCGGCGTTGGCTCCTGCTACCCCCGCAATACTGTCAATAAGTGCGCCAATTGTTCCAAGGGTCTGAAAATTCATCGACAAGGTCTCATAGAATGATTTCAAGTAGTTTATCATGCGCTTTCCTTCGAAACGGCAGTGGAAACCAATGGCGATAGCCTACTTGAATGGCGAATGGATGGCACCTGAGGATGCAAAGGTATCGGTATTTGATCGAGGCTTTATGTATGGTGACGGCATCTACGAGGTCATGGCTGTCTACGACGGCAAGGTTTTTACCCTTGAAGACCATCTGGTTCGGCTCAAGCGAAGCCTTAGCGCCATTCGCCTTCCGTCTCCGCATACCGATGACCAGTGGCGCTCAATAATTAACAAGGCTGTGCTGCGGGGTAATGAGACCCCGGCGTATTTGTATTTGCAGGTCACTCGGGGGGTTGGGTCGCCAAGGTCCCCTGTTTACCCGGTCGTTAGCAAGCCGACGGTACTGATCACGGTGATGCACGCGCCCGTTCTGGAACGCATCGAAATAAAACCTTACAAAATGGTGACAAAGCAGGATTTCCGTTGGGGCAGAGGTGATATTAAGGTCATTAGCCTGATTGCCAACGGGTTGCTGAAAAATGAAGCGCTGGATGAAGGCTTCGACGACGCGTTGCTGTTCCGCGATGGTGAACTGACCGAAGCAACCGCATCAAATGTGTTTATGGTCAAGGATGGTACGGTTTTGACGCCGCCCAAAAGTAACTTTCTTCTTCATGGTATTACCCGTGACCATGTTCTGGGTTTGCTGGCGGTGGCTGGAGTGCCTTGCGAGGAGCGGGCAATCAGCCACGCTGAATTGTTGGTTGCCGACGAGATATGGATTACTTCAACCGGTAGCGAGGTCTGGCCCGTGGGGCAGGTTAATGATTGTGTGATCGGTGACGGCGCTGCCGGCGTTGTCTGGCAACTGGTCGACAGGCTGTTTCAGGCGTCAAAAGAGTAGTAATCAGTGGTAATCGTATTTTTCGATCGTTTCGAGTGAAAAGATTCGTTTGACGAATAATAGGTGCCGCCATAGGGTGTGCGGGTCGGGGGAACAATCCCCTGGCTAACGTGAAAAATCTAGGAGAACAACGTGTCACTTAAAGATTCAAAAACCGAACAGAACCTTAAAGACGCCTTCGCTGGAGAGTCCCAGGCGAATCGCAGATACCTGTATTTTGCGGCAAAGGCTGATGTCGAGGGTTACAACGACGTGGCCTCTGTCTTCAGGTCTACCGCCGAGGGTGAAACTGGGCATGCCCATGGTCATCTGGAGTACCTGGAAGAGGTAGGCGACCCTGCGACGGGATTGCCCATTGGTAGAACGGAGCTCAATCTGAAAGCTTCCGTTGCCGGTGAGACTCACGAGTACACTGATATGTACCCGGGCATGGCGGCTACCGCCAAAGAAGAAGGGTTCGACGAGATCGCAGACTGGTTTGAAACATTGGCAAAAGCTGAGCGAAGCCATGCTAACCGTTTCCAGAAAGCACTTGATTCGCTTGAGGGGTAAACCCTTCGGCGCAAATAAAAAATAAGGATAAAGCATGAGCGAAAGGCGTGAAGGAAGTCTGGAGGCACCCACCCGGCATCCGGTTGAGTGGCAGACTGAAAAGTTCTGGGACAAGGATGACCTGGATTCAGAACTGGAGCGGGTCTATGACATTTGTCATGGCTGTCGCAGGTGCGTCAGCCTGTGTGACTCGTTTCCCACGCTTTTCGACCTGGTCGATGAGAGTGACACGATGGAAGTCGATGGTGTCGACAAGGATGATTACATCAAGGTCGTGGACCAGTGTTACATGTGCGACCTTTGCTACATGACAAAGTGCCCTTATGTCCCTCCCCATGAATGGAATGTTGATTTTCCGCATCTGATGCTGAGAGCGAAAGCGCAGCGTTACAAAAATGAAGGTGCTTCGTTTCGCGATAATTTACTCACCAATACGGATATGGTGGGTAAGTTGGCGACGATCCCGCTTGTCGATATTACCGTTAACGCCCTTAACAACAATGGTCTTTTCAGGAATGCGCTTGAGACGACCCTTGGGGTTCATAAAGAAGCGCCGCTGCCCGAGTACCATTCCAAGACACTGCGTAAGCAGTTCGTGAGCGACGCGATTACGCCAAAACCTGTCGGCAGGACCACGGGAAAGCTGGCTTTCTATGCGACGTGTTATGGCAACTACAATACGCCGCACCTTGGCGAAGATTTTTCAACGGTATTCCGGCACAACGGAATACATATGGAACTTGTTACCAAAGAGGCCTGTTGCGGCATGCCGAAGTTTGAGCTCGGTGACCTGCAAGCGGTTCACCAACTGAAAGAGAAAAACATTCCTGTGTTGGCAAAACTAGTGGATGAAGGGTTTGACCTAACGGCGCCGATTCCGTCCTGCGTTCTAATGTACAAGCAGGAATTGCCACTGATGTACCCGGATGATCCGGATGTGTTGAAGGTGCAGAAAGCCTTTTTTGACCCGTTCGAGTATCTATTCCTGAGACACAAAGAAGGTGAATTTAATACTGAGTTCCCGAACGCTTTGGGCGAGATCAGCTACCAGGTAGCCTGCCATCTTCGAGTCCAGAATATTGGAATCAAGACAAGAGACATCCTGAATCTGGTACCGGATACCAACGTCAATGCGATAGAGCGGTGCTCGGGTCACGACGGAACCTATGCCGTGAAGAAGGAAACTCGAGCGAAATCAATCAAGATTGCTCGCGCGGTGTTACGCCAGGTGGATCAGAAGGAGGCCGATCACTTCGCCTCCGATTGCCCCATGGCGGCTACGCACATCGCCAATCTGACCGATAAAGTCGATAAAGCAGAGCACCCGATGACCCTGCTACGGATGGCCTACGGCCTCTAAAACCCCAAAACATAAAGAAACATAAAGGGGAGGGAGGGAGTTAAAAAATGGAGAATACTGTGTTGGAAAGAAAAGATTTATGGAGCCTCGAGCAGTATGCCGAGAAGCGTGAAGGGTTTCGGGCAGAGGTGCTTGCGCACAAGCAGAGCCGAAGAGTCCTGATTGGCCAGCATATTCTGCTGGTCTTCGAAGATGAGAAAACGATCAGGTACCAGATTCAGGAAATGCTTCGAATCGAGAAAGTGTTCGAGTCGGCTGGCATAGAAGAAGAGCTAGAGGCCTACAATCCGCTGATTCCGGATGGGGATAATTGGAAATGTTCCATGTTGATCCAATATCCAGAGGTGGAAGAGCGTCGACAGCGTCTTGCCGAGTTACTGGATGTAGAGAACAGGGTTTGGGTGCAGGTCGGTGAGACTGAAAAGCTTTTTGCGCTGGCCGACGAAGATCTGGAGCGTGCCAATGACGACAAGACATCAGCAGTGCACTTTTTGAGATTTCAACTGGGAGCAGTTCAGGTCAGCGGCGTTAAAGACGGCGCAGCCATTACCTTTGGCATCGATCACAAGAACTACCAGGAAGACGATGTGCTGGTCGCCGAGAACGTAAGAACGTCGCTCGCTGCCGACTTGTCCTAAGGTCGGGTTATGGCCGTCTGCCGGGCGATGATTTCCCGCAGACGGTTGATAATTCCAGCTTGGATCGAGTCAAGTTACGCCCAGGGTTGATTTTCTCTGCCACGGTGTGACGACCTATTCCCTGGTCCGTCTCTAGCATTTCTCTAGCATTTTCCTGGTGATGCTTTAAAGGTTCCTTGCTCTCAAGGTATGCGCATTGAGCGCGCCATGTTGCATAAACTGATGGATGGCCTCAGCGACTCCTTCAGGTTCATGAATAGCGACCTCATGCGCCGCCCTAAAGAACACCTGCAAGCAGGCATTAGGCAGGCGCCGGTAATCGTCCAGGTTTGTATTTAACAGCGGGTCTACACCGCCGGATAAAACAAGCGTGGGGGTCTTAATATTTTGTAGATCAGCCGTTAAGTCCATCGCCTGCATCGCCGTCATGGAATCTATCAGATGTCTGTCCGACACGACGTTCATCAGATGGTGGACCCGAAGGTTCCTCCAGTCTTGCGTTTGCACGTCGGGGCGAAACAGGCCGGCGGAGTAATCGCGCTCAAAGAATTCTCGATCCTTGTTACGTCGAGCTTTAAGCCTGGCATCAACATTTTCCCTGAAACTGTCGCCAACCAACCCCTTGGATCCAACAGAGGCCATGAGTACCAGCTTTGTCAGTTTGTCTGGATGTTTGACGGCCAGCGTCATACCAACCCCGCCACCCATGCTGTGACCCGCGAAACTGAATTGGTCGTGGCCCAACTGATGCATTAGTTCAATGGCATCAAGCGCATATTGTTCCAGGTTATATCCGTCTTCGGTGTGCTCACTGTCACCGCACCCGCGGCACTCTATGATGACCACTCGGTAATGTTGTTTCAAAATTTTTGCCACCGGCAACCAGTTTTCGCGGCTGGCGGTATAGCCGTGGTGAAGTAAAAGTGGTTCGCCTTTTCCGGTTGTGTCGTACCAGAGTTTGGCGTTGTTGATCGTTAGATGAGGCATCGTTTTTTTTCGGCGAGTTAGTTAACTGATTTAAGACCAAGGCGGGTTTGCGAATAGCCGCCAGAAACGGCATCACACCATGCCTGGTTACCAAGGTACCACAGAACAGTTTTTGCCATGCCTGTCTCGAAAGTCTCTTGCGGTTTCCAGCCCAGTTCGCGCTCTATCTTGCTGGTATCTATCGCGTAACGAAAATCGTGCCCGGGTCTATCCTGGACATGGGTAATCAGGTCTTTATAACGGAAGTCACCGACGGGCGGGTTAAAGCCGTCAAGTAAGCTGCAAATTGTATCCACAACTTCAAGATTGGTTTTCTCGTTCTTGCCACCGATGTTGTAGGTTTCGCCTGGTTTGCCTTCAGTTGCAACAAGGTACAGTGCGCGGGCGTGATCATCCACGTGCAGCCAGTCTCTAACATTGCTGCCATCGCCATAAATGGGCAGTGGCTTTTGATTAAAAGCGTTCATGATAATCAGTGGGATGAGCTTTTCGGGAAACTGGTAGTGGCCGTAATTGTTTGAGCAATTGGTGACGACCACAGGCAATCCGTAGGTAGCGCCCCAGGCTCGGACAAGGTGATCCGATGACGCCTTGCTGGCTGAGTAGGGGGACCGCGGGTCGTAGGAGGTTTCTTCCGTGAAAAAGCCACTATCACCCAGGCTACCGAATACTTCGTCGGTGGAGATATGGTGAAACATGAAGTTTTTATTGCCGCTTGATTCAAAATAGCTGCGGGCGGCGTTGAGTACATTAAACGTACCAATGATGTTGGTCTGAATAAACTCGCCAGGCGCGTCCACTGATCGATCCACGTGGGACTCTGCAGCCAGATGCATGATCTTGTCAGGCTGGAAGTCTGCGACCAGTTCGGTCATCTTATCGGCGTCGCAGATATCCGCATTGGCGAACCGATACCTTGGGTTCTCGGAAATAGGCGTTAAAGATTCCAGGTTCCCCGCGTAGGTCAGCTTGTCAATGTTAAGCACGCTGTGGTCTGTCTTATCGATCAGAAACCGGATCATGGCCGAGCCAATAAATCCGGCGCCGCCGGTCACGATAAACTTCATATTAAATTACCTTTATTTTTTACCGGAAGTATACGCTTACGGGAACAGCTTCGCGTTCTTCAGAAATGACGCATTGGCGTCTTTTTCGGATAGATTCGGGATGATCGAATCCAACGGCCATTCAATGGCAAGAACTGGGTCGTCCCAGCGGATGGCGTATTCATCGCCAGGGGTGTAGAAGTCAGTGCATTTGTAGACAAAGTCAGCTTCATCGGACAGCACCAGAAACCCGTGGGCAAATCCAGGGGGAATCCATAACAACTCTTTATTCTGTTCACTCAGCGTGCGCCCAACGTATTGTCCGAACGTCGGTGATGACGCTCGGATGTCAACGGCGACGTCATAAACTGCTCCGCTGACCACCCTAACGAGTTTCCCCTGTGGGTGTTCATGCTGGTAATGCAGGCCCCGCAACGCGCCTTTTGTAGAGCGGCTGTGGTTGTCCTGAACAAACGTGAAGCCCGGCAGCCACGACGATCGAAAGGATTCAAACAGGTAACCGCGCTCGTCATCGAATACCCGGGGGGTGAAGACCTTGATGCCATCAATTTCCAGATCCAGTTCATTCATGGCAACTTGGACCCGGGCGAGTTAGACGAATCAAGAAGCTGAAGTAAGTACTCGCCATAACCACTCTTCACCAGTGCCTCGCCCAGTCGCCTCAGTTCATCGGCCGTAATAAATCCCATCTTATAGGCGATCTCTTCCGGACAGGCTATTTTTAGCCCCTGCCGTTCTTCGACAATACGGACAAAATTAGCCGCGTCCAGCAGGTGGGAATGTTGCCCGGTATCAAGCCATGCAGTACCGCGGGAAAAAACTTGTACGTCCAGGTCGCCGCGTTCCAGATACACCATGTTCAGGTCTGTGATTTCCAGCTCGCCCCTGGGGCTTGGCTTTAGTTTTTTCGCGATCTCGACAACATCGTTGTCGTAGTAATATAGCCCGGTGACCGCGTAGTGGGATTTTGGGTCGGTGGGCTTTTCTTCTATAGAAGCTGCCTTGCCATGCTTGTCAAACGAAACAACACCATAATCCTGAGGGTTGCTGACGTAATAACCAAAAACAGTGGCGCCGGTCTGTTGGGCCGAGACTTCGGCCAGTAAACTGCTCATGCCCTGGGCATAAAAAATATTGTCACCTAAGATCAGGGTGACATTAGATGAGCCAATAAATTCTTCACCGATAATAAAGGATTGAGCCAGGCCATCTGGCGAGGGTTGTTCCGCGTACTGAAGATTGATGCCCCACTGACTGCCGTCCCCCAGAAGGTTTTTGAAGGCGGGCAGGTCGCGTGGTGTGCTAATCACCAGGATGTCTGTGATGCCTGACAGCATTAGCATCGACAGCGGGTAATAAATCATTGGCTTGTCAAAGACCGGCAATAGTTGTTTGCTGATGGACATCGTCAGGGGGTGAAGCCTGGTGCCGGACCCGCCAGCTAGGATGATGCCTTTTCTGTTGGTTTGCGCGTTCAAAAGTCGATGGCCTGTGTTGGTAGGCCAGTGATTATAACGGCTTAGCACAAAAGGCCGCTATCCTTAAGTGAGTTTGGTCGAGTCTGGAGAAGCTGGTAGGCTATATTATCTCTTACTTTAGTGCGCCTGAATGCAGACTCCTCCCGTTGCAATTGGTGGTATAGGCGGTAGTGGCACTCGTGTGGTCGTCGAGATCCTGCAGGATCTTGGATATTACGTGGGTGACGACCTAAACCCGGCCCTCGACAATTTATTATTTACGCTGCTGTTTAAGCGTCGATCGTTATGGCCGCCAGAATCTCATCGGCCTGAAATTGATGGCCTTTTAGCAATGTTTCTGGGCTTGATGACCGGCCGCCAGGAAGTTGGTGAAGCCGAGATGGGTCTGTTGAAAACCTGTGTTGCGGAAGTGACCGGCGAGCATAATTCGGCTTGGCGTGAGCAGCGATTGGCGATGATTTTTAGTCTGCAGGGTCAACGAAAGAAGCCTCGCGGGGATGTCGCCAGATGGGGCTGGAAGGAACCTAACACGCACATTTTTTTGCGTGAGTTAAACAACAGCATTCCGTCATTAAAGTATGTTCATGTGATGCGCCATGGGGTTGATATGGCGCTCAGTGTCAACCAGAACCAATTGAAACTTTGGGGTGAAGGGCTACTTGGTCGTAAGGTGGTGGTTGCTCCCGGTGACTCGCTCCGTTACTGGTGTGCAACGCACCGGCGACTTTTAGCGATAAAAAAAGACATGCCAGAACGCCTATTGCTACTCGATTTTGACAAATTCTGCGAAGACCCGGGGGACGGGTTGCATAAGCTGGCACTTTTCCTTGAAATTGACGTGGTAGCGCCGATCAAAGAGCAGCTGTTGGCAAAGATCAAGGTGCCAAAAAGCTTAGGGCGTTATCAGAAAGTGGATAGAGCCTTGTTTGCGCAGGAAGACCTGGAATTTGTTCGCGAAATGGGGTTCGTTGTATAGCAACCGATTACCTCAACCGATTACCTCAACCGATTACCTCAACCGATTACCTCAACCAATTACCTCAACCAATTACCTCAACCAATTACCTCAACCAATTACCTCAACCAATTACCTCAACCAATTACCTCAACCAATTACCTCAACCAATGCGCAACCCGTGCTTGCGATAAAATATGATCGCCGATTTCACAAAATAAAAAATATGCTGAACACCCTTTGATGCGGCATCGCCGCCATAGTGGATGATCTTCATACCGGGGTAGTAGTCCAGATTGCCCAGTTTGCTCATCCTCAAACTAAGATCAAAGTCCTCGAAGTAGAGAAAGAAGTTTCCGTCGAACCCTTCACACCGTTGTAGGGGTTTTGTTCTTGCCAGAATGCAGCAACCACTAATCAGTTCAACAGATTTGATAATCTCAGTGGTGGGTAAGTCCCTGTATTCGTAGCGCATCAATCGGTCGTCGAACCGTTGCTTGAAGGTCTTGGTTGCGAATCCGCGCAGCGCCAGATCGAATACCGCGGGGTAACGTTTGCAAAGATGGGACGGGTCGCCCTGTTGCCCCTCGCTGTAGGGGCATATCATCACGGTATCCTGATGGTCCTCCAAGTACGAAAGCCCATTGATAAGCGATGAAGTTGATAGCAGCACATCGGGATTGAGGATAAGGTGGTAATCAGCAGTTGACGGCTTGATGCCCTGATTGTGTGCGCTGTAGCCGACATTGTCCTGATTGTTGATCAGGATGACCGGGAAGTCGTATGAAGCCTCGGCGATGACTTTCTGCAGAAGTGCTTCGTTGTTCCCGTTGTCAATCAGGGTAATACTGACGTTCCCCAATACTTGATGGCGTTGCGCGCCTATAATGGCGTTCAGCAAGCTGTTGAACACATCTTTGAAGGCTGGCATCAGGGGTGGAGCGTAAGTCACGAAGGAGACGCTTAAAGATACTGTCATGCAAAATATTATAGAGTGTAGGTGGCTGAAGAACGAGTGCGATTAGGCTCGAATTGAGCCAATTACGCTTAAAGCGCCATTAACGATAACATACGCGGATATGACGTCCCACAGTGTGAGTATGAGTGAAGTAAGCATGTTGTCGCTTGAAAGAATCCTGCTTAAGAATGGAGTCCTTAAGGATTCAGATCTTGCGCGTGCAGAATCCGCGATCAAAAACTACGGTGGCCAGTTGGAAGATGTCCTGCTGGGGCAGGGGGCCTGTTCGGAGGAAGATATTTTAGCGGCCAATGCTGAACTCTTCGGGGTGAAGACCTACCAGGAATGGTTGGCGGAAAACTCCCTCCAGCCTATCAGTGAAGTCACAGACGCCTATGACCTGGGGAAAAAGTGGTGGCAAGAACAGCAGGCGTTTCCACTTGTCGAAATAGACGACGTTATCTGGATTGCCACGACAGATGTAAAAGACAATTTTGTTCAAAAAGTGCTCGCCAGAAAAACAAGTAAGACGGTAGAAAGCGTCATTGTTGTAAGTCATGAGCTTCGACAGCTACTCGGCCTGTTTGAAGAGGTTGACCAGCATCTGTCGCTGGCGGCTGATGCCCAATCGCTTCGTGATTTGGCGACCGGCGCGCCGATCATTCATTTTGTGAACGACATTATTCAACGAGCGGTTGACGCAAAGGCGTCGGATATCCATTTCGAATCTTACCGAGGCGTTTTTCGTGTGCGCATCCGGGTCGATGGCGTGATGAACGAGATCGACCGACCCGGTATTGGTATGCAGGCGGCGATTGTTTCAAGATTAAAATTAATGGCTAATCTGGATATTTCCGAAAAGCGGTTACCCCAGGATGGGCGAATCAGGACAAGGGTTTCTGGCAAGGACCTGGACATAAGAGTAGCAACCACCCCCGGGGTAGCCGGTGAAAGCCTTGTGCTCAGGCTGCTGGACTCGGTCGATGGTGTATCAAGCTTATCTGAATTGGATATGTTCGGGGACCACCTGGAAACAACGCAGCAATTGCTAAAATCCAGTAGCGGCATCATTATCGTGACCGGTCCAACCGGTAGCGGGAAGACAACGTCTTTGTATGCATTTCTTAATGAACTGATTGGCGATGAACGTAAAATCATCACCGTCGAGGACCCGGTCGAATATCAAACGCCCGGCATCACACAGATTCAGGTTCATTCGGAAATCGGCCTGAGCTTTGCTTCAGTATTGCGGTCGGTGCTTCGCCAGGACCCGGACATTATTTTAGTCGGCGAGATAAGAGACAGGGAAACGGCAGAGACGGCGGTGCAGGCTGCACTGACAGGACATTTAGTGTTGGCTACACTTCATACTAACGATGCCGCCAGTGCTTTTGTTCGGCTTATGGATATGGGTGTTGAAAGTTACCTGTTGGCGACGTCAGTCATCGGGGTGATGGCCCAGCGTTTGGTTCGAAAATCCTGCCTACACTGTAAAAGTCCTGACCAAACCGGGCCTGCTCAGGCAGCGGCCCTGGGTTATGCAGAGCATGAGAAAAACTGGCCGGCGTTGTCGGTCAACAAGAACTACGCTGAGTCTGAAGGGTGCCCGGTCTGTATGGGCACCGGCTTTGCAGGGCGGCGATCTATCTTTGAGATGTTCGCGGTTAACGACACCATGCGGCACATTATATCGACCAAACCAGAGCAATTATCGGCTCACCTGGCTGAATCAGAGTTTCGGCCATTAAAAGAAGATGGCATGTTAAGAGCCGCCGCCGGTGATACCACTATTTCGGAAGTCCTGCGGGTGGCAGGATGAAACATTATCACTACACGGGCAACGGCGATCAGGGGGCACAACTTCAGGGCTGGTTAATGGCGGTCAGTCGTGACGATGCTATTGCCCAACTGCGCAGCCGGGGTGTTCATCCTTACGCCGTAAAGCCCGGGCCTGGACATATCCCGCTTAAAGTCGATGAAGATGAGTTACTGGTTTCTTTACAGGAACTGGCCAGCCTAAGACGTAGCGGTATGGCCATCGACGAGGCCGTCGCGGCGGTTGTTGAGACCGCCGAAAGTCATTCGCTGGTGCGTGCCTGGCAACAGGTTCATCAAATGGTTCGAGCGGGTTCATCCCTGTCCGATGCCTTTGCTTCCGTTCCAAATGCGTTTCCCGGATATTCAGTGCCGCTAATCAAGTTGGGTGAGGCGAACGGTGAATTGGCAGAAGCGGTGTCCTTGGTAGCGAATCGGTTTGAAGAGGAATCGTCACTGAGAAGTGAAGTCAGAGCGGCGCTGACATATCCAGTATTTCTTATTGTGGTCAGCCTATCGGTTGTGCTTTTTATGTTCGTCTCAGTGGTTCCCCAGTTTGGTGACATTGTGGCAGACAGCCCCGAAGAAATTGGTGGCTCGATGAAGGCGCTGCTTGTGGTGTCGAACGTGCTGCTCGATTTTGCCTGGATATGGACATCACTCGCGGTGCTTCTTCTTGGCGGCACGGTGTATCTGTGGCGGCAAGGTAAAATACAATCGGTAATCTGGGCTTCACTTCGGCGGTTGCCTGGCATTGCGGCCGTGGTAGAAGCCTGGGAAGTCATCCAGTTTTGCAACAGCATGGGACATTTGTTGGCCGGCCGGGTGAGCGTACTTGATGCGATTCAGTTGTCAGGAGAATCTATCAGCAATGAACATCTGCAGAAGAAACTGGTAAGCGCCTGCGATTTAATTCGTCAGGGCGAATCACTGGGGCGTGCGTTATCAGCCGTAGACGTTTTCCCCAAGCTGGTTGTGCAAATGGTGGCAGTAGGTGAAAAGTCTGCCCACCTGGCCAGGGCAATGGAAGAAATTTCAAAACTGTACACACGGCGTATGCGGGAAAGTATTCGCAAGACCTTGTCCGTTTTGGAACCGGCAGTCATTGCGGTTATGGGTATTGTCGTTGGCTTTATCATTATCAGTTTGTTGACCGCCATTATTTCAGTCAACGATATCCCACTTTAATCTGACAGGCGATTTGGTTTGATGAACAAAAAACTTTTGAACGGCTTTTCCCTCATGGAGATGTTGGTTGTGTTGGTGCTGATGGCGATGCTGGCTGGCCTTGTAGGTCCCCGGTTATTCCAGAAAGTCGGTTCCTCAAAAATAAAAATCGCACAGGCGCAGATCGAGCTGCTGACTTCTGCGCTTGATACCTATCGCCTGGATGTGGGCCGATATCCAACAACTGAACATGGGCTGGCGGCGTTGCGAAAGGAACCAGATGGCGTAAAGAACTGGGACGGGCCTTATCTATCAAAGGATGTGCCGCTGGACCCCTGGCGAGTTGCCTACCTTTATAAAGCACCCGGCAAAGAGGGGCCTTTTGCGCTTTACACCTTTGGCCTGGATCAGGCGCAAGGTGGTGTTGATGAGGACCAGGACGTTGGTGCGTTCTAGGGGAATTGGCGACCGCCGGGCTGGGTTTACGCTAATAGAGCTGCTGGTCGTTCTGGCGATTGCTGCAACGATCGGGGGCCTGGTTGGCCCTAATCTATGGCAAAGTTATCAGCGGGCCAATGAACGCCTGCTAGTGATTAATTACGCGCAAGACGTTACCACCGTGCGGCGGGGTCTGATGCAAACTAAGCGCTCTATTTTCATCGCCGAAGACGAACTGACAATGCGTAAGTTGAGCGCCGAGTTTCCAGCGATACCCACGGGTTGGGCGATTGTTGCGAACACGGAACTCTATTTTTTGCCTACCGGCGTGACTACCGGCGGCCAAATAGCGTTTGAGTCGCCGACAGGTCGCCGCTGGAAGCTACGCCTTGGCGTCCTGGACGGTAAGGCCGACATCGACTTGCAATGAAATACCCTCGGCCCCGTCAGACAGGTTTTACGCTGATTGAGGTGCTGGTCGCGTCGGCGATTGGCCTTGCGTCGATGGGGCTGCTGTTAAGCCTGTTTGCGGGTAGTCTTGACCGTATGTCTCGCGTCGAGATGCAATCGCAACGATTGATTGTTGAAAAAGAAATCGTTGGGCGTCTGTCATTAATTAATCCTGCACAGACACGGTCAGGTAAGGGAAACCTTGGCAAGTGGGCCTATGTTTGGCGTTCGCAGCCCTTGACCGAGTTTAGGGAAACCTCGGCTTACTTTCTGAGTGAGTCGGCGGCCACTGAGGTCGCACTTTTTACGATCAGTATCAGGCTGAGTACAGCCAACAAAAAACCAGTCGATATAGAACTTCAGCGGTTAGGTTGGCGCACGTGAACAGGCCTGGATTGCGATATCGCAGGCGACGTGTAAAGGGCTTTACCCTGGTTGAGATGCTGGTAGCACTCTCGATTTTTTCAATGCTGGTGGCTGTTTTGATGGCCGGTTTCTCTCAGGGCCTTTCACTTTGGGAAAGGGGTAATGCCAAGAGCACGCATTGGCTAGCAAGGCAGCACCGTCATGAACTGATCAGGCAGCTATTTGTTAACGCTCGATTAGCGGATTATCGTGGCGAACGCGGGTTTAGTCACGCGCATTTTATGGCTGACGAAACTCAGCTGGAGTTTACTTCAAGGGCACCTATTCTGGATCTTAACGGCCGCGTGCGGCCTGTTCGTATGGTTTTGCAGCCTGGTGACGACGGGTTATCAGATATCTACTATCAGGAAGCGGGTCGTCATAACGATCAAGGAAGAGGTATCCGTTGGGAAAAAGACCGGCGTGTCTTGCTGCTTCAGGATATTCGAAAGCCTGCATTCAGGTACCTTGCGCCAGCGTTCCCTGTGCCGCCTGAGTTGTCTCTGGCGGAACTGACCCAGGAAGATCAATTAAGGTATAGGGACCATCGGGAATGGCTTGGCTGGTATGACGCTTCAATCCTTTGGCGTCCACCGCTGATGGTTGAATTGAGCTTCACCGACCAGCAGGGCGATGAACATGTCTGGTCTTTTAGACTGCCAACGGGAACGGATGCCTGGTCTTTGATGGGGGTACTTGATGGATACTAGCCGCGACACGGTTAATGGCTTTGCTTTGCCACTGGTGCTGATAATTTTGGCGTTACTGACAGCGCTTTCGTTTGGCCTGACTCGGTTGGTCTCCGCGAACATGGGGTTATTGCAAGAGCGCAAAACCGAATGGGCTGAAGAATTGCAGGTGCGCGATGCGCTTGATAAGGCAGTTCATATGTTGCTGGTGGGCAAGTATGATCCAAAGTCAGTTAACGTCGGGTCGGCGACCCTGCCGTTAAATGGCGCGCCGGCAACGATTGGCGGGCTGACGCTGCGAGTCCAGAGCTGGTCTGGGCTTTATAGCTTGTCTTCGATTGGTCACCAGAACACCAACGCCGTCTTTCGGCAAATGATGGACAGTAAAAGTGCCCAGCAGCTGAGTGCGGAACTGAGTGATTGGATTGATGAGGATACTCGAAGGCGCTTTCGTGGTGGCGAGAGTTCTGATTATGCGTCAAGAAAAATGCCGCAACGGCCTAGAAATGCACCCCTTAGAAGTATAGATGAGTTGTTGGAGTTGCCGTCGGTCACGCCAGACATGATGAATGGAAGCGACAACACGCCTGGGTTCAGGGACATTTTCCTGGCAGGGGGAGAAGATAATTTTGATCTGGGCACCGCCCCTGATATTCTGGTAGGACCGGTGTTAGGGCTGTCGGGCGGCACCGCCAGCGAAGTTATCAAGGCAAGAAAAGCCGCAGACTGGTCGAAGGTACGTTTTTTGGTTGATGAAAACCACTGGGTATTTAACGACTATCCGCCGTTTTTTAAAGGGCTAAATTATCGCCTGGAATTTGAGAACAAACGTGGTGTTACTTCCAGAGTACAAGTGAAGCTAACGCCCTACGATCCACAAGGCTTGTACGCCATTATCGATTGGCAGGTACCTGATTACCCTTATGAGTAGCTGGTCTGAATCAAGAGTCGCCCGTGAACTGAGTAAACTCAGGGAGCGGTGGTTTCCGAAAATACTGATCGAAATAAAGACGTCAGGGTTGCAGTACTCACTTTACCAGGCCAGCAACTGGGTGGTTGTCGATAGCCTTCCGCAAACGCAGAGCGTTTTTGAACAAAAAACACTCTTGATACCAGATGCGGTTAGTTTTTTTAAACTGCGAAGATTTCCCGTTGAGTCAGTGTCCAAGCAAACTCTAAGCGAAGCGGTCGAGCTTGACCTGTCTAGATGGTCACCATGGCAGGAGGGCGTTGAGTTTTATTACTGGCCAAAGCGCAGTGGTGATCACTGGCAGGTCGCTGTCTGGGTTTGGCAGAGTGACTATGTGCTTACTGTAACCCCAGGGTTGGCGACTAAACCGACCCATGTGATACCTGAACGTGCCTGGAAGCTTGCCGCGCTGGATGTAGAAGAACCCGACTTTATTTACATTGATGGCGGTGAAGGTGAAAGCCGGGTCTACGCAGAGGTAGCGAAAGACTTTGCCACGCTGCGGATTGTCGATATCAACAATGAAACCGACGCAAAGCGCTTCAAGACATCGCTAAGGGCAGCGTCCGCCCCAGTTTATGCGGCGGCACAAAATAATAGCACTGCGTTACTTGTGGAACAGCGTGGGGAACAGGCTTGGGAGCAGCTCCCGAATTGCCTAACGGCTCAATATTCGCTACCGGACGCATCGGCCCTGGCGGCCGGGCGGCAAGCAGGCATTAGTGATTGGTCTGACCCTTTTGTTTGGGCCCGGCCAACCGGCGCGGTTGCGGTGCTGTATATCTGTTGGTTGTTGGCTGAAGGGTTAGTGCTGTTAAAGCAAGGCGACGAGGTGCTGGAGTATTCTTCCCAGGCTAGTTCAGTGTCAATAGAAGTGCTGGATGCAAGAGCGGAAGTCGAGCGAATTAATGGCCTGCTAGCGCAAATAGACCTGATGCGTGCTAATCAGTTGAATTTGGAATCAATACTGGCGTCACTTAGCACGACATTGCCCAACAATGCCTGGCTTGGACATATCGAATACCGTGGTGACGATGGCGGTTGGCTGGAGTTCACCGGAGAATCTGAACAAAGCTCAACGCTTGCGGCGGTGTTAGAGCAAATACCTGAGGTGCAGCAGGCGATGTTTCTGACGGATATCCGCAGAGACAAAAGAACAGGGCTTGAACCGTTTAAAATACGCCTAAAACTTGCCGTGAAAGAACAGTGATGGGTGCTTGCTGATGGACATCCAACAGGATTTGTTGGCCGTGAAATGGACTGAAATTAAATCCCAATCAGATTCGCCCGTGGTCAGGTGGAGTGTCCTGGCGATTGCGGTCATCGTTATTTGGGTTTGGGTGGTGGAACCATTACAAATCTGGACAACGGATCTGCAAGCACAGGTTGCAAGGAACGCCGACAAAGCAACTCGGCTGCTGGCGCTCGAAAAAAACGTAGATCACTGGTTAACGGCACAACAAGAGGCGCGACTTGCCCTTGCCGACGCCAAGCAAGCAATGTTTGTGTCTTCAAGCAATACGCAGTCCCAGGCCAGTATTCAAAGTTTGCTTTTGGCATTAGCGGAATCCCGAAACCTTAACCTTGAATCACGAAAGCTGATCGAAGCCGAGGTACTGCCGCCAATCGGTACCCGCTTGGGCATCGAAGTCGGTTTAAGGGGTGAACTGGTGGATTTGCTCCATTTTATGGATGACGTGAGTCGCAATGAAAAGCTGTTTGTCATTGACCGATGGCTCATACAAATGGAACGCAACAAAAAAGCTTATGCGCGTTTTACGCTCGCCGGCCTTCGACCGGGCGTTATAGAGGTGCAGCCCGATGGGTAGGGTAAATCAGGGGTTTCTATTGCTTTTAGCCATGCTCGCCGCGGTCACGGTGCTTCGGCTTGTTCTACCCTATGGCCTTTCTGAGACGCAGAGCATTTTGCCAGAGGTTTACTCGCTGCAAAAAAAAGACAATGCAGAACAATACCTTACTGATATATTGGCGCACAATCTTTGGGATAAAAGCCGAGGGGCCTTGGTGGCTGCCAGCAATAGCACGCAGCTTGGCCAACTTTCTGCTGATGCGTTACAGGAACAGGCTCGTCAGGAACAAGCGCTTCAGGAACAAGCTGCGTCGGCACTTATCCTTGTGGGTGTCTCTAAATTTGAGGGGTTTGCTGTCTTCAAATCCACCCAGGGGATTAAGCGCTACAAGACGGGCGCACTGCTCCCACAGGGTTCGCGACTGGAAGAAGTGCTTGAATACGGTGTGCGAATGTCGAAATCGGGGGAAAATGAACATCTTTACTTGTTTGGCAAAAAGTAGGAATTGGATTGCGGGCAGCACGCTGCTGCTGCTGGTACACGGCTGCGCGACCGCGCCCTTTGTCCTGCCGGAACACCTGGATCCAGTGGCTTTGGAATCCAAGGGTAAGCCCACGCAGGCAATAGAAACGGCTGAGTCAACCTTGGCACCACCGCGAAAGCTTCCCGCACTAGACATTTCGAACTGGTCCGTTGAAGCGAAGTCCAAGTGGCAAAAATTAGGCCTTGGTGATCAGGAGACAGACCTGAATGTTGAGTCTATGCCCCTTAATAAATTTATTCAGGTCGCGTTAGGCGACGTGCTGGCACTGTCTTTTAGCGTCGACCCCGCCGTTCAGGCGATGGACGCGTTGGTCACGCTGCGAATAAGCAGGCCAATGGCGGCTCGACAGTTGCTGGACACTATCGAGCAAGTCTTGGCCGGCTACCAGGTGGGTCTGTCGATGGATGGCGGCACGCTGGCGGTACTTCCCGCCAGCAAGCTAACGGGGGTTGCACCCACTTTTGTTGGCGCGCAGGCTAGATTTTCGATGCAGCAGGGTAAAATCATGATGATTATCCCCCTGAAATATTCTAACCCTAGCGAGGCGATGCGGTTCGTGCGTCATTTTATCCAGTTGGGCACCAATGCGTCGATTGATACGGTTAGTCGGTTGAACGCGCTGGTCGTTATCGGCGATGCCGCGGAGCTTCAACGTTTTCGCTCAGTGGTTGAAATGGTAGACCAGCCGTCGATGTCCGGGCGCTCGGTACAAATCTTCCGTCCGATCTACTGGCAGGCCAGTGAAATAATTCAACTGTTACAGGACACCCTAAAGACCCAAGGGGTGCTGATAGCCGAAACAGCAACGGCGCCGGGCATTTATGTATCCGAGGTTAAGCACCTTAATTCGCTGTTGGTTGCTGCGCCGGATGAAGCGCTTATCGACTGGGTAGATGATTGGATTAGTGCACTGGACACACCAGATGTGGCAGGTGATACGCTCAGGAGCTTTGTGTACCCGGTAAAACATAGCACAGCCGATGAGCTGGGTGCTGTGGTAGCACAAGTGCTGGGTGGATTTAATGCGGCCGATTCTCAAGGGGACACCCGGGGTGATGATGCCGCGGATCCCGGTTCACAAAGCGCCCCATCGGCGTTGGGGGCTGCTGGCCCAGGCCTTAGAATGGTGCTTGACGAGCCGCATAATGCCCTGGTGTTTGTCGGCAGCGCAGGATCTTACAAGGCGATTTATCAGTTGCTAGAGCAGATAGATGTCCCGGCTAAACAGGTGCTGCTTGAGGTCACGGTGGCCGATGTCACGCTGGAAAAAAACACCCAGCTAGGGGTCGAATGGCGGTTTAAGGGCTCAAGCGGCGGTATGGATGCTGTAGGAAGTACCCTCGGCGGCGTCGGTTTAGGCGGCGGTGGTTTTACTTATACGGCGTTTGACGATGCCGGCGGTATCCGGGCCCAAATCAACGCGCTGGCGACCAACGGCGATGCGCGTATTTTATCAAGTCCCAGGCTGCTGGCGGTGGATAACGAAGAGGCGAAGATCCAGGTGGGCACCCAGATCGCGGTGATCTCTTCTGAAAACACCAGTGATTCGGTAGACGGCATCATCCGCAGTTTTACTTACGTGGACACGGGGGTTATTTTAAGTTTCACCCCCACCGTGATGGCCGGCGGCCAGGTTCGTCTGCAGGTGAACCAGGAGGTCAGTGTCCCGGGTCCATCGCTGAATAACACGCCGCCAATCAACACGCGTTCCGTTCAAACCACGCTGATAGCGCAATCCGGCAGGACCGTGATGATTGGCGGATTAATATCAACCACCGATTCGATAAGCGATCAAAAGGTCCCGCTGTTCGGCGATATCCCCGTGCTGGGGGCATTGTTCCGCGGGCGCGACGTGGTGGAAAATACCACTGAAATGGTCATTTTAATCACCCCGCACATCATAGAATCGTCTTTACAACTGGAAACGTTAACTGAAGCGTTCAGGAAGAAAGGCGGTTGGTAGGCATAGGGTTCGTCTGTGGTGTTGAGCAAGGAACATCAAGCTACCTCAAGCAAAACTAAAATGTTAAGGCTAATGATTAAGGCTAATAATAGGACCCCGTGTCGATGGATGTTTCATTTTTTTATTATGACTTGCAAGTACCTTGCTCAACATTGTCTGATAAACTCCGACGAACGGGCTATCTTCTATAGGATAACCTTGTTGACAGGGGGTCCATGGTTATCTAATATCCGTCTAGCCGTCTGAGCAGATGGCGAGAATATGATTCTCGGGAATCAAGATCGATCAGATACACAAATTAACTTTTTTCGAAAAAAACAGGATATTTCAAATGAAACTTCTTAAAAAAACACTGGTAGCGGCAGGTATTGCTACTGCAGTATTCGCCACTGGCGCTGCTCAGGCTGCTACTATCAACAATCCTAGTACGGCATTAGCGCCAGCAGCTGGTAATTTAGTGACTAATGAATCAGTTCTAACCGTAATTACGCCGGCTAATACAGAAGTAACACTGGAAGCAGGCGAGTCACTGAGCATTGATGATTCAGTTACTTTCACGCTAAGTGCTGGGACATTCGGGACGCTAGTGGGCGGTAATCTAACCGCAGTTCCAGCTAACGGCGAAACGTATGCACTTGTTTCTGGTGGCGCAGGTTCAAGCACCGCTACCTTTCGAGTGACCGGAGCCGCGAGCGCCGCTGCAAGTGTGTTGACACTTACCGGACACACTATTACAGGAACAGGTCTGGCGGCTAACTCAACGGTTTTGGTTACCGTTGATATGAGCGGTTTTGTTGGTGGTGCGGCGACAGCATTGTATGGCACGCCAATCACGCAGATAAACACGCAGTTGGAACCAGCAATGGCAGCCGTTGTGACTGCAGCTGGAACAGCAGGTGTATTTGATGTTGCGAGTGGATTCTCAACATTAACCGCAGCGACCGGTACTATTGCAGGTGTATTTAGTACGTTTGACGGTGTAGCAGTGGTTACGACCACAGCCAGCGCTGCGGCAATTGCTAATAACAATGCTGTCGGCGCTCCGATTGGCGCACCAGACCCCGCAGCTACATTGATTGCAATATCGGGACCAATGAACGGGGTGGATAGTATCAACTCGGCAGGGACCAATGCGACGAACGGAACTGGTGTCTTGGTAACGCCCGCGGCAAATGGTTTCGGTATTGATGCAGCCAGTAATACGGCTTTTGGAACGCAGGTTGCGACCGGAGCAGTTAATATAGAAATCACCTTTGACGGCACAACGGCTTATGATCTGTCCGGCTATTCCGCGGTCGTTTCAAGGCTGCCAGATGTTGCTGGTGGTTACGCCGCTAACGCAAATATCGGCGCTGGGTCCCTTTTCAGCTTTACTCGTAACGGTACTGCTTTTGCGTCTAACTCCGTTGGCCGATTGAGCACGCTGACCATTACTGATCGAAGTAATAACCTTGGAGCAGGTGGTGCCAATGGTGGTATAGCGATTACAGCGTATGATCAAGCGGGTAATATGGTAGCCTGTGGCGCTGGTCTGGTGATTGATAATCTGCCTGGCAACGGCACTGTAACTATTCAGGGTGCAGACATCGTGGACAATTGCCCAGGCGTCAAGCGTGTTGACGGCGTAGTGAACTCTACATCCATTTATGTCACTAACACCAAGAAGTCATCAACCGGCCTGACTCAAATGTCTGGATCAAACGCTGGCACTCAAGTTGATATCTAATTCGACGGGGTAGGGTTTAGCTCCGGCTAACAATTATCTCAGATGAAGTAGTTAAGGCCCGGTTTGGAAACAAACCGGGTTTTTTTTATCGTTAAATAAATGGCTAGGTTGATTTAACTCTTGCTGGTATCTGTCCACCTTCCTAAAACTGCAGGCAGTAGTTTCCACGCTGCGCTGGAAACATATTTCGGCGATGCGCTGGTATTAGACTACGCCGACCGCCCGATCAATCAGTCACCGCTAACCCGCAAGGCGGCGTCGCTTAAAGCGTCTTTTCAGCTGGCTTACCGCTACCGTGATACGGGTGTGGTATGCATCCATGGTCACTTTTTGCCACTCAAATACCGATGGATAAGCACCCCCTCAGGGCAAAAGTATGTCGTCTGGTTGCGTGACCCTATTGAGCGGTTAGCGTCGCACTACTACTACTGGGTCAGAGATTACAATCCGAAAACCGCTGGTAAGGTACGAAGGCGCATGGTGGAGGAAAACTGGACGTTGGAGCAATTTTGTTTTTCCAAAGAGATGCGAAATATTTACACCACGTTTTTCTGGGGCTTCCCAATCAGTCGTTTTGACTTTGTAGGGATTACCGAAAACTACGCATCGGACCTGAGTTACTTTGCGGCGGAAATATTGGGTAGTGAACTGCCCATGTCTGCGGCTAATGTAAACCCGCAAAAGACCACGGACCGCTACGTTGAAGACGAACACCTAAGATCCAGGTTGGAACAATTCCATCAAAAAGATATGGACCTCTATCGGGATGCACTCAAAGTTTCCAATGGCCGAAAGTGATGTCGAAAGCCTGACATGCTGGTAGTGAGTTGCGCCGCCTGGGCATCACTTACAGCGATGCTTTACAGATGTCCGAGGTAGGTAGATACTACCGCGTTTTCCGACTAAAAAATGACGCAAATGAAAGCTCTTAAGAAAGCCCTTAAAAAAGCTCTTAAGAAAGCGCTAGTAGTGCTAGGTACCGCAATCGCGATATTCGCCACCGGCGCTGCTCAGGCTGTGGCTATTAATAATCCCAGTACGGCATTGCTCCCAGCACCTGGTAAGTTGGTGACCAACGAGTCAGTTCTAACCGTAATTACGCCGGCTGATACAGTAGTAACACTGGGAGCAGGCGAGTCACTGAGCATTGATGATTCAGTTACTTTCACGCTAAGTGCTGGGACATTCGGGACGATAGCGGGCGGATCACTGACCGCAGTTCCAGGCAACGGCGAAACGTATGCACTTGTTTCTGGTGGCGCAGGTTCAAACTCCGCTATCTTTCGAGTGACCGGAGCCGCGAGCGCCGCTGCAGCTGCGTTGACCCTTACCGGACACACTATTAGAGGAACAGGTCTGGCTGCTAATACAACGGTTTTGGTTACCGTTGATTTGAGTGGTTTTGTTGGTGGTGCGGCGACAGCATTGTATGGCACGCCAATCACGCAGTTAAACACGCAGTTGGAACCAGCAATAGCAGCTGTGGTGGGTGCAAATCCAACTGTAGGTGTATTTAGTGTTGCGTCTGGATTCTCAACATTAACCACAGCGACCGGTACTGTTATCGCTAGCGAAAGTGTGTTGAATGGGAGTGCAACGGTTACGACCACAGCCAGCGCTGCGGCAGTTGCTGGTAACAATACGGCCGGCGTTCCGGTTGCTTCACCAGATCCCTCGGCTACATTGATTACAATATCGGGACCAATGGTCGGGGTGGCGAGAATCAACTCCACAAATACTCAAGCGACGAACGGACTTGGTATCTTGGTGCCAGTCGTCGTAGGGCCCCCGGCAACTGGTTTCGGTATTGATGTAGCCAGCAACACGGCCTGGGGAACGCAGATTGGAACCGGATTAAGTAATATAGAAATCGTCTTTGACGGCACAACAGCTTATGACGTGTCTGGCTATTTCGCGGTCGTTTCAAGGCTGCAAGATTCTATTAATTACGGTCCTGATGCAAATATCGGCGCCGGGGATCTCTTCAGTTTTACTCGTAACAGCACTGCCTTTGCGTCTAACTTCGTTGGCCGATTGAGCACGCTGACCATTACTGACCGAAGTAATAACCTTGGAGCAGGTGTCTCCAGTGGTGGTATAGCGATCACAGCATATGATGGAGCGGGTAATATGGTAGCCTGTGACGCTGGTCTGGTGATTGATAAGCTGCTGGGCAACGGCACTGTAACCATTCAGGGTGCAGACATCGTGGACAATTGCCCAGGCGTCAAGCGTGTAGACGGCGTAGTGAACTCTACATCCATTTATGTCACTAACAGCAGGAAGTCATCAACCGGCCTGACTGAAATGTCTAGATCAAACAGACGCAGTCGAGGTGAGGTCTGTTTCGGCGGATGTAAGGACTAGCTTCGGCTAACAATTATCTCAGATGAAGCAGTTAAGGCCCGGTTTGGAAATAAACCGGGTTTTTTTTATCGTTAAATAAATGGCCAGGTTGATTTAATGCTTGCTGGTATCTGTCCACCTTCCTAAAACTGCAGGCAGCAGTTCCCACGCTCCGCTGGAAACCTATTTCGGCGATGCGCTGGTATTAGACTACGCCGACCGCTCGATCAATCAGTCACCGCTAACCCGCAAGGCGCCGTCGCTTAAAGCGTCTTTTCAGCTGGCTTACCGCTACCGTGATACGGGTGTGGTATGCATCCATGGTCACTTTTTGCCACTCAAATACCGATGGATAAGCACCCCGGCAGGGCAAAAGTATGTCCTCTGGTTGCGTGACCCTATTGAACGGTTAGCGTCGCACTACTACTACTGGGTCAGAGATTACAATCCGAAAACCGCTGGTAAGCGACGAAGGCGCATGGTGGAGGAACATTGGACGTTGGAGCAATTTTGTTTTTCCAAAGAGATGCGAAATATTTACACCACGTTTTTCTGGGGCTTCCCAATCAGTCGTTTTGACTTTGTAGGGATTACCGAAAACTACGCATCGGACCTGAGTTACTTTGCGGCGGAAATATTGGGTAGTGAACTTCCCATGTCTGTGGCTAATGTAAACCCGCAAAAGACCACGGACTGTTACGTTGAAGACGAACACCTAAGATCCAGGTTGGAACAATTCCACCAAAAAGATATGGCCCTCTATCGGGATGCACTCAAGGTTTCCAATGGCCGAAAGTGATGTCGAAAGCCTGGCATGGGCGCGCTGGTATTGAGTTGCGCCGCCTGGCCATCACTTACAGCGATGCTTTACAGATACCCCCCTCAGACAAATGTCTGGCCCAGCGTTGGTTCAAAAAGTCGAAAATTCACCAACCCCTTATGTGAAGGTTTTTTATATCAGGCGTTCTTGATATAAGGTGTGCGTGATACAAGAGCCGAGACATAGCGTCATTAGTATCTGCTGCCCATAATAGCGACTGCGATAGATCGCTGGTCCTTTCACCAAATGGCGCTCTCAAAGAGGGTGTCTTAACTAAAGTGCTTTAACTAAAGTGCTTTAACTGACGTACCCTAACTGATGTCCCTAACTAAATGGTGCCCTGGACAGGAGTCGAACCTGTGACCCTCCGCTTAGGAGGCGGATGCTCTATCCAACTGAGCTACCAGGGCGTGAACGCGATATTAACAGAATAATTCCAT